>Ga0209415_10002766_pt1 | contig 32806 bp, 36 predicted proteins | sample PeaSoiSIISIP2007_FD_187696 | JGI IMG/M metagenome (GOLD analysis project Ga0209415, IMG submission 187696) | Peat soil microbial communities from Weissenstadt, Germany - SII-SIP-2007 (SPAdes) (version 2) | ecosystem: Environmental > Terrestrial > Soil > Wetlands > Peat | place: Germany... | reverse complement strand
CCCGTCTCCGACCAGTGCCGGGGATGGGTTTTTTGTCGTCCGCTCCCCGGTGCCCCCGACGAGGAGCCCATGCAGCCGCCGTTCGACATCACCGCAGACCTCGATACGCCCGTCTCGGCGTACCTGAAACTGCGTCCGTTCAAGCCGCGCTTTCTGCTCGAGAGCGTCGAAGGAGGCGAGCGTCTCGCCCGCTATTCGTTCATCGGCTTCGGCGACTGCCTCGAGGTGCGGCTCGATCCGGCGGGCCTGCACGTGCGTGCCGTGGGCCGGCCAGGCGAGACCCGGCCGCGGCCGGCGGACCGCGCGGCGCTGCTCGAGACGCTGCGTGCGGAGCTTGCGCGTGCGCCACGGCCGCAGCCGGAGATTTCCGGAATGCCGCTCGCCGGGGGTCTGGTCGGCGCCGCCTCCTACGACCTCGTGCGCTACTTCGAGCGGTTGCCGAGCCGGCTCGCCGTCGAAGCGGGGGTCCCGGAGGCCTGCTACATCGCGCCGCGCTCGTTGCTGATCTTCGACCACGTCACGCGCGGCATCGCACTCCTGCACGCTGGCCCGCAGCCTGAGCGCGCCGAGCTGCGGCGCGAGATCGTCCGGGCGCTGCGCGGCGGGCTCGCGATCGGCCGGCCGCCGGCGCGGCTCGCGGCGCCGACGCCGAGCCTGACGCGGGCGGAATACATCGACGGCGTCAGACGCGCCCAGCAGCACATCGCCGCGGGCGATGTCTACCAGCTCGTGCTGTCCGCGCGCTTCGAGGGCGAGTGCGAGCTCGAGCCCTTCGAGGCCTACCGGGCGCTGCGGCTGATCAATCCGTCGCCGTACATGATCTACTGCGAGCTCGGCGACCAGACGCTCGTCGGCTCCTCTCCCGAGGCACTCGTGCGCCTGAGCGCCGGCCAGGCGCAGCTGAGGCCGATCGCCGGCACGCGCCCGCGTGGTTCGGACCCGGCTGCCGACGCGGCGCTCGAGCGCGAACTCCTTGCCGACGTCAAGGAGAACGCCGAGCACGTGATGCTCGTCGATCTCGCCCGCAACGACCTCGGGCGCGTGGCGGCGGCGGGCAGCGTGCGAGTCGACCCCTACCGGGTGATCGAGCGCTACAGCCACGTGATGCACATGGTCAGCGGCGTGCAGGGCACGCTCGCGAGGGGCTGCGACGCCTTCGACCTGTTTGCCGCATCGTTCCCGGCCGGGACCCTGGTCGGGGCGCCGAAGGTCCGGGCCATGGAAATCATCGAGCAGCTGGAGCCCGTGCGCCGGGGATTCTACGGCGGAACCTACGGGTACTTCGGCCACGGCGGCGCCATGGATCATGCGATCACGATCCGCACGGTGACCTTCCACGACGGGCGCTACCGCTATCAGGCGGGGGCGGGCATCGTCGCGGACAGCGTCCCTGAGCGCGAGCACGACGAAGTGCTCGCGAAGAGCGCGGTGCTCGGACGGGCGCTCGAGCTCGCGAAGGAGGGTCTGTGACATGACGGAAGCGAGGCCACGACTGCTGCTGATCGACAACTACGACTCCTTCACCTACAACTTGGTGCAGGCGTTCCTGGTGTTGGGCGCCGAGGTGCTCGTGTACCGGAACGATGAGATCACGGTCGCAGCGGCCCGGGCGCTCGGACCCACGCACCTGTGCATCTCGCCGGGTCCGGGCACCCCGTACGATGCGGGCGTGTCGATGCAGATGATCGAGGCCTTCGCCGGACGGATCCCCGTGCTCGGCGTGTGCCTGGGCCACCAGGCGATCACCGCGGTATTCGGTGGCAAGGTGATCCGCAACTGGCGGCTGATGCACGGCAAGACCTCGCGCGTCGAGCACGACCGGCAGGGCCTGTTCGCGGGGCTGCCGCAGCCGCTCGAGGTCGGCCGCTATCACTCGCTGATCGCGGAGCCCGGTTCCCTGCCGCCGGAGCTCCTGGTCACGGCGCTGACGCCGGAAGGCGAGATCATGGGCGTCCGGCACCGGTCGCTCGCGGCCGAGGGCGTGCAGTTCCATCCAGAGAGCGTGCTGACGCCCGACGGGCCGGCGCTGATGCGCAACTTCCTCGCGATTCCCGACAGCGGCACGCGCGTGCGCGGGGCGGCATGACCAGCGGACCACAGCCGCTGCGGGCCACGCTCGAGAGCCTGGTCGAGGGCCGCTCGCTGAGTGAGCGACAGGCGCACGATCTGCTGATTGCGCTGACCGACCCGGCGCTCGCCCCGGCACTGGCGGGCGCGCTGCTCGCGGCGCTGCGTGCCAAGGACGTCACGGCCGACGAGCTTCGCGGCTTCGCCCGCGGCATGCGCGGACTCGCCCGCCGGCCGCGGCTGCCGGATGTCGGGCCGACCGTCGACATCGTCGGCACGGGTGGCGATGCCTCGCACACCTTCAACCTGTCGACCGGCGCGGCGCTGCTCGCGGCGGCCGCGGGTGCGCGGGTCGCAAAGCACGGCAATCGCTCCGTGTCGAGCCGCTCTGGCAGCGCGGACCTGCTCGAGGCGCTGGGGCTCCCGATGCCGCTCGACGCGCAGGCTGCCGGCGAGTGCCTCGCCGCCACCGGCTTCACGTTCCTGTTCGCGCCGCACTATCACCCCGCGATGCGGGCGATCGCGCCGGTGCGCGCCGCGCTCGGCATAAGGACCGTGTTCAACATGCTGGGGCCCCTGACGAACCCCGCCGAGCCCCCCTACCACGTGATCGGCGCGTTCAGCCGCGCGTCGGCGCGCCTGATGGCCGATACCCTCGCGGGACTCCCGATCCGGCGCGCGTTCGTCGTCCATGGAGAACCCGGCTGGGACGAGCCGACGCCGGCGGGCCCGTTCCTGATGTACGACGTCCGTCCGGGAAGCGTCAGCGAATCCATCCGCAGCGCGGACGACTTCGGCCTGCCGTCCTGCCGGCCCGAGCAGCTGACGGGCGGGGACGCCACGCACAACGCCGCCGCGCTCGCGAGCGTCCTGGGCGGCACCGACCGCGGGCCGCACCGCGATGCACTCATCATGGGCGCGGCCCTGGCCCTCGAGGTGGCCGGGCTCGCGACCGGACCCCGGGCGGGCGCCGCCCGCGCCGCTCTGGCGATCGATTCGGGCGCGGCCGGGGACCTGCTCGGCGCGCTGGCCGCATTCTCGGGGAGAGGCGCGTGAGCGCGGCTGCAAGCGGCGATTTCCTGGCCGGCATGGCGCGCGCCTCGGGCGCGCGCGTGGCCGAGGCGCGCGAGCAGGAACCCGACGCGGCGCTGCGGCTGCGCGCGATCGGCGCGCCGGCCGCGCCGCCGCTGCGGCTTGATCGGACGGGCTTCGACCTGATTGCGGAACTCAAGCTGCGTTCACCGGCGCAGGGGATCCTGGCCGCGGTCGGCGATGACATCGAGCGCCGCGTGCGGGCCTATGCGCGCGCGGGAGCTGCCATCGTGTCGGTGCTGACCGAGCCGGATCGCTTCGCCGGGAGCCTCGCGCACCTCGCACGCGCGAGCACGGCGCTGGCGGCGCTGGGCGTGCCGGCGATGCGCAAGGACTTCCTCGTCGATCCCTACCAGCTGCTCGAGACGCGCGCGGCCGGCGCCGGCGGGGCGCTGCTGATCGTGCGCATGCTCGGGCGCTCGCAGCTCGCCGAGCTGATCGCCGCCGCGGCGGAGCTGAAACTGTTCGTGCTGCTCGAGGCTTTCGATGCGGCCGACGTCGCGACCGCCGCCGAGTTGGCCGCCGGCTGGCGCGGCCGGCGCGAGGAGTGCCTGCTCGGCATCAACAGCCGCGACCTCGCGACCCTCGAGGTCGCCCCACAGCGCCTCGAGTCGCTCGGGAGCTTGCTGCCGGGGGCATTCCCGCGGGTCGCGGAGAGCGGCGTCGTCACGGCCGCGGACGCCGGGCGCCTCGCCGGCTGTGGGTTCACGCTCGCGCTCGTGGGCTCGGCGCTGATGTTGGCGGCCGACCCCGAGGCACTGGCGCGGGACATGATCGCGAGCGGGCGCCGGGCGGCGCTGTCGCGATGACCGTGTGGATCAAAATCTGCGGGCTGACCTCGCACGCGGCGGTCCGGGCGGCGCTGGATGCCGGCGTCGATGCGGTCGGCTTCGTGTTTCACGCCGACTCGCCGCGGAATCTCACGCCCGCGCGCGCCGCGGCGCTCGCAAGCGCAGTGCCGCCGGGCGTCCTGAAGGTCGCGGTGACGCAGCATCCGTCGCAGGCGCTCGTCGATGCGATCGCCAAGGACTTCGCGCCGGACGTGCTGCAGAGTGATTGCTCGGATCTAGCCGCGCTGTCGCTGCCGCCGGGACTCGCAGGGCTCCCGGTGCTCCGGTCGGGGGAGCAGCTGCCCGCGACCTTACCGGCGCGGTGCCTGTACGAGAGCGCGACGAGCGGCGCGGGACGCACAGCCGACTGGTCCGCGGCGCGCGAGCTCGCCGGCCGCACCGAGCTGATACTGGGCGGCGGCCTCAGGCCGGAGAACGTCGCCACGGCGATCGCAAAGGTGCGGCCGTTCGGCGTCGACGTATCGAGCGGGGTCGAGTCCGCCCCGGGCACCAAGGACGCGGCGCGGATTCATGCGTTCGTCGCGGCGGCACGCGCTGCGGCGGCTCGATAGGCAGAACGTCGGGAGTGAGTGTGATGACAGCAGCGATCGCGACAGCCGAGGCGGGGGCGCTCCTTCAGCGCGAACTGGCCGGGGAGTTTCCGGACGGGCGGGGGCGCTACGGCCCTTACGGCGGCCGCTACGTTCCGGAAACACTGGTCCCCGCGCTCGACAGGCTCGAGGCGGGCGTCAAACGCTGGCTGACCGATCCCGCCTTCGTCGCCGAGCTCAACGACCAGCTCTGCACGTGGGTCGGCCGGCCGACGCCGCTCAGCCATGCGCCGGAGCTGTCGCGCCGCTGGGGTGCAGAGGTCTACCTCAAGCGCGAGGACCTCGCACACACCGGCGCCCACAAGATCAACAACGCGATCGGCCAGGCGCTGCTCGCCAAGCGACTCGGCGCCGGGCGCATCGTCGCCGAGACCGGCGCCGGCCAGCACGGCGTCGCGGCCGCCGCGGCCTGCGCGCGACTCGCCCTGCCGTGCACCGTGTACATGGGGGCGATCGACTGCGAGCGGCAGGCCCCGAACGTCGGGCGGATGAAGCTGCTCGGCGCCACGGTCGTGCCGGTCACTGGCGGCGACCAGACGCTGCGCGCCGCGATCGATGAGGCGCTCAGGGACTGGGTGACGGATCCCGATGGCACCTATTACCTGCTCGGCTCCGCGGTCGGACCGCATCCATACCCGTACCTGGTGCGCGAGCTGCAGTCGGTCATCGGCCGCGAGGCGCGCGCGCAGATGGAGCGCCAGGCCGGAGGCCTGCCGCACGCCGTGTTCGCCTGCGTCGGCGGAGGTTCGAACTCGATCGGCATGTTCCATCCGTTCGTCCGCGACCCGGGCGTGCGGCTGATCGGAGTCGAGGCGGGCGGGCGCGGCCCTGCGCTTGGCGATAACGCCGCGACCCTGTCGCTCGGCACGCCAGGCGTGCTGCAGGGGTGCTACTCGATGCTGCTGCAGGATGCCAACGGCCAGATCCAGGAGACCCACTCGGTGTCCGCAGGCCTCGACTATCCGGGCGTGGGTCCGGAGCACGCGCTACTGCAGGCCGTGCACCGCGTCGAGTATGAGTACGCGAGCGACGAGGAGGCACTCGCCTCGGTCGCGGAGTGCTGCAGGGCCGAGGGGATACTCCCGGCCATCGAGACCGCCCATGCCTTCGCCGGCGCGCGCAAGTGGGCCGCGGCCAACCCCGGCACGCGGATCCTGATCTGCCTGTCGGGCCGCGGTGACAAGGACATGTCGACGCTGCAGAAGACGCTGCTCGGGGAGAGGGCGTGATGAGCGGTGCTGGCACAGCCGCGAGCGTGGCCGGCCACGAGACGATCGGGGCGGCGATCCTATCGGCGCGCGCGCGCGGCGAGCCGGCGCTCGTGGCCTACCTCACGGCCGGGTTCCCACGGCGGGAGCACTTCGGCGCCGACCTCAAGCGCATCGCCGCGAGTGCCGACGTCGTCGAGATCGGCGTGCCGTTCACCGATCCCATGGCCGACGGCATGACGATCCAGCGGGCGAGCCATGCCGCGATCGCGCAGGGCGTCTCGCTCGCGTGGATACTCGAGGAGCTCGCCGCGCTCGCGCCGCGGCCGACGGCGCCGCTGCTGCTGATGAGTTACCTCAATCCGCTGCTGGCCTTCGGCCTCGAGCGCCTGCCCGGCGCGGCGCGCGCGGCAGGCGTCGCCGGGGTCATCGTGCCGGACCTGCCGTACGAGGAGTGCGACGAGCTGAAGCGCGCGCTCGGCGCGCAAGGCGTCGGGCTCGTGCAGATGGTGACTCCGGTGACGCCGCCCGAGCGGCTCGCGACGCTGTGCCGGGCAGCGCGGGGGTTCGTCTATGCGGTCACGATGACCGGGACCACCGGTCACAGCGTCGCGACCGTCCCGGACGAGGTGCTCAGCTACCTCGCGCGCGTCAAGGCGGTTGCGCCGATTCCGGTGTGCGCCGGATTCGGCATCCGCAGCCGCGCGCAGGTCGCGCGGCTCGCGGGCCACGTCGACGGGGTGGTCGTCGGTTCTGCGCTCGTCGAGGTGCTGGAACGCGGCGAGGATCCGGCCGCGTTTTTGCGTACTCTGCGTGTCGCGGGCTAGCATCCGGGGGGAGGATCATGCACAAGAGCAAGCTTGCCGGCTTCATCATCGACTGTCAGACGGCCGATCTCGCCGGCGCCGCCCGGTTCTGGGGCGGCGCGCTCGGCCTGCGCGTCGAACCACTGCCGGGGACCGAGGGACAGACCTACGCCCGGCTCGTGGATCCGACGCAGACCCTCGATATAGAGGTGCAGACGGTCGATCATCCGAGCCGGGTGCATCTCGACATAGAGTCCGACGACATCGAGGCCGAGGTGCGCCGCCTCGAGGCACTCGGTGCGAAACGGATCGCGCAGGTCCGCACCTGGTGGGTCATGGAGGCGCCGACCGGTCAGCGGTTCTGCGTCGTGCGGCCAAGCTCGCCGCGATTCGCGCAGACCGCCACGAGCTGGCCGTAGCGTGACATCGGCCTGCCCGCGCGCGACACTTGTTCGATGCCCGGCAGACCACGTCCGCCCCTGTCGAGAGCCGCGCTCAGTGCGGCGGTACTGTTGTCGATCGCGGCTGTGCCGCCGCCCGCCAGTGCGGGCCACGACCGCCGTTCCGGGCGCTAGGACGTGGCCTCGCCGGGGGAGCGCCGGCCACGGCTCACAGCCGCAAAAAGTACGCTCGCGGCGCTTGCAGCGCTTGCGCTCAGCGGCTGCGCCACATACCGCCTCGACGTCCCCCGCCCCGCGAGCCAGGCGATCCCCGCGACCGCGGACACCGCGATCGGCCGCGCGCTGCGGCCCGCGCTCGCGGCCCATCCGGGCGAGTCAGCCTTCGCGCTGCTGCAGTACGGCTCACTCGCGTTCCTGTCGCGCGCGGCGCTCGCTGATCTCGCCGAGCGCTCGCTCGACGTGCAGTACTACATCTATCAGGCCGACGACTCGGGTGCAGTGATCGCCGACCGGCTGCTGGCCGCGGCGCGCCGCGGCGTGCGCGTGCGGCTGCTCGTCGATGACAACAACCTGGTGCGCAGCGAGGACCGGCTCGCGACGCTGACCGGCCATCGCAACCTCGAGATCCGCGTCTTCAACCCCTATCGCAACCGCGTGCGCTGGATGCGCCCGGTCGAGTTCGTCACGAGCTTCGGGCGCGTGCAGCGGCGGATGCACAACAAGATCTTCGCGATCGACGCCCAGCTCGCAGTGCTCGGCGGTCGCAACATCGGTGATGACTACTTCGACCTGGACCGCGGCGTCAACTTCAGTGACCTCGAGGTGCTGGCGGCCGGGCCCGTGGCCCGCGAGGCGGTCGCGAGCTTCGACGAGTACTGGAACAGTCCGTGGGCGGTGCCGATCGAGGCGTTCCTGAAGCGCGCGCCAACCGAGGCCGAAGCCGACGCGGTAGCCGCCGAGATCGCCGCGCAGGCGGGACGCACCGAGGAGGTGCGCGAGAGCTACGCATCGGTGCTCGCCGCGATGCGCGCGCTGGCCCTTGAGGCGGCGTTCGAATACTGGGGCGCGGCCGAGCTGCTGGTCGATCCGCCTGACAAGATCGACGAGAGCCGCAAGGCACCGTCGCCGCTGCTGCAACGGGTCTACGGCCTGTGGCGCGCGGCCAAGTCCGAAGTACTGGTCGAGTCGGCGTACCTCGTGCCGCTGCGCGCCGGCGCGGAGCTGATCGCCGAGCGTGCCCGCGCCGGGGTCCGCGTCGCCCTGCTGACCAACTCGCTCGCGTCCACCGACGTCGTGCCGGTCCACGCCGGCTACGCCAAGCGGCGCCGCGAGCTGCTGGTTGCCGGCGTTGAGCTCTACGAGTTCCAGGCCGAGGCGCGGCGGCGGCCGGCGGAGCGCCGCTACTTCCGCCGCATGGCCACCGGCGCATCGCTGCACTCGAAGGTCATGGTTATCGACCGGGCGCTGACCTGGGTCGGCAGCTTCAACATCGATCCCCGCTCGGCGCTGATCAACACCGAGCTCGCCGTGCTGGTGAAGAGCCCGGCGCTCGCGGCCGCAACCGCGGAGCTGATCGAGGCCGACATCGCCCCCGACCGCGCCTGGCGACTGTCGCTCGAGCCGCCGCGATCGCGCACCGGGCGCATGTTCTGGACCGGGGAGCGCGACGGGCAGATCGTGCACCTCACCGGCGAGCCCGGCGCGACGCGCTGGCAACGCTTCGTCGCGGGCCTGATGCGCTGGATCCCGGGCCTCGATCACTTTCTGTAGGCGATGCGCCGGAGTCGGCGCGGCGCGCGTACTAGCGTCGCATCAGCAGGAATGCGACCGTCCCGGACAGCAGCGCGGCCCCGGTCCACCACGGCTCGGCGCCCATCGCGAGCCACAGCCCGCCGAGCACCAGCACCGCGCTCGCGACGATGGTCTGGTCGCGCCGTCTGGCACCGGCGCGCAGCTCCGCACGCAGCGTCTCGAGCCGCGGCACGTCGGTCGCAACCAGCGAGTCGCGCGCCTCGGCCTCGCGGATCAGGCGCCGTAGCAGCGGCGGGGTCGCGCGCAGAGTCGCGATCAGCTCCGGCAAGTGGCGGCGGCCCTCCGCGATCAGCCTGCGCGGGTTCGCGCGCTCGGCCGACCACGCGCGCAGCAGCGGCTGCGCGGTCTTCCACAGGTCGAGCTCGGGATACAGCTGCCGCCCGAGCCCCTCAATGTTGAGCAGCGTCTTCTGCAGCAGCACCAGCTGCGGCTGGATTTCCATCCGGAAGCGGCGCGCGGTCTCGAACAGCCGCAGCAGCACGATGCCGAACGAGATCTGGGACAGCGGCTTGTCGAAGATTGGCTCGCAGACCGTGCGCACCGCGCCCTCGAGCTCGTGGACGCGCGTGCCGGGCGGTACCCAGCCGCTCTCGACGTGCAGCTCCGCGACACGGTGGTAGTCGCGGTCGAAGAATGCGAGGAAGTTGCCCGCCAGGTACTCCAGATCCTTCGGATCGAGCGCGCCGACGATGCCGAAGTCGACCGCCGCGTAGCGCGGGTTCTCGGGATCCTCGGTCAGCACGAAGATGTTGCCGGGATGCATGTCGGCATGGAAGAAGTTGTGCTGCAGCAGCTGCGTGAAAAAAAGCTCGACCCCGTTCTCCGCCAGCTTCTGGATGTTGACCTTGAGCTCCCGCAGGCGCGCCACGTCGCTGATCTGCACGCCCCTGATCCGTTCCATCACCAGCACGTCGGTGCGGCACAGGCCAAAGTGAACCTCGGGCACGTAGAGCAGCGGGCTGCCTGCGAAGTTGCGCTTCAGCTGCGCCGCGTTCGCCGCCTCGCGCATCAGGTCGAGCTCGTCCATGATCGTCTTGTCGTATTCGGCGACGACCTCGACGGGCCGCAGCCGCGAGGCGTCCGGCACGTAGCGCAGCGCCAGCTCCGCCAGCGCGTACAGCACCTCTAGGTCACGACGGATGACCTCGTGCATGCCGGGTCGCAGTACCTTGACGATGACCTCGCGCCCGTCTTTCAGGGTCGCCGTGTGCACCTGCGCGATCGAGGCTGCCGCGAGCGGCTCGGACTCGAAGCTGCCGAAGACCTCGCTCACCGGTTCGCCGAGCGAGCGTTCGATCGCCGCGCGGGCCGCCTCCGCCGGGAATGGCGGCACGCGGTCCTGGAGCTTGGCGAGCTCGTCGGCGATGTCGGCCGGCAGCAGGTCGCGGCGCGTGGAGATCGCCTGCCCGAACTTGATGAAGATCGGCCCCAGTTCCTCGCACGCGAGGCGCAGCCGCTCGCCACGCGATGCGCCGCGCCGGCGCTCGAACCAGGTCGAGGGCTGCAGGAAATACAGGAACCGGAGCGGCCGGTAGAGGTGGGTCGCGGTCACAAACTCATCGAGCCCGTGGCGCACGAGTACGCGCTGGATCTCGATGAGCCGTCCGGCGACCGGCAAGCTGATCACGGTGCGCGGGCCCGCGTGGGCGTGCGGCGCTCGAGGAGCCCGAGCCGGGCCTCAGCCCGGTCGAGATCCTCGCGGATCCGGTCGATGCCGCCGAGCAGCACGTCGAGTTCGGCGCGCGCCACGAGGTCGCGGCTCTCCTCGGTCAGGTACTCACCGACGCTTCGGGCCAGCGAGTCGCGGGCGCGGCCGGCCCAGCTGAGGGCTGCGCGCACGGCGCGCCCCGCATAATGGGCCGGCGCGTCGCCGACGAGCCGCGCCAGCTCTTCCTCCAAGTCAGGGCGGGCGTGCCTGAAGAGCTCCTCGAACGCCTGCGCGACCTCCGCCTCGCCGGCAATCGTGATGCCGGGGACGCTCGCACGCCCCTGCGGCCCGCCGGCGAGGAGCGCAGCGAGCGCGAGCGGCGTGCCGCTGACGGTCGCATCGGCCGGCTCACCGCCACTGCCAACCGCGAGGCTCGACTCGAGCGCCACGAGCCGCAGTCGAAACATCGGGCCACCGAGCGGGGTCGCGAACTCGATCGCGAATGCCTTGCCGGCGAGCGTTTTCAAGATCTCGCGCGCCGGCGTCGAGGCGGCAATGGTGCGATTGACGAGCGACTCGAACGGGGCGAGCAGCGGCGAGGGGGCCATCAATAACGCCAGCCGCGGTGCAGCGCGACGATGCCGCCCGTCAGGTTGTGGTGACGGCAGGCCTCGAAGCCCGCCTCGCGCATCATGCCGGTCAGGGTTTGCTGGTCAGGAAACACCCGGATCGACTCGGCGAGGTACCGGTAGCTGTCGGCATCACCGGCGATCGCACGGCCGAGCGCCGGAAGTATCCGAAACGAGTACGCATCGTAGAGGGGCTTCAATCCCGGCGCGACGGGCTTGGAGAACTCGAGGATCAGCAGCTGGCCGCCGGGTCGCAGCACGCGGTACATCGAGCTGAGCGCCGCGCCCTTGTCGGTGATGTTGCGGAGTCCGAAACCGATGGTCACGCAGTGGAACGAGCCGTCGGCAAACGGCAGGCGTTCGGCATCGGCGAGCACGCAGTCCACACCGCGGGCGAAGCCGGCGTCGAGCAGGCGATCGCGGCCGTGCGAGAGCATCGCGGCGTTGATGTCCGACAGCACGACCCGACCGCTCGGGCCGACCTGGCGGGCAAGTCCGATCGCGAGATCACCGGTGCCCCCGGCGACATCGAGAGCCCGGTCCCCGGGCCGCAGTCCGCTCTGGCTCAGCGCGAACCGCTTCCAGAGCCGGTGGATGCCGAGTGACATCAGGTCGTTCATGAGGTCATAGCGGCCGGCCACCGAATCGAACACGGCCCGCACGCGTCCGGCCTTTGCCGGAGCGGCGACCCGTTCGTATCCGAAGTCAACGGTTTCGGGAGCGGCGCGCTTCTCGGGAGAGCCGGTCATTGTGGAGCGTCTTCAGCAGTGGAAACCTTGGAATTGTACCGCTCGCGCCGCCGTGCCGCACCGCAACACGCATGGCTCGCGACCGCCCTCGTCGCGCTCGGCCTCGGGGCCCTGCCGCTCCCGGCACGCGCCGAGCCGCACTGTGCGGATCGCGGTGCGCGTTCGCCCGAGGCGCGCTGCGAGTCCCTGCTCCACGACGGGCGCGTGCGGACCTATCGGATCTATGTGCCGCCGCACGTCGCGGCGGCAGCGCCGCTCTTGGTCGTGCTGCACGGCGGCGGCGGCGGGGGCGCCGGCATGGAGGTGCTGACAGCACGCGGCTTCAACCGCCGGGCCGACGAGACCGGGGCGCTCGTCGTGTACCCCGACGGGGTCGGTCACACCTGGAACGACGGCCGCCATGACGTCTGGACCCAGGCGGTTGCGGAAAACGTCGACGACGTCGGGTTCCTCAAGGCACTGGTGACGACGCTCGCGGCGCGCTACCCACTCGACCGCACGCGCGTGTTCGTGACCGGCATGTCGAACGGCGGGATGATGACCCTTAAGCTCGCCTGCGAGGCGCGCGACGTGTTCAGCGGGTTCGTCGCGGTCGCCTCGAGCCTCAACGAGCAGCTCGCCGCGAGCTGCGAGGCGACCGGCATCGCGCGGCTCGCGCTGATCGACGGCACCGCGGACCCGATGGTGCCGTGGGCCGGCGGGACGGTCGCGGTGCTCGGGATTGCGCGCGGCAGGGTCATCGGCGCACCGAAGAGCTTTGCGCTGTTCCTGGCCGCGGCCCGCTGCCGCGCAGAGCGTACCGACCCACCGCTCGACCGCGTTGCCGACGACGGCACGCGGCTGACGCTGCACGTCGGGGAGGATTGCGCCGGGGGTGCGCAAGTCCGGCTCTACGAGGTCGACGGTGGCGGCCACGCCTGGCCGGGCGGACTGCGCTATGCCCCCGAGCGGCTCATCGGCAAAGTGAGTCGAGAACTCGATGCGACGGATGAGACGTGGCGCTTCCTGGGGCTTGCCGCAGGAAAGCGCCCAGGACCGGTGTGAACAGCGCCGTTTCGGTCAGGAACGCGTCGTGACCATAGGGCGAGTGGAGCTCGACGAACTCCGTGTGAATTCCGGCGTCGCGCAGCACCGCTGCGAGGCCCTGCTGCTGCTCGAGCGGGAACAGCAGGTCCTCGTGCACGCCGACAATGAGGGCCCGCTCGAGGTTCAATCGCGCCGCGGCGCGCGCCACGTCCGACGCATCGTGATGGTGCACGACCGCATCCCCGCCGGGCGCGGAACCATGCGCGCCGAAGTCAAACAGGTCCATCGCCCGCGAGATGTACCAATACGCCCACGGGTTGAACTGCTTCAGGAACTTCTGCGCGAGGTGCTCGAGCCAGTGCTCGACCTCGAACGCCGTGCCTGACGGGCGGCCGGCGAACGGCTCGGTCTGCTCGCGGCCGAAGCGCTCCTCGAGCAGCTCCTTGCCGACGTACGACAGCACGCCGATCTTTCGCGCCCAGCGCATCGCCTGCGCGACCGTCGCGGCATCGGCGCCGCTCCTCAAGGCCGCGCCAAGGATCTCGCGCTGCAGGCTGCGCGTCGCGATCGCCGCGGCGCCTGCCGCGAGCGCACCGGAAATGGAGATCAGCCGCCGCGCCTGGCCCGGGAAGGCGACGGCATGGGCGAGGGCGGTCATGCCGCCGAGCGAGGCACCGACGACGGCGTACAGCCGCTCTATTCCGAGCGCATCGACGGCCGCCTGGCTCGCGCGCGCGATGTCCTCGACCCTGAGCTCCGGGAAGCTCGAACCATAGGGCACACCGGTCGCCGGGTCGATCGACCCGGGGCCCGTCGAGCCGAAGCAGCTGCCGAGCGAGTTGACCGAGATGATGAACAGGCGCCCGGTGTCGAGCGCCTTGCCTGCGCCGATCATGTTCTCCCACCAGCCCGGGGTCGGATCGCCCGCGTGCGAGGCGGCATGCGCCGATGCTGAAAGACCGGTGTACAGCAGCACCGCGTTGTCTCGCTCCGGGGACAGCTGGCCGTAGGTCTCGACGGCGACCTCCGCGCCCCACAGCTCGCCGCCCGCCTGCAGGCGGAACGGCGCCGGCAACGCCACGCGGCGCGCGGCGGATGCGGAGTCGGGCGGGAACGCGCTCATGGCCCGAATCTTCCGCCCATCGGCAGCCCTGAGCTACGGGGCGTCAAGAACCGATCGTTATGGGGACATGCCCACCGGAAGGACGCGTTTCGCTGCCGGCCGGACTACGCTACCGGCCTCCCGTTTTTGCCCCCAGGACCCGGCCATGATCTACGACAGCATTCTCGCGACCATCGGGCGCACGCCGATCGTCCGCATCAACCGTCTCGCGCCGAAGCACGTGACGATCTACGTCAAGATCGAGTACTTCAACCCGGGCGGATCGGTCAAGGACCGGCTCGCGATCGGCATCATCGAGGACGCCGAGCGGCGCGGGCTCTTGAAGCCCGGCCAGACCGTGATCGAGGCGACCTCCGGTAACACGGGCATCGCGCTCGCCATGGTGTGCGCCGCAAAGGGCTACCCTTTTGTTGCGACGATGGTCGAGACGTTCTCGATCGAGCGGCGCAAGATCATGCGGGCCTTCGGCGCCAAGGTCATTCTGACCCCTGCGGCCGAACGGGGCACGGGCATGGTGAGGAAAGCCAAGGAGCTCGCCGAGCAGCACGGCTGGTTCCTCACCAGGCAGTTCGAGAACGAGGCGAACCCGGCGTACCACCGCCAGACCACCGGCCCGGAGATCCTGTCGGACTTCGCCGGCAAGCGGCTCGACTACTTCGTCACCGGCTGGGGTACGGGCGGAACGCTGACCGGCGCCGGCCAGGTGCTCAAGAAGGCCCGCCCGGACATCAAGATCGTGACAACCGAGCCCGCCGGCGCGCGGCTGCTGGCGGGTGCCGAGTTCAAGCCCCACAAGATCCAGGGCTGGACCCCGGACTTCGTGCCGGCCGTGCTCGACCGGACAGTGTTCGACGACAACATACCGGTCACGGACGATGAGTCGATCGCGGCCGCGAAGGCGCTCGCGATCAAGGAGGGGCTGTTCGTCGGCATTTCCTCGGGCGCGACCTTCGCGGCGGCCCTCAAGGTCGCCGAGAAGGCGCCGCAGGGCGGCGTGATTCTCGCGATGCTGCCGGATACCGGTGAGCGCTACCTGTCGACGGTGCTGTTCGAAGGCGTGCCTGAAGGAACCGATCCGGAACCTGCCCTGCCGTGAACGGTGGTGCGCAGCGGATACGCAGCTGCGATTGTCGCCTTGGCCCCTGGGTGCGCTGGAAGACAGCTGCCACGGACCCGGCGGGCGCGGGGAATTCCGCAGTGTTGCGATCTTCGCAGGCCGAGCACTGTTAGCAGAGGCGGCCCGCGGTCGAGCTAGTAGGTCTCACGAGCTGGAATCGGTCTCAAGCTCGACCGGTTTGCCGTGCGGCGTATGCCGGTAGGCGTCTGCCCACGCCTGCTTGCGATTGAGCAGCGCCGCCGGGTCAGTCAAGTGCTTCGCGATCGCAAGCCGCTCGAGCGCCGCCAGCCAGCAGTGGTAGTAGTACGAGCCGTCATCCGGTTCGCCGCGGGCCGCGCTCGCCTTCAGCTCATCCGAGAGCGCCGCTGCCCATTCCGTCCAGGTGAAGTGTCCCTGCGCGGACAGCCGGACGGCGAGCGCAAACGCCTGTGCCTGCCACGGTTCGGCGAAAACCGGCTCGTCCGCATCGCGTGACAGGTGCGGCACCGCTGGGGCTCAGCCGGGGATCACCGGCTTTCTGACATAGCCGATGCCGTCGAGGCGCTGCAGATATCGCGCCCACTTCTCCTCAAAGGTCGCACCGAGCTCGCGCAGGTACGTCCACGAGTAGAGTCCCGTGTCATGACCGTCGTCGAACACCAGCCGCACCGCATAGTGTCCGACTGGCTCGATGCGCAGCACCTGCACATTCTCCTTCGCGATCTGCAGCACGTCCTGGCCCGGGCCGTGGCCCTGGACCTCCGCGGACGGCGAATGAGCCCGCAGATACTCGAAGCTGAACGCATAGTGAGCGCCGTCGGGAAAGTCGACCTCGACGAGCCGCGACTTGCGACGCAGCCGGATGGCCGTCGGCACGCTGTCGCCAGATGGCGTCAGTTGGGTCACTTGCGCGGGATTTGTGGCACAGGCCGCGACAAGCTACTCGCAGACTCGGCAAAATGAAACGGGTCGGGCCGAGCGGGCCCGGAACGAGGCAGAGCCCATGACGCGAATGCTTGAGGCCGGCTATCCGCTGCTCGCGGTCGTCGCACTCACCCTGTGGCAGCCCGCACTGGCGGCGGAGGATGACGCGGAGCAGGCACCATCGGACGCGCGCTGGTCGCTCGCTGTTGGGACGGAAGTCGATCAGCAGACGAACCGCGGCTTCGAGGGTGAGGTCGGCTACGCGCTGAACCCGAGCAGCAGCGTTCGGCTCGCTGCGAATTCAGTGAGCTATTACGCTCTCGCCTCAAATGGCTTCAGCTCGCAGGGACTCGAGCTCGGGGCGTCCCACGACTTCGCGCGCTTCACGCTCGACGGCGCTGTCGGCCGCTGGCAGGATACCGACATCCTGGCGGCCGAGGAGCTGAAACTCGGCGCCGATCTGCCGCTGAAGCCGTGGTCGATCGGGCTCAGGGGCATGTTCCGACGCTCCGGTTTCGAGCCGCTCGGCGTCGATACGACGGTCACGCTGCGCGACGGCACGCAGCTGCCCGTGGCGGCGACCTCGAGCTGCACGCTCGACAATACCGGCCTCGGCCTGCACGGCGCTTTCGGCGGGGAGGTGTGGGGCGCGTACCTGAGCGCGATGAACTACCAGTACCAGCAGGCGAGCTGCAGCTTCGACATGCCCGGCCTCGATGCGCTGCACCACCCCGATCGTGCCGAATTCAGCCAGCTCGAGTCGACGCTGGTCGACCCGCTCGAGACCGTCGGCGTGCGCCGCATCGGCCGGGACAACGCACTGCTGGCCTCGGACCTCGGCGCGGGCACCAGCTGGAAGCACGAGGACCTGATCGTCAGCCTCGACTACGCGCGCCAGAAGGAATACTTCAGCGGCGCGTACTCGAACACGCTGTCCGCGACCGGCACCGCGGACCTCGGCGACAAGTCGGGCGTCGACGTCACCGTCGGGCTCACCCGCGGCAGCACCGTCCAGTCGGGCGCATTCATCGGCCTCGGGGTGCGCGCGCACTTCTGAACCCGGCGCCTCACCCGCTGCACCGGCTCGGGTCCGCGCTGCGGCCTCAGCGCGACCGGCGCCGCGCGCGCGGGTGCGCGCGGTCATACACTCGGGCGAGGTGCTGGAAATCGAGGTGCGTATAGACCTGGGTCGTCGAGATGTTCGTATGCCCGAGGAGTTCCTGGACGCCGCGCAAATCCTGGCTCGATTCGAGCAGGTGGGTCGCGAACGAGTGCCGGAACAGGTGCGGATACGCCTTCACGTCGAGCCCCTGGCGGCGTGCCCAGTCCGCGACCCGCAGCTGCACGGCCCGCGGCCCGAGACGCCGGCCGTTGCGGCCGACAAACACCGCAACGGCGCCTAGCTCGACCAACTGGCTGCGCGTCTTCAGCCACTCGCGCATTGCCGTCGCCGCCTGCGCGCCGACCGGCACGATCCGCGTCTTCGATCCCTTGCCCAGCACGCGGACGGTCCGGTCGGTGAGGTCGAGGTCGCCGAGATTGAGGCCGACGAGCTCGGCGAGGCGCAGGCCGCTCGAGTAGAACAGCTCCATGATCGCCCGGTCGCGGGTCACGAGCGCTTCGGACTCCGCTGCAGCGTCGGTCGTGCCGGTGGCGGGCGCCTTGGCGCGCGGCCCCTGCAGCAGGCGCGTCATCCGGTCGACGTCGAGCGCGGGCGGCAGCCGTTTCGCCGCCTTCGGCGCGCGCACCTCGGCAGCCGGGTTGCGGGTCAGGAGTCCTTCGCGGATCAGGAATCCGAACAGGCCCCTGAGTGCCGACAGCCGGCGCTGGATCGAGCGCGGGTCGAGCCCGCCGCGGTGCGAGGCCGCGGCGAACAGCCGGATGTGGTTCTCATCGAGCGCGGACAGGCGCTCGATTGCGGCGTGCTGGCACCACGCAGTGAATGCCACGAGGTCGCGCCGGTAGCTGATGCCGGTGTGACGACTGAGCCGGCGCTCGATCGCGAGGCTCTCGAGCCAGCGCTCGATCAGCGCCCGCTCATCGCTGTCCCAGTGCGGCAGTTCGACGGAAGGCCGCGCGGCCGGCTCAGGGCCGTCGGTCCGCGGCGCCATCGAGGGCAGTGGCGATCAGCTCGCCGATGCGAGCCAGGTAGTCAGTTCCCATGGTCGGATTGAAATGGTCCGCATCCGAGGAGGCAATTGCGAGCAGGCCCTGTTCGCCGCCCGGGCCGAGCGGTACGAGTGCCACCGACCCGACCGTCGCGCCGTCCGCGGGAAACAGGAACTCGCGCTGCGAGTCGCGCACCCGGCCGCAGCGCGGCTTGCCGGCGGCGAACAGCGACTCGAAGGACTGCAGACCGGGGTCGTCGGCGGGCAGGATTCTGAGGTAGCGGGCCTCGACCGCGGTCAGCTCCTGATCGACGCGCGTCAGCACCAGCAGGAAGTCGCGCGCACCGAAGTCCTCGCGAAGGCTCGCTTCGATCGAGGCGAGCCGCAATCGCGCGGTGCGTGCATGGATCAGGCGCTTGGCGAGTCGGTGAATCTTCTCGGCGAGCAGGTCATTGGCGCGGCCGTTTTCGACGAGCGCCTTGAGCCGCAGCTCGAATTCGCGCGTGCGCTCGCGCAGCACGTCGACCTGGCGCTCGACCAGTGACACCGTCGAGCCGTCGCCGCGGCCATGCGGCAGGCGCAGCTGCAGGAGCAGCGTCGGGTGGCGCTCGAAGAACTCCGCATGGCCGGCGAGAAAGGCCGCCACGGCGGCCTCGTCCGGACGGGCAGCCTTCGCGGCGCCGCCCTTGGAATCGAGCTTCGGCTGCGGATTGGTCATAGATCGATGTGTCCTTCGAAGACGGTCGCGGTGGGACCGGTGAGCCAGATCGGCTCGTCTTGGCGCTGCCATTCGACGGCGAGACGTCCGCCCGGCACGTCGACCTCGACCTCGGCGTCGAGCCAGCCGCGGCGGCGACCGACGGCGACGGCGCCGCACGCTCCGGTGCCGCAGGCCTGGGTCTCGCCCACGCCGCGCTCGTGGACTCTCAAGCGCACGTGGGCGGGCGTCACGACTTCCATGAACTCCACGTTGGTACCGCGCGGAAACCGCGGATGATTCTCTACCGCGGGACCGAGCCTGTCCACCGGCGCATTCGCGACCGCCGGCACGCGGATGACGGCGTGAGGATTACCGATCGACACCGCACCGATCTCGATCCGCTCACCGGCAGCCTCGAGTGCATAGCTTGCCGCTTCGCGGTCCGCGGCGAAGGGCAGCGCCGCCGGCGCGAAGGTGGGCACGCCCATCGCGACCGACACGAGCCCATCGGCCCGAATCCGCGCCCGCACGAGCCCGGCAGGACTGTCCATCAGCAGTTCGCCCGGGCCCCTGCCGAGTCGGCGGGCAACGAGCGCCGCGATGCAGCGCGCACCGTTGCCACACTGCTCGGCCTCAAGGCCGTCGGCGTTGAAGATCCGGTAGAAAACCGCCGTGTCGGCGCGGCGCGGCGCGGCGAGCGCCAGAGCCTGGTCGAAACCGATGCCGGTGTGACGGTTCGACAGCGCCCGCAGCTGCCGAGCGTTCGGCAGCGTCTCCGCGGCGGCGGCGTCGAAGACGATGAAGTCGTTTCCCAGTCCGTGCATCTTCACGAAGTCGAGCCGCATGCGCGCATGATAGCGTGCCCGCTCGCCCGCTATCATGTGTGTGGCTGCCGCGAAGCGCCTGACTGCCGCCTGCCGGGAGAGAGTACACGTGACACGCAGCGATCGCCCGTGCCGTCCGTCGCTGATCGCCGTGACGCTGGCGCTGATCCCGCTCGTGGCGTCCGGCCGGCCGGCTTCAGATCCCTACACCTACAGCCACCACGCGGTCTCGACGTCGATCGCCTCTGCACAGTCGGCCTTCGACCGCGGGCTCACGCTCGTCTACGCCTACCAGCAGGGGGAGGCCGAGCAGGCGTTCCGTCAGGCGGCCCGGCTCGACCCGTCGCTGGCGATGGCCTGGTGGGGAGTGGCGCTGGCACTCGGACCCGACATCAACACGGCACCCGAGGCGAAGCGCACGGCCGAGGCCGCCGCGGCGATCGCCCGCGCGCGCCTCCTCGCGGCGCGCCGGGCGACGGTGGCCGAACGGGACTACATCGAGGCGCTCGCGGCGCGCTACAGCAGCGAGGCGGCGCCGGATTTCGATGCCCTCGCGCTCGGCTACCGCGACCGGATGCGCGCGCTGGTGCGCAGCTACCCGACTGACCCCGATGCCGCGGCGCTGTTCGCCGAGGCGATCATGGACCTGCATCCGTGGCGGCTGTGGACGCAGGAGGGCGCGCCGGGCGACGGCACGGTCGAGCTCGTCTCGGTCCTCGAGTCCGGCCTGAAGACGCACCCCGACCACATCGGGCTCATGCACCTCTACATCCATGCGGTCGAGGCCAGCACCGAGCCGGGCCGGGCGCTCGCGGTCGCACGGCGGCTCGCGGCGACGCCGGTCGAGCCCGCGGCGTCACACCTGGTGCACATGCCGGCGCACATTTTCCTCAGGGTCGGCGACTGGCAGGCGGCGATCGAGGCGAACGAGCACGCGGTGCACGAGGCGCTCGACTTCCGGCTCAGCAAGGATCCCGGCACCGAACGCGCCTGCGGCCACTGCCTCGAGTTCCTGACGTACGCCTACGCGATGCAGGGCGATCTCGCCGCCGCGCGCCGCGCCGCAGAGGCATCGCGGGCGATCTCCGGGGATCAGTCGACCAGCATCGCGGTGCTGGCCCGCTTCCGGCGCTTCGAGGAGCTGCTCGCGCTGCCCGAGCCGCCGTCCGACTCGAAGCCTTACGCGCGCGACGCCCACGTGGTTCGCGCGCTGTGGCACTACGGGCGGGGACTTGCGCTGCTCGCTCGTGCCGACCGCGACGGGGCGGCGGCCGAACTCGCCGCGGTCAGGAGCGAGGCGGCGCTCGCGCCGCCCGCACCGGTGTTCCCGTCGGATCGCCCGGACCTCGCCCACGTCTATGGCAACCTCGACGCGGCCATCGGCGCCGCCGCGCTCGCAATCGCCGAGCACCTGCTCGCCGGGCGCCTCGCGCTCGCCCGCGGCGAATCCGACCGGGCGATCACCGAGTTCAAGACCGCGGTCGATGTGCAAGAGCACGCGCAGTACACCGAGCCACCGCTGTGGCTGTACCCTGCGCGCGAGACTCTCGCGGCCGCACTCCTCAAGACCGGCGCCAAGGCCGAGGCGGAGCTCGTGCTGCGCGAGTGCCTGAGGCGCACGCCGCACGATCCGCGCGCCGCCCTCGGTCTGCAACAGCTGCTGACCGCGGCGGGACGACGCACGCACGCTGCGGAACTGGCGGCCGACATCGCCGCGGCGCAGACCCATGCCGACGAGCCGCTGAGCTTCGAGGCACTGTGAGCGCCGCCGCGCGCCGTGGCGCCGGCGGGTAGCCGGGCTGGCCCCGGGCGGGTAGGATGGCGGCCCCCTTGGCCACCGCCGGCCCGATGAAATCCACTCCGCGCATCGGTTTTGTCAGCCTCGGCTGTCCGAAGGCGCTCGTGGATTCCGAGCGGATCCTGACGCAGCTGCGCGCCGAGGGGTACGAGGTCGCGGCTAGCTACGAGCGGGCTGACCTCGTGGTCGTCAACACCTGCGGGTTCATCGACGAGGCTGTGCACGAGTCGCTCGAGGCCATCGGCGAGGCGCTCGACCGCAATGGCAAAGTGATCGTCACCGGCTGCCTCGGTGCGAGGCCCGAAACCATTCGCGAGCGGCATCCGCGGGTGCTCGGCATCACCGGTCCCCACGCGTATGAGGAGGTGCTTGGTCACGTGCACGCGCACCTGCCGCGGCCGCACGATCCGTTCGCCGACCTCGTGCCGCCGCAGGGCATCCGCCTGACGCCGCGGTACTACGCGTACCTGAAGATCTCCGAGGGCTGCAATCACCGCTGCAGCTTCTGCATCATTCCGTCGATGCGCGGCGACCTCGCGAGCCGTCCGATCACCCACGTGCTGAACGAGGCCATCCGGCTTCTGAACGCCGGCGTCCGCGAGCTGCTGGTGATCTCCCAGGACACGAGCGCCTACGGCGCGGACCTGCGCTACCGGGCGGAGCACTGGGGCTCGCGCGAGATTCGCACGCGCTTCCTCGACCTCGCGCGCGAGCTCGGCGCCCTCGCCAGCGAACGCGGCGCCTGGGTTCGGCTGCATTACGTGTATCCGTACCCGCACGTCGACGAGGTGTTGCCGCTGATGGCGGAAGGCAAGGTGCTTCCCTACCTCGACGTCCCGTTCCAGCACGGCAGTCCGCGGGTGCTGAAGCTGATGAAACGGCCGGCGCACGCCGAGAACACGCTGCAACGCATACACGCCTGGCGCAGGGATGTGCCAGGGATCGCGGTCCGGAGCACGTTCATCGTCGGCTTCCCCGGCGAGACCGAGGCGGACTTCAACGTGCTGCTCCAGTGGCTCGAGGAGGCCGGGCTCGACCGTGTCGGGTGCTTCAAATACTCGCCCATCGAGGGCGCAAGCGCCAATGCGCTGCCCGACCCGGTGCCCGAGGCCGTCAAGGAAGAGCGTTGGCAGCGATTCATGCAGGCCGCGGCGCGCCTCAGCAGCGTGCGGCTCGCCGCCCGCGTCGGCACGCGCACGCGCGTGCTCGTCGATGGCCTCGAAGGCAGCGGGCGCACCAGGGTCGCGATCGCGCGCAGCTATGCCGACGCACCCGAAATCGACGGCAGCGTGCGGATCGAGACCGCCGGAACGCGGGTCGCGGTCGGCGAATTCGCCGACGTGGAGATCACCAGCGCCAGCACTTACGACCTCACGGCACGGCTGGCCGAGAACGAGGCGCCGCGATAGCTCCCCGCGTTGGAGCGTCGATATCAGCGCAAGTATTTGAGCCTTCCGGAGTTTCGCATAGACCTGTCGCGCGTCAGATTGCGCTCGGGCCGACGGGGTCCACGCCAACAGCCCCGCAATCGGCGCCACCTACGGTGGCGCCGCGCGACCCGCTGGAGCGTCAGCCAGAAACACGGGGGCATCGGGGGTTACGCGGCTGTCTGGTCCTGGATTTGCGCGCCCGTGAACGGCAACCGAACCGTAACCACGAGTCCCGTGCCGACAGCCGGATCCGCCAGCTCGATCTCACCGGCCAGGAGCTCCACGACCCGACCGACGATTGAAAGTCCGAGACCGCTGCCGGACGAGGCGCTGCCCGGTATGCGGTAGAAACGCTCCAACGCACGCGAGCGCTCCGCAATCGGGATCCCCGGTCCGTTGTCACTGATCGAGAGTACCGCCGACTGATCGCGCTCAATCACCGTGAGAGCGACTTGGCCCCGCTCACTGACGTGACGGATAGAGTTCTCGAGCAGATTGCGGATCAGGAGATAGAGGACCTCGGGAGAGCCCGGTAGGCGTTGCAGACAACCCTCAAGCATGATCTCGATCCGCTTCTCGCGTGCTGTCTGCGCCAAGTCCTCGAGGACTAGATCAACCACGACTTTCGCCTGCGTGGTCTGGCCGGCGCTAAACGAGGATCCGGGCTCCAGGCGCGCCAGCGACAACAGCTGACTCATCAGGTGTGCGGTTCGGTCAATGTTCGCCTGCAGCTTGTCGAGCGCGCGTCGCGCCTCGGAGGGCGTCGTGGCGCGGGCGGCGACCTGCGCCTGTGCGCGCAGTGCGGCGAGCGGCGTGCGCAGCTCGTGTGCCGCATCGGCCGTGAAGCGGCGCTCGCGCGCCAGGACTTCCGCGTGCCGTGCCAGCAAGCCGTTGAGTGCGACGCCGAGCGCATGCGTCTCCACCGGCATCTCCGCCGTGTTCACCGCGGAGAGATCATCGGCGCCGCGTCCGGCGAGATCCGCTGCCATGCGCCGAACCGGCCGGAAAGCACGCTCCGTCACGACGCCGATCAGGAAGGTCAGCAGCACCAGCGCAAAGAGCAGCGGCAGGGCCACGGCGTGCAGCGTGCGCGACAGTGCGGCATCGCGGTATTCGAGCGGCTCGGCGATGTGGATGACTAGCGGAGTCGTTGCGGAGTTCAGCGAGTACACGCGCCAGGAGCGGCCGTCGAGCACCGCGTTCGAGTATCCTGGACCGTTACCGATGGCGAGAGGCGCCTGCGGTGTACCCGGCGAGCGGTACAGCAGTTGATTCGTGCGGGTAATGATCTGATAGACCACGCCGAGAGGCGTCGCCCGCACTGCCGCACCGAGGGAGCGCGGTACCACGCTTTCGCCCTCGTCGTACTCGTGATCGGCGTAGCGCAGGGCGAGCGACGCCTGCTGCTGCAGCATCTCGTCAAACTGCGCAGCCGTGCTGCTGGCTACCGCGCGATAAACGAGCAGTCCCAGAATCAGAAACACCATGCAGGCGGCCGCCGCCACGGCGATCGCCATGCGCCGACGCAGCGACCATGGCCGCTCGGCCTTAGCGGGCGTCGTCGACGCGATAACCGCGTCCTTTGACATTGGTGATGACGTGCGGACCGAGCTTGCGTCGCAGGTTGTGAATGTAGACCTCGATCGCGTTGCTGGCGATATCGTCTTCGAATCCATATAGCTCCTCCTCGATCTCGGCGCGCGTCACCAGGCAGCCGGCCTTTCGCATCAGCAGTTCGACCACTGCGTACTCGCGCGCGGTCAATGCCGCCGGCTCCCCCCGGTACGTGACCACCCGCTGGCGCAGATCGAGAATCACGTCACCGGCGGTCAGCGTGGACTCGGCGCTGCCGACCACCCGACGAGTTATGGCGCGCAGCCGCGCCGTGAGCTCGTCGATGTCGAACGGCTTGATCAGGTAGTCGTCTGCACCGGCATCCAGGCCCGTGATGCGGTCGGTGACGTGATCGCGCGCCGTCACGATGACGACCGGTATGGCTTGCCCGTTTTGCCGCAGCCAGCGCAGCACGCTAAGCCCGTCGCTTCTCGGCAGACCCAGATCGAGCACCACGGCGCTGAAGTCCGCGGTCGACAGCGCCGCCAGCGCGGCGCCGCCGTCCTGCACCCAATCGACGACATAGCTCTCCTGGCGCAGTCCGTCCCGAACTGCTTCGCCGAGCATGCCGTCGTCTTCCACCAGCAGAATTCGCACGACCGCATTCCCTATCACGCGTTGGGCGATTTCAGCACGGACCCGCTTAAGTCTGCCTTAAGCATGAGCCTTCTATTCTGCCCTCGCCATGCGAGTTCAGGCAGCGACACCCCCATGCCCCGGCGGCACGCATCCGGCGCTTGCCGCGTGGCTCGCATCACTGCTGCTGTTCGCAGGAACGTCTGCCTGTCTGGCCGGCGGGGGCCCCCTCGGCATCGATCACGAGTGGACCTACGACAACAGCGGCATCTGGAAGCGTAGCAACCAAGAAGTGCTCGAGTACGGGCTGATTGCTGGTGAGGTGGTCGGAGCGCTCTGGGAGGGAGGGGAAACACGGTTCGGCCGCACGCTGTGGCAGTCGGTGGATGCTTCGGCAGCGTCCGGCATCGTGGCCTTGGCCGCGAAGTACGCGTTCTCGCGGGTGCGGCCGGGCGCCAGCAACAACGATCCGAATCTATGGTTCAAAGGAAACGGCAACGAAAGCTTTCCGAGCGGCGAGGTGACCGCGGTGAGTTCGATCGTCACGCCGCTCGTACTCGAGTACGGCCGCGATCACCCGCTGACCTATGCGCTCGAAGCACTGCCCGTGTATGACGGCATCGCGCGCATGAAAGTGCAGGCGCATTGGCAGTCGGATGTCATCGCCGGCTATGCGATCGGCACAGCGGCGGGCTGGGTCATGCACAGAAATCCGGATACTCCCTACATCCTGCGCGTCATGCCGCACGGAATCTATGTCGGAATCGGCAAGAAATTCTAGAGCGCCGGTGCGCAGTTCCGGAGCTCCGCGCCATGCGCATGGCCGGCGCATGCATCCCTGCACAGCACTCGCCGCGGCGCTGCTGCTCCTCGTTGCCACTTCGCCGCCTGCAACTGCGAGCAGCGCCGGCGGCCTGCTCGACCTGGCAGCGTTCAGGGGCCAGGTCGTGTATTTGGATTTCTGGGCCTCCTGGTGCGCGCCGTGCCGGAAGTCGTTTCCTTGGATGAATCACCTGCAGGGCGAGCTCGGCCATGACGGACTGGTGGTAGTCGCAGTCAACGTCGACCGCGAGCGCGACGATGCCGAACGATTCCTGCATGAGCACCCGGCGCAGTTTCGCATCGTCTATGACCCGGACGGCCTACTGCCCGAGAAGTTCGGGGTGCGCGGCATGCCGACCAGCGTCCTGATCGACCGCAACGGCCACATTCAGTTGCGGCACGAGGGATTTCTGGTCCGCGACCGCGATGCTCTGACGCAGCAGATCCGTGCACTGGTGCTCGCGCACTAACCTCGACGGAGAGCCATACCGATGCGCATCCGAAGTTTTGCCCGCCTGACGATCCTGTTGGGTCTGTTGCCGACCATGTGCGGTTGCGGTGCGATGGGCGTCAAGCCCTGGCAGCGCGAAATCCTCGCGCGGCCCGAGATGGCGCTCAACGCCGAACCGATCGATTCGGCCATCGATGCTCACATCTACTTCAGCAAGGAAGCAGCGAGCGGCGGCCGCAGCTTCGGCGGCGGGGGTTGCGGATGCAACTGAAGCGGCCAGCATCGCCACTGCACCTCGGCCTGATCGCGGCGAGCTGTACGCTGCTCTCGGGCACGGCCCGGGCACAGACGGCCGATGATACCGCCGAGCAGCCCCTGCAGATTGACGCGGACCTGCTCTACTATAAGGAGAATGCGGGCCGGGTCCAGACGATCGAGCCGGTGGTGAACTTGAAGAAAGACTTCGGCGATCAGCGGCTTCTCGATGGAACGCTGACGCTCGACACGCTCTCGGGCGCCACGCCCAACGGCGCCATTCCCGCGCGTACGCCGCAGACTTTCGCAAGTCCCTCGAGTACCAGTCTCACGCCCAAACCGGGCTACAAGACCACGCTCTATACGATCGCGCCAGGCAATCTGCCGCAGGATCCGCATTTCAAGGAGTCTCGCATCGCGGGAGATCTCGACTGGTCGCAGCCGATCGGGCTCGACAACACCCTCTCGTACGGTGGGCACGCCTCGACCGAGCACGATTTCTACTCAGTGGCGGCGCACGCCGGACTGAGTCACGACTTCAACGAGAAAAACACCACGCTCTCGGCGGGGGTCAACGAGGAGTACGACCGGATCCACGCGCACGGGGGTAACCCGGTACCCGCCAGTAATTACGCGCTCTACGAGAAGGAGTCGAGTCAGACCAAGAACGTTGCCGGCGGGCTCATCGGCGTAACCCAAGTGATGCGCGGCAACTGGCTCACGGAGCTCAATTACACCTTCGACCATTCGCAGGGGTATCTCACCGATCCATACCGGATAATCTCGGTGGTCGATGATACGGGGGCCGTGACCGGCTACCGTTACGAGAATCGGCCGGATACCCGCACGCGGCAGAGCCTGTACTTGGTCAACAAAGTGGCCCTAGGTCCGACCGTCCTCGACCTCTCGTACCGGCGCAGCAAGGACAGCTGGGGTATCGGCTCGGATACCGTCGACGCGAAGCTGCGGATCGATCTCGGTTCCGGTATGTATTTTGAGCCGCACGCGCGCTGGTACCATCAGTCCGCCGCAGATTTCTACAACCTCTATTTGACCGACACGAGTCCCGCGCCTGCTTACATGTCTGCAGACCCCCGGCTGGCCACCTTCGCTGCCACGACCTTCGGGTTCAAGTTCGGCATTGCCACCAGCCGCCACGGCGAGCTGAGCCTGCGCCTTGAGCAGTACCAGCAGAGGCCCAGCGACCAGTCGAGCTCACTTCCCGAGCTGCAGGGCCTCGATCTCAACCCGAATCTCAAGGCGACCATCGTGCAGCTCAGCTGGCACTTGGAGTACTAGCGATGAGCACGGGGCGCGCCGCAGCTGGCGGTGCGTCGCCGCCTCCCCACGCACCCGACTTCGAGGTCCTGCCGCGCGAGGGGGGCATCATCGCGGCGTGCTTCGTTGCGATGGCAAGTCCCTGCGAGCTGCTGCTTGAGATTGCCGATGCAGACGCGGCGCGCGAGATAGGCCGCCTCGCCGCCCAGGAGGCCTGGCGCATCGAGACGAAGTTCAGCCGCTACCGCCCGGACAGCATCGTCAGCGTCATCAACCGCAGCCAGGGTGACGAGGTCGTGGTGGATGGCGAAACGGCCGCGCTCCTCGATTACGCTGTGCACTGTCAGGCGCTGTCGCAGGGGCGCTTCGACATCACATCGGGCGTTCTGCGTCGCTGCTGGACGTTCGACGGGTCCGACCGCCTGCCGGAACCGGCCGCGATAGCCGCGCTTCTGCCGCTCATCGGGTTCGAGAAGGTCCGCTGGGAATCACCCCGCATCACCTTGCCCGCGGGCATGGAAATCGACTTCGGCGGCATCGGCAAGGAGTACGCGGTCGATCGCGTACTGGCCCTCGTCACTGCGCGGTTTACCGGAGCTGCGCTGGTCAATTTCGGGGGAGACCTCGCCGCCAATCGCGCACCGGGCGCAGGCCCTTGGCAGGTCGGCGTCGAACGCCCCGATACTGACCGCGAAGCGCGCCTGCTGTTGGAGCTGAGCCGGGGCGGACTTGCGACCAGCGGGGATACGCACCGCTTTCTGCTGCGCGATGGAGTGCGCTACGGACACATTCTCGATCGAAGGTCAGGTTGGCCGGTCCGCGACACACCGCGCTCGGTGACCGTGGCGGCGGCCAGCTGCGTCGAGGCCGGGATGCTCGCGACCTTCGCCATGCTCCAGGGCGGTAGCGCTGAGTCATTTCTGGAGGAGCAGGGCGTACGCTACTGGTGTCTGCGATGAGCGCCGACTGGCCGATCGAGAGCTCGCCAGCAGCGCTCAAGCGCGAGGAGAATCGACCATGTCGCACGACTCGCCGGCATCTGAGACGCGATATCACCCGATGGCGAAGGCGCTCCACTGGCTGGTAGCGCTCCTCGTAGCCGTTCAATTCGGGATCGCATGGGCGATGCCGGATATCGGGCCACAGACAAAGCTGGACCGTTTGATCAGTCTGCATCTGACGGTAGGCGCTCTGATTGGCCTCGCCGCCCTTGTGCGAGTCTCCTGGCGCGCGCGCCATCGCGCCCCGGGCGCCAGTCCAACGGAACCTCGTTGGCTTCGCGCTGCAGCGCGAGTAACCCACGGGGCGCTCTACGTCCTGCTGTTCATTCTGCCGCTACTTGGGTGGGCCGCCGCGTCGGCGCGCGGCTGGCGCGTGACACTCTTTCCACGCCTGGATCTACCCGCATTGCTTCCGCGCGGGTCCAGGTCGGGCTTTCTAGCAGGCGATGCGCACACATTCTTGGCTTATACGCTGCTGGCGATTGTGGCCCTTCATGTCGCCGCGGCCCTTTACCATCGGCTCATCTTGCACGACCAAGTGCTGGCGCGAATGCTCCCGGGCAAAGCATCGACGGCCGGAACTCCCGATAGCAGGAGCGCGACAGCGCATGACAAGGCTAGCTCGTTCACGTCGCGCTAGCGCCGTGAACGATCTCACTGCGTAGCGTCTCGAATCGTTGCAGCTCACGCACGCTCAACTACAAAGGCTTTGTGAAGTGTTGGAATAGACGCCAATTGCAGGACTGGCCGCTGTTGCATCACGATCCGTATCATGGCCGCGGATGCGGCAGTCACTGTCGAGTGACTTCAGACGTGAGGCACTCGTGCGAAGGCTGGCCGAGCGCGAACAGGTCCACCAGACAACGCTTGTCAAGCAGCCCCTCGAAGTTGCCGTTCGGACTGACGCGCTGTCCGATCCACCGGTGCCAGCGGCGCCGGGCAAAGTGAATCGCGATGCGCGACTCCATGTGCGTCTGTCCGCTGAGGACTGGAGGCTGGTCAACGAGCGCCCGCGTCAGCCGACGGCCTCACGGGAGGAACCCGACGTCGCGCTGACTGCGCAACACGAGTACGCGGACCTGATCGCGCAACACGACGAAGCGGTAAAGGGCCAGATAGCCTGTCGCTCCGTACGAGATCACGAGCTCGCGCAGCTCGCCTTCCACGCACCGGCCGATCAGCGGATGAGTCGCGAGGCTCTCGACCGCCGAGCGTATGGCGGCCACCGTCCGTCGTGCGGCACCAGGATCGGCCGCGCCGAGCAGCGGCACGCTGCGCTCGAGCTGGTCGAGCGCGCGCGCCGCGTAGACTACCTGCGCCATGGCTTGGGTCGCTCCGCGGCCGCGGTTCGCGCGAGAGTCTCCAGCCAGGCGTGCACGTCCTCCGCACCGTAGACCTCGACGCCGCGCTCAATCCCGGTGTCGGCCTCGAGAGCCTCTTTCACGAGGCTCTGCAGCTGTTCCTGGTAGGCGGCGTGCCGCTCGACGGCTTCGAGGATGAGGCTGTGCACCGAGCGGCCCGTGTGCTTGGCGAGCAAGGCAAGCCGCGCGCGCAGCTTCGGAGGCAGACGAATCGTGGTGGTAGCGGCCATGGCGGGCTCCCCGAAATCGGACGCTTGCGGCACAAAACGGTCTGTCGAGCGGCTGGCAGGTACACCGTGCTCTGAGCGGCGGCCGCCAGCGCCGGAGCTATGGCGGCGGCAGGCTCGAGAGAATCCCGAGCCGCAGGTCCTTGAACCGCGGCGCGAAGCCGAGTTCCTCCCTGATGCGGCTCGAGTCGACGCGGCGCGACTCGGACAGGTACGACCAGAGCCCGGGCGACACGGCCTGTTCGGCCTCGGCGCGCGTCACGAGCGTCGGTGGCGGGAGCCCGGTCAGCATCGCGACGCGCTCGAAGTACTCGGTCATCGTCGTCGGATTGCCGTCGGTCACGTTATAGATGCGATCCACCGCGCGCGGTGCGCTGCTCGCGAGCAGCAGCGCCGTTGCCAGATCATCGACGTGTATGCGGCTCGAGAACCCGGCCTCGGAGTGCCGGATCATCGGCTCGCCGCGCTTCAAGCGCTCGATCGGCAGCCGCCCGGGGCCGTAGATGCCGGGGGCCCGCACGATAGTCCAGCCGACGCCCTGGCGTTCGCACCACTGGGTGAGGCTGCGTTCCGCATCGACCCGCCGCTGGGCGCGGTCGGTCGCGGGCTTGAGCGGCGCCGCCTCATCGACCACCGCGCCGCCGGTGTCGCCGTAGACACCCGTCGTGCTCAGGTACACGATGCGCACGGGCGGTGCCGGCAGTCGCGCCAGAAAACGCTTGAGGCGCGGATCGGTCACGCCGGTCGACGGCGGCGGCACCAGATAGAAGACGACCGACGGCGTCCCAAATCCGCGCGGCACCGGCGAGTCCGGTGCATCGAGGTCCCAGGCGACCGCGTCGATGCCCTGGGCTTCGAGTTGCTCCGCGCTCGCCTCGGAGCGGGCGAGTCCCACGACCGGGCCGCGCGCTATCAGCGCGCGCGCGAGTCGCGTGCCCACGTACCCGCAGCCCGCCACCAGGTACCGCGCCGTCGTCGCCATGGGCGGCATTCTAGGCTGAATGCGGGCAAACTGGACCTCCATGCGCCTCACGCTCCGACCCCGCAACCGAGTGCTCGAGCTCACGCCAGGACAATCGGCGCTCGCGGCGGCGCTCGCGGCGCACGTCAATCTGCCCCACAGCTGCAAGGGCGGAAATTGCGGCTCGTGCCGCGCGCGGCTGATCGAGGGCCGGATCCGCTACCCGCGCGGCCGGCCGCTCGGGCTCACCGATCAGGAAATCGCCGCGGGCTACGTGCTGCTGTGCCAGGCCGAGGCCCTGACTGACCTCACGGTCGAGGCGCGCGAGATCCGCCGCGTCACGGATGTCGAGATCAAGAGCCTGCCGTGCCGGATCGAGCGGCTCGAGCGGCTGGCACCGGACGTCGTGGGCATGTTCCTGCGGCTGCCGGCCATCGAGGAATTCCATTTTCGCGCGGGCCAGTATCTGGACATCATGCTGCCGGGCGGACGGCGCCGCAGCTTCTCGATTGCCTCGCCACCACACGATGCCGGGCTGATCGAGCTGCACGTCCGCCGGGTCGCCGGAGGGGAGTTCACCGGGCAGGTGTTCGAGACACTGACGCGCGGCGCGCTGCTGAGGATCGAGGGGCCGATGGGACAGTTCTGCTACCGGGACCCGGTCGATGGCGACGGCGCCGGGCCCGCGATTCTGGTGGCGGGCGGTACCGGCTTCGCGCCCGCCAAGGCGATCGTTCGCCACGTGCTCGAGACCGGAAGCCGGCGGCCACTCTTCTTATACTGGGGCGCGCGCCACGAGGTCGACCTCTACGAGGACGCCTGGGTGCGGGAGCGCCTGCTGCGATTCGCCTCGCTGCGCTACGTGCCGGTGCTGTCGGCGCCGACGCGAGATGAGGCCCTGCGGTACCGCACGGGGCTCGTGCACGAGGCTGTGCTCGCGGACTTTGCGGATTTCGGCGCGGCCGAGGTGTACGCGGCAGGGCCGCCGGCCCTGATCGCGGCATTGCGCGCGACGCTGCCGGCCCGCGGGCTCCTCCCCGACCGCCTGTACTTCGACTCCTTCGAGTACGCCCCGGACGTGCTGGCGAGGATGCCGCGGCAGTAGCGGCCGCGCTCAGCGGCGCGGCATGCCGAAGCGCCGCTGCCGCAGCGGTGGCAGCTCCGGCCGTCGGCCGGTGGCAAGCGCGAGCCCGTCGTTCAGGATCTGCATCGCGCGCTGCGGGTCGCCGAGCTGGGCGATCAGCTGGGCGAGGAGCTGGGCCGTCTCGGCGCGCGGCCGCAGCGCCTGGCTCGTCTCCAGATAGCTGCGCGCCTTGCCGTAGAGCTCCGCGCGCAGGCACAGGCGCGCGCAGCACACCAGCAGCGCCGCATCCTCGCG
>Ga0209415_10002764_pt1 | contig 32812 bp, 35 predicted proteins | sample PeaSoiSIISIP2007_FD_187696 | JGI IMG/M metagenome (GOLD analysis project Ga0209415, IMG submission 187696) | Peat soil microbial communities from Weissenstadt, Germany - SII-SIP-2007 (SPAdes) (version 2) | ecosystem: Environmental > Terrestrial > Soil > Wetlands > Peat | place: Germany... | reverse complement strand
TGACAATGCCGGCGGATCGGGTCAAGGGACGTTTCTCCTCGAGGAGTGTTAAGCTATTTCGGCCGGCATCAGTAGACCCAGGTGTCGGGGCCTGCGTGGCCACGCTGCCGCCGGGGGATCCTACGCCGCAGGAGGTGGTGGATGGCCGGCGGAGATCACGAACTCGTTGCCGTCGGGGTCGGCGATCGCGGCACGAACGATGGAGCCGCCCGGAACGAGCACTTCCATCGGCTCCGTCGTAATCGAACCTCCGCGCCGACGGATCTCTTCGACCGCAGCGCGCGGGTCGTGGTGGTGGAAGATGATCCCGCTCACTGTCCCCGGTTCTCGCCCTCCTTCGCCGGGGCGCTGAACATGCATCGTTAGGATTGTGGGAGTCCCTGGGAAGGAGAAGACCGCGCGACCGGCCCCCTCCACGAAGTTCGCCTCGTGCAGGCCCAGCACCTCGCGGTAGAACTTTCGAGCGACCTCAATGTCACGCACGTGGACCGTTACCGCGCTCAGCCCCTCGATCGGTTGAACCATGAGGACCCCATCCCGGGACGCGGGTTTAGATTTTGGATGCGGGCCGAGCGGGAATCTTCACGGCCGTGGCTCCGGTCACGGAACTGATGTAACCCGATGCGTCCCGTCGAGTGATGCCCCGCCGCGTCCGAGCAAGCACTCCCCGACGTCCGAAGGATTCGGCGAACCCTCGGCGGACCCCCGGCCATGTCCGAAAGAATCTCACGCTCTGGCAAGGCCAGAGCGACCGGTACGACCGGCATTGCCGCGGCGTCCTGGGGGGCCGAAGCGCGATGGCGTGGGGATTCTGGCGCATTCCTGAGTCTAAACTACGGGCGCTCGGCGATCCCAGGGGTCGGGACATCCTCGAGATGGGGTGCGGAGCAGCTCGATGGTCGATCGCGCTGGCGCGCAAGGGGGCGCGGGCCGTGGGCCTCGACCTCTCGACCGCACAGCTCGCCCACGCTAGGCTCCTGCTTCGCGGATCAAGGCAACGGGTGCGCCTCGTGCGGGGAGATGCGGAGAGGCTGCCGTTCCGTGCGTCCAGTTTCGACGTCGTTTTCTGCGATTGGGGAGCGATGACGTTCTGCGATCCCTATCGCACGGTGCCTCAGGCGGCCCGCGTCCTTCGGCCCGGAGGTCGCCTGGTCTTCTCGACGTCCAGCCCGTTTCGCAACCTGGCCCAGAACCGACGGACCGACCGGATCGGCGGCCGGCTTCTCTACGACTACTTTGGCCTGCATCGGATCGAGTACCCGGAGGAGGTCAACTTCCAGCTTCCGTACGGCGAATGGATCCGGCTGTTCTCCGATAACGGACTTGTCGTCGAGTCGCTTACCGAGACCCGGCCACGGCCGGACGACAAGACACCGTACCTCACGACCCGCGAATCGCTGTGGGCACGTCACTGGCCGCTCGAATCGATCTGGCAGGTCCGCAAGCTCGAGCCCTGAGTCGCCGTCCGGGCGATCGAATCGACGGGGAGCGCCGCTCGCGTGGTACCTTATCGCAGCACGCCTTGTGAACATCGCGATGGCCCTGAGAAAGCCCGATACTCCCCGGATCTTCCGTGTCCTCCTCCAAGTGGATGACCTGGATCGATCCCAGAGGTTCTACGAATCGCTGCTGGCGAACCGTGGACGAAAGGTTGGCGGTGGCCGGGTCTACTTCGACTGTGGGCCCACGATCTTCGCACTGGTGGACATCTCTGCGGACGGGGGCCAGGCCGCGGCAACGCTACCCGAGGCCCTCTACTTCGCGACCGATGACGTCGATGGCGTCTACCGCAGGGCCCGCAAGCTGGGCTGTCTGTCGCCGGCGTTGATCCACAACGACCCGACCAATCCGGCGGGCGAGATCGTAGTGCGACCTTGGGGGGAACGGTCCTTCTACGCCGCCGACCCTTCCGGGAATCCGCTCTGCTTCGTGGACGCAGGCACGTTGTTCACGGGCTTGGCCCGCCCCGCGGGAGTTCCCCGTGGAAACGACCGTCATCGCCGGCAGACCCGGTCGCCGGAGACCCACCGCTCTCCGGAGCGCATCCCCCGGCCGCGAAAGAGAGCGTGACTGCGTCCGTTCGCCGATAGGCGGCGGACGTCTGCGGGGCGGGGAGCTTCACGGCGCCGGAGGTCGTTCGAGGAGGACTAAGCCGTGGCGGGCGAACAACGCGTCCCGCGCCGCAGGGTCCACAACCCCGTTCGACCGGGAGATCAGCTCGTCGAACTCGAAGAAGAGCTTCTCCTGAAGGTCGGCCGGATGGAAGACGATGTGGGCTCTGCCCTGGACTTCGCCCACGTTCTTCAGGCCGTGGGCACCGCGCGAGGCGACGTGATGGAGATCGCCGGGCCCGAGGCGCGTGGTCTCCCTCCCCTTCACTCCCTTCGAATACGCCTCGAACTTTCCCTCACGGACCAGAATGGTCTCCTGTGCCGGATGGCTGTGGAGGAAGGCAGGGCCGGCCCCCGGGGGAAAGACGTGTTCCATCAGGGAGTACGCGCCCTCCGTTTCGCCGCCGGTGAGCCGAACGAACATGGTCACGCCCATGACATGAAGGGGTCGTTTGGACGAGCGCTCCGAAGGCGCGTCGCTGAAGGGCGTCATCCCGGGGGTGGGGACCCTCCGCGAAATAAACGTTCCGGCCCCGTTCGGGTCGGGCCCCGGTGAGTCGGCTCCTCCGGCGGGCCGCGTTCCGCGCGAGTCGAGCGGGATCCGGTCCCGGGTCCTTCTACCAGATGGCGACCTGGCGCTCGGGGTCCTGTCGCATAGGGGATCCTTCCGGGATGTCAAAGGCCCGCCAGAACTCCGGCAGATTCGCGAGGACCCCGTTGACACGATAGCGCCCGGGGGAATGGGGGTCTACGGTCAACCGACGGCGAAGCTCCTCCTCGCGCGCGTTCCCCCGCCATATCTGGCCGTAGGAGAGGAAGAAGCGCTGCGCGGGCGTGAACCCATCGATCGTCTCGTTCTTGGTCCGGCCGTCGGCGAGGCGGCGCGAAAGCGCCTCGAACGCCAGGCTGACGCCGCCAAGGTCGGCGATGTTCTCGCCGGCGGTGAGCTCCCCGTTGAGCGTGACACCGGGCAGAGGCTCGAAGCGGGAGTACTGGTCGACGATGCGCTGCGCCCGTTCCCGGAACTCCTTGGCGTCGGCGGATGTCCACCAATCGCGCAGATTGCCGTTCTGGTCGAACTTTCGCCCCTGGTCGTCGTACCCGTGCGTGATCTCGTGACCGATGACCACGGCGATCCCTCCGAAGTTGACCGCGTCGTCCATCGTCGGGTCGAAGAACGGTGGCTGCAGTATTCCGGCAGGAAAGAAGATCTCGTTCTGGGTCGGCAGGAAGTGGGCGTTGACCGTCGGAGGGGTCATGTGCCACTCCTCGCGATCGACCTTGGATCCTATGCGGGCGATGTCGCGGTCGATCTCGAACGCCCGAGCCCGTCGGACGTTCCCGAGGTGGTCCTGCACCGAGATCCGGACCCGCGAATAGTCCCGGAATCGGGCCGGATGTCCGATCCGAGTCGCGAAGCGGTCGAATTTCGCGACCGCTCGTCGCCGGGTCCGTGCGGTCATCCAAGGAACCCGCTCGAGGCGGTCCCGGAAGACGGTGTGCACGTCCTTCACCAGGTCAAGGATGCGGGCGCGGGTCTCGGGAGGGAAGTAGCGCTGAACGTACAATCGGCCGAGCGCCTCCCCGATCGACGCGTCGATCAGGTTCGCGGCCCGCTTCCACTCCGGTTCGGGTTCCTGCTGGCCGAGGAGCCGTCGGCGGAAGAAGTCGAAATCCTCGCGCTCGAGCCGGCGGTGGAGGTGGGGGGCGCTGTCGTGCACCAGGTGCCATGTCAGGTAGGCTTTCCACGCGCTGAGAGGAATCGTCCGAAGAAGTCGGTCCAGGCGGTCGAAGAACTCGGGTTGCCCGACGATCGCACCGCGGACCTTGCGAGCTCCCCGGAGCCGTAGGTATTCTTCCCATCGGAGGCGGGGGTGCCGTCGCGCGATCTCTCGGACGGTGACTGGGTGGTAGTTCTTGTCGGGATCGCGGAGGTCGACCCGGCTGCGGCAGGTCCGGGCCAGCGCGGTTTCGATGGCCAGGACCGACCGGGCCGAGCTCCGTGCCCGACCGGGGCGCATTCCCGCCAGTACGAGTGCCCTCTGGACGTGGAGCCGATACGCCCGTCGCAGTGCCGAGAATCGGTCCTGGAGGTAGTACTCCCGATCGGGGAGCGAGAGGCCGCCCTGGCCCAGGTAGAGCGCGTACACCGAGCTTTTCTTCTCGTCCGGAGCAACGCCCGAGGAGAAGACCGCAGCGATCCCATCGCGGTGGAACTGCGCCGCTACCTCGACGAGCGACCCGACCGTGCGAACGGCCTCGATCGTCGCCAGGTCCTTCGCGATCGGAGCGATCCCCAGCTTCGCCCGGAGCTTCGTGTCCATCGCCGCGGTGAAGAACGTCCCGACATGGCGCCGTGCCGGGTCTCCCGCCTCCTTACGGTGTTTCACTGCCTCGTCGAGGAGACCGTGGAGGAGGAGGAAGTTCCTCTCTCGCAGCTCGTCGAACCCACTCCAGCGGGTCTTGTCCTCGGGGACGGGGTGGGTATCGATCCATCGACCCGCGGCGTATCGGTAGAAATCCTCTGACGGGACGACCGAGGGATCCATATGCTCGACCGAGAATCGCGGAATCGCGATCGAGGCATCGGCCGACGCGGCGGGGCGATTGCGTCTGTGGGTGGCACTAAGGCGTCGGGGCTCGGCGGGCGTCAAGTATGGGCTCTCCGCTGCGCCGCCAGCGAATGGACCCTGATTAGGATGAGGTCGGGAGACCGCTGTCGGGGATCGTCCCATCGGCTGTCAGGGGCACGGCCCAGGGCGAGCTTGGGACCGGCTTTCTGCCAACGGCGATGGAAGATTCCTCCCTGTCAGTCTAGGGCCCCTCCCTCAAGTGCCGGACACGGACGCCGAAACGAAGCCCGGGTTGTGGCCCTCCGGTTCCTCAGGATCGCTTCGGTACATGCTCGGCGATCCTGTCGGCGAACCAGGACGAGTAGGGCGTCGAGCCGAGGGCGAATGTCCGTCGGACCCCGACAACCCCCGGGAGGCCCTTGCACTTCCGGATGAGCTTCTCAAGGACAGCCGGCGCGTCGGCCGGGACGAGTCCGGCGGTCAGTGTCTGACTTCCATCCGGTTCGATGCCAAGCCCGTCCGCAGCGACCGGCATCCATCCGGGTACCTCGCGAGCGAGCCTCTCGGCCACGATCGCCCGTTGCTTGGCATCCTCGACTTCGACCTGGAGCAGGGCCAGTGGGAATTCCTCCGAGTCCGGGGCGTGGGTCCACCAGCACGCCCGCGAGTCGATCAATCCATGATATCGCCGCGCGGCCGTCTTGAGGCTGATGCCAACCGAGCGAGCGGTCTCGGCAAGGGTCGCGTCCGGTTTCCGGGACACGGCCAGCAGGATCCTCCAATCGAGGGGGGTGAGCTCCTTCTCGCACGACGGGATCCAGTAGGGCCTCGGCCCCCGGAGCTGGTTCGAGGGCGAGAGCCGGCGAACGAGCGAGGATCGGCGGTTCGTGCTCGAATCCCCGTCGGACACGAAGTGGACTCGCACCTGACGGTCGCCCTCGTCGATCGTGTCTCGGGCGAAGACCACCCCTTCGACGAGCGCCAGATCGCGGAAGACCCGGTCGACCTCCCCAACATCCTTCACCGGGATTTCCACTACGAAGACCCGGACGCCGAACAGGGCTGGGTTGGGAATGACCATCGTTCCCCGAAGGTAGCCGTGCTGAGCGAGTCCTCGCAGGCGCGCTCGGACTGCGTTCTCGCTGATCCCGACTTGTTCCGCGATCTTTCGGGCGGGGATGGTCGGGTCGATCAGGCGACGTCCCGCCCAGAACCTCGCCTCCCCCTGCGGAGACAGAAACCGATAGATGGCAAAATCCAGGGGATCCATTCCGACTTCGGTCCTCGAACCGGAGGTCTCCCAAAAGGTTGTTCCGAAGGAGCTGGAGCCGTCAGCGCCGAGAGCGATACCGCGGCGGCGCCGCCCGTCCGGATTGGGGCGGCGACGTCGACGCTGATCCGGCGCTTCGAGGCGTCTCGGCCCGTGTTCCCTTTTTCGCGAGGGTCCGGGGGAATTCGGTAGCTCTTCTCCCCCGGATTCCGAATTCCCCCACGTGGCGTTCGGCAGGGTTGACTCCCACGAACCCTCTCTTCAGTTCGGTGGAAACACCGCGAGGAGAAAAAATGCAAGCGACCGGAGCCGAGGTAGAAGCAGCCAGGGCGTTGGCGCAGCTGTGTCGGAGAGCGGCGGAGGCAGTGACCGTGTGGGACCCGAAGATTGCCCGAGGCGGCGGCGGGGCCGTCCTTCAGGTCCCGAGGGTGGCCCGAGGTGCGCTGGCTTCCCTCCGCCTCCCGACCATCCCGGTGATCGCCCACGGGGCACTGGGCGTGGTCCGAGCCGCGCAGGCAGCGGCCCGGGCACTGTGAGAACGAGTGCGGGGGAATGGGACTGGTTGGCGGGAGGCTGATGAACGGGAGACCAGCGAACCAGGGCCAACCGTTTCCTCCGGCACCGGGCCGGGAACGATAACATCGCTCGATAGCGGGCGCCCAACGGGGTCGTCAGGAACGGCGTGTAAAGCCGACTCGACGACCGTCCTATATTTCGCCGGATCGATCGGCCCTTGGCGTATGACGCAGGAAACTGGCGCCGGGACGGGTTTCGCAGGTTGGGAGATGTGGAGGGCGCCAGGCAGGATGCGCTGGCGGGTGTTGCTGACGATCCTCGGACCGATCGCATGGCTCTGCTTCACGCTCCTCTACGTCGGGTTCTGGGCCCAAGGGTTCTCCCTCTTCCAGGACCTCGTCGTGATCCTCGTGTCCCTCCTTGTGCTCGGAGGGGTCGTCGTCTCCGCGTGGGCGTCCTGGGGGATTCGCCGCTTCCGCTCCCGCGCGGTCTAAAGCGGGACCTCGCGACTTCGCCCGGCGGCGGTCGACCCCGGTCGGAGGCTATGATTCCAAGCGAATCCGTGGCCGCCGGGCGCGAGCGTGGCGAGAGGCGTCGCCTGAAGTACCTGTCAGCTCTACCCGTCGTGAGATGCCGAAGAAGGGCGGGAAGGGAAAGAAAACCAAGAAGCGTTAACGGCCGATGTCGGCCGTTAGCGCTCCTCGCCAAGGGGATTGCTTGCGCGGACCTCTCGCCCCACCGAAGTAGGAGGGGGAAGTCCACGGATCCCCACAGGCGCCATCCGCACCGTTTGTGTCTACGGTTGAGCCCGACTCGTTCAGACGGGTGGGACCCTCAGCCGAACTCCGTCCGGACCGTCTGACGTCAGTTGGTTTCGCGAACAGTGCTCCAGGATCCGGTTCAGGCCGGCCAGCGAGATCCGGTGGCCCCGAGCCTCAAGCTCGGCGAGGATCTTGCGCCGACGGAGCGGCCCCGGGCTGGACCGAAGGATTCCGAGGACCGCATCGACGGACCCTGGCGGGATGCCGGCCATGACCGACCACTGTCAGAATCGGTCCGCCCATTACGCTAGGCTCCTCTTCGCTGAGGGCTCGACGGACCCGTTTCGGTCGGCTCGTGGTCCGGGGTGGCTCCCGGCGGGCCCGATCCCGGCTCAGATCCCGTACATGCGCCGTGCCGCGAAGATCCGAGGGTCGTCGTATCCCATCACATCCGGATTCCGGCCTTCTCCCACCGCGAGCCAGTAGGTTAGGAACTGGAACGGTACGATGTCCGTGAGGGGCGTGACCGCGGTGGCGATAGCCGGCAACGAGTACTCGAAGCCGGCGCCCGAGGCCGGGCCCCGCCTGAGAAGCGCGACCTTCGCGCCGGCCTGCGTCGCCGCGGCGAGGGCCGTGGAGGCTCGTTGCCGGTCTATCGGGGAGGTGGTCACCGCCAGGACGGCGGTCGACGCGTCGACCGAGGGCAGGACCCCGTGTAGGAACTCCTCCACCCCGGTCGCGGCGACGAACCGGTGGGCGCCCTCGCGCAACTTGAGCGCAGCCTCCCGGGCCGTCGCTTGGGCCGCTCCGGAGCCAAGGACGAGGACCTTTCCCCGGTCCCGAAGCTGTTCCGCGAGCCCCTTCCACTCGCTCTCCCGCGCCACGACCTCTTTGAGGGTGGGCTCGAGCTCGGGGAGGTCGAAGGCGGGATCGTCGGACCACTGACGGATTAGGGTCAGGGCCGCCGCGATCGCCGTGGTGTAGCTGACCGTGTGGACCCACGCCCGCTCGACCGCAGCCTGCGTGAGGAGGAGGTGGTCTGCCAGGTCGGCCGAACGACTGGACTTGGTCCCGCTGATGAGGACCTGCGGAACGCCGGCCAGGCCCAGCGCTCTCTGGGCCTCGAGCGTGAGGGCGGTTTCTCCCGAGGAGGAGAACACGATCGCCCCGCCGGCCTTGCGGATGAGCTCGGGTTCGAGAAAGAGATCGAAGGAATCGATCGCGCGGGGGCACCATCCGTCCAAGCCGGCGCTTCCGGCCGCGCGAGCAGATGCCAGGGCGGCGTGAAACGACGTGCCCATGCCCACGAACAGAAGCGGCCGGCCCGCCGGAGGCGGAGGGATGCCCTCCGCCGTACGCGCGGCCTCACGGACGGTGGCATGGATCGCTGCGGGTTGCGAGCATATCATCTCGTGGAGGAAGTAGGGGTGGGCGGTTCGGCCGTAGGGCGGCGAAGGATCCTCGGGCCCGGGGAACACCACGTCCATGGTACGTCGAGGCTCCCTCTGCATGAAACACCTCCGACTCCGGCCGGGGATCTGCGGGGTTGAGGCGATCGAGAACCCAGGGAACGGGCTTCGACGCACGGCCCCGCTGCCAAACGGCTTAACGCGCGGAAGGTGAACGGAGTTCCGTGCGGCCCGGCTTCCGCCCGACGACCGCGGTGAGCCTTGTCTACGCTTCGACTGCGTTCAACTGGGTGGCGTATGCGCTGCTGGCGGTGACACTGCCGTTCCGCTTCCAGTCGTTGGGTCTCTCCGTCGTCCAGTACGGGATCGCCGTCGCCGTCCTCGCGCTCGGCATGCTGCTGACGGAGAGCATCTGGGGGGTCTTCGCGTTCCGCATCGGAAATGCCCGGACGATCCTAGCGCTCGGCATCGTGGTCGCCCTGCTCTATCTCGGGATCGGAGTCTCCGATACTTTCCTGACGCTCACGGTGTCGCTCGGCCTCCTCGGCGCCCTCTTCGTCTTTCAGGTCCCGTTGATGCGCTGGATCGCCCTGACGGCGCTGGGTCCCGGCACCGGTGGGAGAGGCACGGGTGTCTTCGGACTGTTCTCGGGAGTTGGGTTGGTCGTGGGAACGGCCCTGGGGCCGTTCCTGTTCGTGGAGTTCGGATTCCGAACCCTCACGTTCCTGATCGTCGCGTCCTACGCGGTGGGAGTGGCCCTGACGATACTGCTACCCTGGCGCCAGGTGGCACTCCCCCCCCGACAGTCCGGCCTCCTCCGACAGGTGCGAGCGGTCTTCACGCGACCGTTCGGGCTTGCCGTGTCGCTAGTGGTCATCGCCTACCTAGCGAAACCTCTCGTCTGGAACTTCCTCCAATACTACTCGGTGTCCCTCTTCCATGGGACTCCGTCGGGGGCGGGATACGTCATCGGAGCGGCGCAGGGCACGAGCCTCGTCGCCGGCGCTCTACTGGGCACAGTGGTCGATCGATGGGGAGCAGGCAGGTCTGCCCCCTTCGGGTTCGTCCTCCTGATGCTGGGCGCGCTGGGAACGTTCGTTTCCTCGTCCTACCTCGAGATGGTCCTTGCGTCCCTCGTCTTCGCGACCGGGGTCGGCTGGCTCTCCGCGAGCCTCCTTCCACTCGCGTTGAACGCGGTACCGCTCCAGCTGCAGGGGACCGCCGTCGGCGTCTTCGGGTCCTTCGAGGATTTCGGTCTCCTGGTGGGCCCGATCCTCATCAGCGCGGCGTACACTGCCTACGGCGCGGGAAGCATCTTCCTCGTCGTCGGCGCCGTTGGCCTGGTAGGTGTGGTCTGCTCGCTCCTCATGCACCTCCTGGGTCGGAAGGAGCAGCATCCTCTCGACGGGGGGCGATTTCCTCAGAGCTGACCCGACGGATCGACCCTCCGTCCAGGCCTGACCGAAGGGCGGTGTATCGGGGTCGAGGGCACGGATTGGACGGTTCGGGGTTGCGACGGGTGGCGATCGTCGCAGGCGGGGCGTCGGGCGGGAAAGGCGATTTGTAGCTTGGCCCACTCACCGAGCGAAGCGATGTTAACGAAGCATGCGGCCGTCGCACCGAAGGGGGCGTACTGCTTTGGGTGCAACCAGTCGTTCCAAGGCGGAGCCCCGGCGGTAAAGTTCGAGAGCGACCTAGTTCCGCCCTCCGACCAACCGGAGCTCGCGGGGCTCTACTTCCATCCGGGGCACCTGGTACGCTACGCGAACCGGCGCAACTGGACCGCGCTCGCAGAATTCCTCGCGCGGAGCGGGCCGGCGAACTTCTGAGCTCACGGTCAATTCTAGTTGACTTGAGGGTTATTTTACCGCCCGGCGGTCAACGGTCACCCTCCTCCGGGGCATGAGTCTGGGTATCGCTAGGCTTCGCCTCCCCGGAGGAGGGCGTCGTGGATCCTGCAAGGCCTGCTTCTAACGGTGATTCCGACGGCACGCGGTCCGCACGGGCCCGGCGGCGCGAGGGTCCGTGGAACCTTCCTATCGAGTTTCCCGCCGTGTCGGCCGTCCGGATCCCACGGAGGCCGGACCGGGGTGGCTACAGGGAAGACCCTAGTTTCGGACGAGAACGGCCCCACGGGAGCGTCCGTAGGGGATCGACACTGGGGGAGAGGCGACGGACGGCGTCTTCGAGGGCGTGCTCCGCAGCGGCCTCGGAACCGGAAAACGTCGGAGTCCTCGTTCGAGCCTTCCACGAGGCCCAGCTCTCGGCCTCGAGCGCGTGTGCCCCCGTACTCATGTGTACCGACCGGGTCAGAATGAGCAGGCGCTGGTCGAGGCTCCGCAGCGCCGGGCGAAGCCCTTGGGGGCCCGATGGGAAGTCCGGCGGAAGACGATCGCTGCGGACACTGCCCTCGCGCCCGACGTAGGCGAGCAGAAGCGTGGCCACGTCGCCAAGACCGGCCATCTGCCATGCCGAGCGCGCGGTGCCGATACGAGCGAGCGCCGACCACAGACGACGATGGACCAGGGTCAGCTTGCCTCGCCAGAGCCTGACGAGCAGCACATCGGGGTTGGAGTCGAGCGCTTCGCCGACCTGGTAGATCAACTGACCTGCCGGATGTCCCCACCAGGACCCCGCCACGCGGACTCTCGCCACGATCGAGACGAGCGACGGCACATTGTTGTCCGTGAAGGGGAGCAGTCCTACGTGGCGGAGCTCCTTGTTCACTTGCACGAGGCGGAGCCGCACGTCCCTGTCGACCACGAGCCCGGTAGGAGGTCCAGCGACATCAAGGGTTGGAAGCGCCGGGAACGGCCATTGCGGACATCACCGGGGCACGCCGCCTCTGCCCGCGGCCATGGCCCTGCCCGCGCGGTCCTACCGTGCGAGATAGTTCAGGATTCGAGCCACGTTCTCGCCGGGCGGCACCAGGCTGTCGACCCGCAGTACCGGGTCGCCCCAAGGAACGAACTCGCGATCGACCACCTCCGCCCAGGACGGCGAAGGCAGCGGAGGGGTCGGGTCGGCGCGGGCTTCCACGCGTCTCCGATGCTCGTCCGGGTCTGAACAAGTGACCATCACGAAGGATAGCACCGCTTGGCTCTCGGTCGCCAATGTGCGCCACATCTCGCGGGCGGCTTCGACCCCGTTCACGGCATCGACGACCACGTCCCGCCCAAGACGCAGATGCTCCGCGGCGACGTCCCGCACTGCGAGGTACGCCGCCAGTCCGGTCTCGAAGGATTGTGGAATGCCGGCCTTCAGCAGCGAGGCCTCTACGGTGTCCACTCGGAGCCAGACGGCGTCCCGCTGTTGGGCCACGAGGCGCGCGAGGGTGGATTTCCCGGCGCCCGGAAGCCCCGCGAACACGACGAGGAGCGCGGCCGTCGACGACGGATGGAGTGCAACGTCTGGCACGCGCGGGTCAACCTCTCTGGTCGACAACCTCCCCGGCGTCATAGGACGCTCGGTCCTCGCTCGAGGCGTCTCGAACCGAAGGCGTCTCCCGTTTCCTGCCGTTAGGGCGGCCGGCGCTTTATCGCCCGAGCCACTCGGGGAACGATGGCTAGAGGGGCCGGTCGACCAAAGTCCGGATCCCCTCTCACCATCCGCCCTGCGCGGATCCAGGACGCGAAGGCGATCGCGGCGATCTACAACGAGGCGGTACGATTGACCACGGCCACGTTCGACACCGAACCCCGGTCGCTTGCGGACCAGGTCTCGTGGCTGGAACGTCACGACGCCAAGTATCCGGTTCTCGTAGCAGAGCTGGAGGGCGCGGTCGCCGGCTGGGCCGCCTTGAGCCCCTGGTCGGAACGTTGTGCGTACGCGGGGACGGCGGAACTTTCGATCTATATCGGCGAGACCTGGCGAAACCGTGGCATCGGCCGCACCCTCCTCAAGGAGCTGATCGCGGTCGGCCGCTTCCTCGGGCTGCACTCGATACTGGCGCGCGTAGCGGAGGGCAATCCTGTGAGCCAGAGGCTGCATCGATCGGAGGGTTTCGCGACCGTCGGGATTATGCGCGAGGTGGGGTACAAGTTCGGCCGATTCCTGGACGTCGAGCTGATGCAGCTGATCCTCGCCTAGTGGACTCCGGTCGATTGCCGTCCCGACTCGCCACTCCGGAGGGGTACTATCCGCCGGTTCACCCTCGGCCTTTCTCCTCGACCACGGCGGAGTTCTGTGGGGTGCACTAGCAGACTCCTCTCCTCGACAAACTCGCCCATTGGGATTCCCTATCATTATCTCCGCACGGGGTTCGGGAGTAGCGTGATCGACCGCGGCCAGGTCCTGGCCCTCTACGACGCCGAGATGCGCCAGGACCCGATCGTGGATCCTGGGACGCGGGTGGAGCGGGTCGGTCCTATCGTTCGGATGGTCGGCAAGGACAACTACGTGCTCTTCTCGCGACTCACGGACGCCAACGCTCGCGACGTGGTCGCCGCACAAGCGGAGTTCTTCCGTCGGGCAGGTACGGAGGTCGAGTGGAAATTGTATGGCCACGACACACCCGCCAACCTCTCGGCGCTGCTCGAGGCGGAGGGTTTCGCACCCGACGAACCCGAGACGCTCGTCGTACTGGACCTCGGGGAGGATACGACTCGGTGGCCGGCTCCGCCGGGAGTCGAGGTCCGTCAGGTGACCGACAGCGGCCGTTTCCGCGACGCGATCGCCGCGAACGATGCTGCGTTTGGGCCGGAGGGACGGGAGTTCGCGGGCAGGATGAAGGATCGTCTTTCGGATCCGGCCCTCGGTCTGTTCGTGGCGTACTTGGATGGGGTTCCCGCTTCGACGGGCAGGGTCGAACTGTCCCCCGGCCGTTCGTTCGCGGGACTGTGGGGCGGGGGGACCGCGCCGCAGTACCGCCACCGCGGGATCTACCGTGCCCTGGTGGCGACCCGGGCCGAGTTCGCACGCCGTCGGGGATACCGGTTCCTTACCGTGGACGCCCGCGAGACTAGCCGTCCGATCCTGGAACGGCTCGGCTTCGTGCCGCTTACCTCGACCCGGGGATGGATCCTCCGCCCGCGACACCACCCGCCGGCGGGTTTGCTGGGGGATTGATATCCCGCCGGGACCCTGGCCTGACGATCGCCCCCGACCGGAGCGAACGGATCCTCCACAAGGAGACGACCGTAGGTCTGCCGATTGAGCGGGCGTGGCGAGCCTGGACCACCACCGAGGGAATCGGAGCGTGGTGGGTCAAGCAGTCCTGGATAGAGCTCCGCGTAGGAGGTCCCTTCGAGCTTTACTTCGCGCCAGATCTACCTCGAGGGCTCCAGGGCAGCGAGGCCTGCAGGATTCTCAGCTACCGGCCCCCCGAGATGCTGTCGTTCAGCTGGAACTTCCCGCCGGCCCTTCCCGAGATCCGGTCGGAGCTGACCTAGGTCGTGATGCGGTTCGTCGCCACGGGTCCGGCCGAGACGCACGTTGTCCTCGACCAGCTCGGGTGGAAGCAAGGGCCGGCCTGGGATGCCGGCTGGAAGTACTTCGACGACGCATGGGGCAGCGTGCTGGAACTGTTCCAGAAGAAGTTCCCGCTCCATCGCCCCTTCAGGAACCTAGACCGGGCGGGGCGCCCCGGGGGTTCGCGCCAACGGCGCGTGCAGTCTAAGTAGGGGCACGCCGGACATCCGGTCGATGCCCACGGCTCGGGGCCCGACGGCGCTCGGCCGGGCGGCCGCCTTCTTCCGACGGCACCCGGTACTTCTCCTGCTGACCCTCACCCCTGGGATCCCAGAGTATCTTTCGGGGTCGAGCCCGGTGGCTCTGATCGCCGTCTCTCCCCCCGGCTTCTTCCTCTTCCTCCTCCTCAACCTGGGGCTGTACGGCCCCGGGGTTCTCCTGCTCAGGGAGGCGTGGGTCCGCTGGGGGAAGAGCTGGGGATCGCTCCTCCTGTTCGGAGCGGCCTACGCGCTTCTGGAGGAAGGCACCGCGCTGAGCACGCTGTTCAACCCGAACGCGTCGGTCGTGGGCAGCCTCGGCCACTACGGTCGGTTCGCGGGCGTCAACTGGGTCTGGTTGATCGGCATCCTCGGGGTCCACATCGTCCTCAGCGTCGGCCTCCCAATCGTTCTGCTAGGTCTCGCCCTGCCTGGAACCCGGGGGCGACCCTTCCTTACGAGGCGCGAGGCGACGGCGGCGGTCGCGATCTACGGCGTCGATATCGTTCTCCTTGCGCTCATCGAAGGCTTCTGGCGAGTCGAACTCGCCTGGATCGTCGGGGCGGTCTTGGTCGCGGGGCTGCTTTGGCTCGTCGCGGTCCGCCTCCCCACGGGATGGCTCGACCCGCCCCAGGAGCGGCCGAAGTTCCGGCCGGGGACTTTCTTCTTCCTCGGCCTCGCGTTCTTTCCGCTCCTCATCCTCGTTCCGGGGCTGGGGGCCGAAGGAGGCCTCCCGGCGTTCCTGAGCGGCGCGATCGAGCTGGTCGTCGCTGCCGCCCTCTTCCTCGCGGTGCGCCGCAGCATCGGCCGTCGGGGAAATGAGCCTCATCTCGTTCTGCTCGCGCTCGGGACCACGCTCCCGTTCGCGCTCGCGGGCCTCGTGAGCCAGATCGGGCTTCCGGTCGTTCTCGCGGTCGACCTGCTCTACGGGCTGTTCTTCTGGACCTTGTGGCGCCGGTACCGGCCGGTGCCCTCGTCCGGTCCGCCGACGGCGTCCCCGGACCTGGCAGGCTGAGCGCGCATCGCACTGGGTGGCCGGGCGTTCGCCGCAATTGACCTCCGAATCATATACTCTCTCCCCGACTTCGGCGGAACAGGCGATACCCGTGGTGGCAGCAACTGAGAACAACGTCGCGAGCAAGAGCTGGTGGGTTCGACACGCCCGCCCGCTGAAGACGATCTTTCGAATACTCCTCGGAGCGGCCTGGTTGGTCGATGGAGTGCTGAAGTTCACCTCGGGGTATGTGAGCAACTTCCTGAGTGACGTCCAGGCCTCGCAGTCGACCGCGCCGGGGTGGCTCTCGGGGTGGTATTCGTTCTGGGCGACTCAGGCCACATCGAACTCGACGCTGATCGTCTACACCGTAGGGACCTTGGAGGTCGCCCTGGGACTGGCGCTCGTCTTCGGCCTGATGCGGAAGATCGCCTACTCTGGAGGCGTCATCCTCAGCCTGCTGATCTGGGCGGTCCCCGAAGGGTTCGGCGGATCGTACGCCTCGGGGTCCGGTACCACGGACATCGGAACGGGCGTCATCTACGCGATCGCCTTCTTCGGACTGATCCTCGTGAACGCGACCTACGGCCCCAGCCGGCTGAGCCTCGACTACTACATCGAACGTCACTTCCCGCGGTGGGCCTGGATCGCCGAGTTCGGCCAACCGGCCCCAGCACCGGGGCGCGGCGCGACCCCGCCACCGGTCGTGCAAGCGCCGTCCTCCTAGGAGCCTCCAGAACCTAGGTACGGGACATCCCCGGCCGAGCCAACCCCTTCCCCCTTCCCTTTTTCCGAATGCGGACCTCGTCCGCGAGTTCGTGCGGCGGCCACCGCTGGACGCAGTGAAGGCGCGAGAGCAGCCTCCCCGCTTCTGACGCAGGTTCTGCGTCAGGCACCCGGCACCGGGGACGACTACGTGGGGCGGTGGATCGCGACCTTGGCGCTCTCGACAGCCGCCTGAAGCTCGCGCCAGGCCGCCTCGGCGCTCTGGCCCGAGGGGAGCTTCTGGCCGGACCGTTCGTCCAGTCGCCGCTGGACATAGGTCCTGGCCGACCGGCATACGTGGCACATTTGGCACTCGTCCCCGATCGGGCTCCGGCCGAGCCGGAGGAGGTTCTCGGACTCGTCCGTTCCGATGAGGATCGCAACCTCGTGCAACTGGCAGGGGCCGGGGTCGACCATCGCCCGGGTAATCTCTCGGGAAGGGAAAAGGGATTTGAACGGTATCCACGGCCTGCCGACGGCGGGTCCGGGCGCCCGCGCGTGCTTTGAATCCGCTCTTCTTGCCCTACGCTGGCAGCGATGTTTGCGCGAATCCTGGCCTGCGTCGATCCCTCGCCGACCGGACAGCACGCGAGCCTCGTAGCGATCGAGATGGCTTCGCGGTTCGGCTGCCGCCTTACGCTGCTCACGGTCCTTCCCTCGACCACGAAGGAGGCGCAACCGGATCTGGAGCGGCTCGTTCCGGCGGACGCGAAAGGCCGGCCCCTTCATCGCATCCTGGAGGACGCCCAGGGGGAGGCCCTAGCCAAGGGGGTTCGGTCGGCGGAGATCGTCTATCTGAGGGGCAAGGTCGTGGAGTCAATCCTGGCGCATCTCGAGCACAGCCCCCCCGACCTTCTCGTAGTCGGCACGCGGGGACTCTCGCGCGGCAGCCGCTTGCTCCTCGGGAGCGTCTCGAGCCGACTCGTCACGGAGGCACCGTGCCCGGTCCTCGTGGTTCGGACCGTCCGACCGGCGGCCGCGAAGCCGCACTAGCGCAGCCAGAGTGTGGGATCTGTGGGGAGGTGTCCGGCCGTGGGATCGATGGGGACGACCTCGGACCGACCCGAAGCATGACGGCCGAGGAACCGCCCGTCCCGGTCGACGTTTCCGGGCTTTCGGGATTCTCGTACGCGTGCCGTCCGGGGTGTGGGCTCTGCTGCTACGCCGAGCCCCTCGTGACCCCTGCCGAGAAACCGCCCCTCCTGCGAATCGTCCCCTCGGTGGAGCTCGTCTCCCGCGGCCGGTTCGAGTTCCTGGGCTCGCACGCCGAGGGCGGGGCCTGTCGTCTCCTCGAGGGAAACCGTTGCCGCGCGCACGCGGCGAGACCCTCGCCCTGCCGGGAGTTCCCGCTCACCGCGCACGTCGGGGTCCGGCTGCAGGCCACGGTCGTGCTCACCTGCCCGGGCGTGGACCTTGCGGCCCTCCGGGGATACCAGGGCCCCGACGGCGCGACGCCGCCGCACGGCTTCGAAACCGAGCTCGCCGCGCTCCGATCGCGAGCGAACCGCTCCGTTCTTCGCCGGATCGAGGTGAGCGAGAGACGCCGGCGGCGGATCGCCCGGGTTCTCACCGAAGAGGGCCGATGGAACGAGGAAGAGGAGGTCCGCGGACGGTTGCGGAACCAGATCCCGATCCCGACCGTGGACGACTTTCCGGCCGAGGACCCTCCCCCGCTGGAGGAGGGCCTGGAATCGCTCCCACTGGTCTTCGATGGCCGGGCCGGCCCCGTCGCCTTCGCCGGGGATTCGGGGGCGTGGGAGCTCTTCGAGCTCCGCCCTACGGGTGGGGTCGCACGCTCGCTCGGCATCGCCGCTCCCCCCGACCATCCCCCCGCCGTCACCGAGGACGCCGCCCGCACCCTCGCGGGGTACCTGCGGTACTGGCTCGAGCGGGACGTGCTCTTCGGCACGGTCCATCTCGCGATGCTGGAGGGCGGCGACGGGTCGGTCACGGACCATATTGTCGAGGAGCTGCAGCGGATCGCAGCCGTGACACTCTCGCGCGCGTACGTTCTCGCTGCTCTTCGCCGGGGAAACGTCAACCGGCTCACGGAAGAGGACGTGCGCGACGGCCTGCGCGCCACGGACCAGGACCTGCTCGACCGGGCCTCCTGGGGGGAGCGGCTGTAGCCACAGCGCCCCCGTCGAACCTCTCGCAGCACAGTCGGGTGCCCGTTCGTCCGCGACGCTCGACACTTCGTGCGCGTCCTCGGGACTCCCACCGGGCATACCTCGGTCGGGCGGGTTGAGCAGGAGGCGTTGCAGGCCACCTCCCCCGCATCGTCATAATCATCGCCGGGTTCGACCGGACATGGGATCTCGACCGGCCTTGGGTGGTTCGGGTCCACCATCGGCCGGTCGAGCTCGGTATCGCTCATGAGCCAGGCCGAGCGCGTCGCGCAGCCCCGTGCCTCCTCGCGGCTTCGCGTCAACGGAGTGGGCCATCCGATCGCGCTCGACCGGGACAGGAGCCTGCTCTTCGTCCTGCGGGAGGAGCTGGGGCTCGCCGGCACGAAGTACGGTTGCGGCGAGGGGGAGTGCGGAGCGTGCAAGGTGCTCGTGGACGGGGTCGCCATCCGATCCTGCATCACTCCCGTCGGGGAGGTTGTGGGCCGTTCCGTCACGACCATCGAGGGTCTTGCGGAGGGTGACCGCCTGCATCCGGTCCAGCAGGCGTTCGTCGACGCGGGAGCGTTCCAGTGTGGCTTCTGCATTCCGGGGATGATCATCGCTGCCACGTCCCTGCTGGCCCGGAACCCTAACCCTGGCGAGGAGGAGATTCGTGCGGCGATGGACGGCAACCTCTGTCGATGCGGAGGGTATCTCCGGATCATCGACGCGATCCAGCGGGCCTCCCGGTCGTCAGGCGCGGCGGGTTCGGGAGCGCCATGAGCGCTCCGGTTCCCGGCCCGTACGACCTCGCGCCCCCGACCGAGCGCGACTACTTTGCGCGGTTCGGCCCTGGAGTTGTGATCATACTACCCGCGAGGCGCCCGGGACCCACGGAGTGGGGTCGCGGCGGTCCCCCCCATGGGGGCGCGTGGATCCACGTTGGAGAGGACGGGACGACCCGGGCGTTCACCGGCAAGGTGGAGGTGGGGCAGGGCACGCGGACCGCCCTCACCCTCCTGGTCGCGGAGGAGCTCGGAATGCCGCTCGGGGCGGTCGACCTCACGATGGGCGACACCGACGTCTCTCCCTGGGACATGGGAACGTTCGGCAGCCGGTCGATGCCCGATGCCGGGGAGAACCTCCGAACGACCGCGGCCGCCGCGCGGGAGGTCGTTCTGGAGATCGCCGCGACGACCCTCGGGGTCCCCAAGGCCGATCTCGCGATCGCTGACGGGAGGATCCGTACCGGAACGGGGTCGAGCGCTCGCTCGGTCGGGATCGGCGACCTCGTCCGAGGTCTCCATCGCATAGAGACGATCACCGCCCCGGCACAGCTGAGCCAACCCTCCGGGTGGACGCGGGCGGGACACCCCACGGCGAACCTCGGGGGCCGGGAGATCGTGACCGGCACGCGTCAGTACACTTCCGACCTCCGACCGGCCGGCATGTTGCATGGACGGGTGCTCTTCGCGCCCCAGTACGGGGCCAAGCTCCGGAGCGTGGACCTCTCCCGCGCCGCGGCGATGCCCGGGGTCACGGTCGTCCACGAAGGAGATTTCGTTGGGGTCGCATCGCCGGACTTCCTAACGACCCGCGCCGCGCTGAAGGCGATCCGGGCCGAATGGGACACAACTCCCCAGCCCTCCGAGGGCGGCATCGTCGAGTTCCTCCGCCAGCATCCCGCCGAGGGGGAGGATTCGTGGGACCTGATCCATCACGTCGCGGGGGACGTGGACGCGGCGCTGGCCGCCGCTCCGGTGACGCTTCACGAGACCTACACCACGGCCTACATCGCCCACGTTCCGATGGAGACCCACGCGGTCCTCGCCGCTTGGGAGGCTGGGCGGCTAACGGTCTGGATGGGTTCGCAGACGCCGTTCCGGGCCCGCGACGCCCTCTCCGACGCCTTCGGGATACCGGAGTCGAGCGTGCGCGTGGTCGTCCCAGCCACGGGCTCCGGCTTCGGCGGGAAGCACGCCGCGGAACTCGCCGTGCGAGCGGCCCGCCTCGCGAAGGCCGCGGGTCGCCCGGTCTGCACCGTCTACACCCGCGAGGAGGAGTTCACCCAGGCCTACTTCCGGCCGATGGCGGTCATCGATGTCCAGTCGGGCGCGGAGAAGGACGGAACGATCACCGCCTGGCGGTTCAACGACCTGAACGCGGGCTCGGCGGCGGCTCGTCTTCCCTACAAGGTCACGAACCAGCAGATCCAGAACCAGCCCGCAGAATCTCCCCTCCCGCAGGGCTCCTACCGGGCGCTCGCGGCCACCGCGAACAACTTCGCCCGCGAGTCCCACATGGACGAGCTTGCGGCCCGGGTGGGAGTCGACCCTGTCGAGTACCGGCTGCGCCATCTCGGCGACGACCGCCTCGCCGCGGTGCTGAGGGCGGTGGTCCACCGGGCCGAATGGACCCCCCACGCCGGCACTCGCGCCCGGAACCCGGGGCCGGTCCGCGGGTGGGGTGTTGCCGTGGGGCTCGAGAAGGGCGGTCGGGTGGCCACGGTGGCCGAAGTTTCGGTCCACGAGGACCGTCGCCTCGAGATCCTCCGGCTGGTGACGGGATTCGAATGCGGCACCATCGTGCATCCGTCCAACCTTCGGAACCAGGTCGAAGGGGGAACGATCATGGCGTTGGGCGGCGCCCTGTTCGAAGCGATCCATTTCGAGAACGGCCGGATCCTCAACCCGCGCCTCTCCGAGTACCGTGTACCGCGGTTCCGGGATGTTCCCCGCATCGACATCGTCCTGGTGGACCGACCGGACCTTCCTTCCGAGGGTGCCGGTGAGACACCTCTGATCGCGGTCGCTCCGGCGATCGCGAACGCGATCTACGACGCCACGGGACGGCGCCTCCGGTCGCTGCCGTTGGTTCCCGACGGGACCGTTCCGTAGAGGGAACGGCGTCCCGGGGAGGTTCGAAAGCCTCCCGGGCTCTGCCCGAGGCTAGCTGACCGTCATCGTCCCGGTCATGAAACCAGGGGTTCCCATCGGTGGCGTGGAGTACGGGTTGCCTCCGGCACCGCACGGTGCCATGCAGAACCATTGGAACGTGCCGGGGCCGAGGAGGTCCACCGTGAACTGGACGACGCTCTGGCCCGGGCTGTAGATGGACAGACCGAGGCTAGGAATGTTGAACGTGTGGGCGACGTTGGCCGAGGAAACGATGTGGGTCGGAGTGCCGTTGATCGATTCCACGCTCCCCCCCGTACCCGTGACGACGCATGGACACGAGCTCCAATTCGTGGGGGAGTCGTTGTCGGTGATCGTGAAGACCACGCGTCCGGTAGGCACGGTGAAGTTTGACAGGGTGTACTGGGGCCACCCGTTGGAAGGCCCGCTGGAATTGTTGATCGAGATCGACAGGTTCTCGTAGGAAGTGGTGGTGGGTCCCGTGGGCGTGGGGCTGCTCGGCGGGAGCGCCAGCATCAGGCCCGCGCCGATCCCGAACGCGATGATGATCCCGGCGACGAAGTAGACCGCGAAGAACTGCACGTTCAGGCTACCCGCCCAGAAACCGCCGGGCGACGGGCGAGGTCGGGCGGACACGGCCGCACGGCGACGCGCCCAGGCCCCTGCGATCCAGTGATCCACCGAGTAGGCCTGTCCCGCCCCGCCGAAGACGAGGACGACGTAGATGAGCAGGTAGAGTGGGTGCTCCCCCACGTCGGTCCCGCCCGGAAAGACGAACGTGCTGCCGATCTGCGTGCCCAGGAGAACGGCCGAGAAGATCCCGCCGACCAGGCAGACCCAGCGCGTGGTGAGGCCGAGAATGAACCCGAAGGCTAGGTAGCCGGTAACTATGGCGACGAGCCAGGAGAAGAAGGTCGCGTTCGTCGCGACGAACTGGGCGAGGGCCGGACCGCCCAACGACGTCGGGGCAAAGGAGAGCGCAATCTGCCCGAAGCCGCCGAAGAAATTGTTCCCCGGGGCGACGATGAAGATGAAGTTCAGGGCCCAGACGAGGCCGACGCCGATCCTCAGCAGTTCGATGGTGATCGACGCCCGGCGAGCCGCTGTGTCCGCGGGATTGGCGTTGTCCATGGGCTCCTGCGCCCACGGTCGTTCGGTCGAACATAAGGCATCGGTCAACGATGATTGACGGGAGCGGAAAATCCGGGCCGATACGTCGACCGCCCATCGGTGGCGATTCCGCGCGGCGGGGAAGTCGCTCTCCGAGGAACGGCTAGCAGGGGGAAAGCGGCTGGCCCGTTCAGCGGCGGGCGCCGCGAACCAGCCTCTCGGTCTCCTCGATCTGGGCCCGGTAGAGCGCCGCATCTTCGCCGCCGAGATGAGAAGTCGCGAGCTGCTGGCGTGCCTTCTTGAGGTAGGCTCGTGCCGCGGATCGGTCGTCCGCGGTGGCGTAGGCGCGTGCCATCGCCTCGTACGCGGTGCCGAGGAGGTCCGAGAGGTCGTGCTCCCGACAGAGCATGAGGCACGACCGGGCGTATGCGAGCGCGAGCCGGGGATCGCCGAGGGCGGCGTAGGCTCGCGAGATCTGCCAATCGCCCACGGCCTGCGACTGGGGGGTTCCCACGAGACCCCAGTGGAAGCGCGACGTGTGCACGAGGTGGAGCATCTGCCGATCGTCTGCGGCGGTCCGATGCTTTTTCTCCAGGTACGTCCAGGCTTCGTTGAAGCAACGCGCCGCCGTCCTTCGGTGGAGCTCCCGTTCGGGTCTGCTCGGGGTCATGGGGCGATCCACCGGGGATGCCGGCGGCCGAGTTTAGCCTGCCGGCCCCAGGCGGTTCGTTCCGGTAGGGGTTCGCCGCCCGGAACCTCCCTCGGGAGGGTCGCGATAACTCTTGGAGCCGTCTAGAAATACCTCTCCGGGTAAGCAAGGGGCGTGCAGGGGATGAGCTGCCCGAGCTGCGGAGCTCCGGTCTCTCCGGGCTCACGGTTCTGCGCTTACTGCGGAACCACGATTCCCGTCGGACCCGCGCCGCTTCCCTCAACCGGTGGCTTCCCAGCCTCTCCGTCCCCTTCCGCCGTGTTTCCGACCCCCTACGGGCAGATGCCCGCTCGTCCGCCACGTCGGCGTTCGAGGCTGCTCGTTGTGATCGTCATCGTAGTTGTGCTACTGTTCGTCGTCGGGGTGCTGGCCACCGACCTCTACGCCCCACCTACGTCGCCGGTCCAGGTCGCCGCTATCAACATCTACTCGCCCGACAACGTTTGCGGGCTGAACGTGAACCCGATCTATTACGATGGATTCAACGGATCGACCGGGGCGGTGCAGACCCTAGACTTCCCGATGCCCAACTACAACGGGAGCGCATGCACGATCCGTGCCGTCACGACGAACACCACCGGATTCACGCTTTCGGCCATTCAGGTCCCTCTGGTCATCGCGACGGGTGGTAGCGCTTCCATGAACATCACGGTCACCAGTCCGTCATCCTCGTTTTCCGGGTATCTCAACCTGATCATGCGCTAGTCCTTGACGGCAGGCGCGGCGACGAAGTCCCTATTCTAGACCCGTCGGGCGGAGTGGCTACTTCCAGTCACGGTCCCGGGTGAAGGCCGCGGCGACCGACGGGATCGACGGGAGGGGAAGCTGATCCCCGCGGTGGAATGCGGAGCCGGGGGGTGCCTTCTCACACATCAGCGTGCCCTCGCGCCAGTGGCGAAGGTCGGGGGTCCGGACCTCGAGCACGAAGTCGAGCGCCATCCGGCCAGGGCCGCTCGGGCCGGCGACACCGTAGAGGGGGATCACCCCGGCGGCGAGCTCTGCGTCGAGGAATGGGCGGATCTCCTCCGGTTTCCTAGGGTAGAACTCCCGGACACGATCCGAGTTCGCGAAGGCGAGCGCGCGCCGTCCCGATGTCGGGGCAAGTCCCGCGATGATCTTCTGGGTGACGGCGGGGAGACGGAGGAAGTCGGCGTAGGAAGCCACCTCGTGATCGGGGTCGTCGGACCGGACGATCCTCCAGATCGCCGCGGGCGCTACCGGCTCCTGCGGCCTGGCTTCGGACGGAGCTCGTGTGAACAGGAGGCGCCCGTTCGGGATCCAGCCGAGTTCGACTGGTCCCGGTTCCACCGATTCGTCCGTCGGGTGCCGGATGTCGAGCCAAACGAAGTCGGGGTCGATATCGCTCGCTACCGCGAAGAGCACTCGATTCACGGCCGCCCGGGATTCCCCCCAGACGAACGTCGAGCACCCCTTTCCGGCGAGGCCCGCGAAACCGCCGGAGGTCCCGGCGCTCGCGCCCCCGGACATCGCCCGCGGGATGCGATGTGGGGGAGATAAAGCCCGGCCTTCCGCGCCGAGAGGCGGCGTGCCGTCCAGGGCAACCCCTACCCACCCCGTCTCGCTCGATGGGGCTTGGCACGGCGCAGCCTGGCTCCGCCGGTCTTGCCCTTCGCCAAGAGACCCATCCGCCGGGCCAATCGGCGGTGGTCGGTCTCGTCGACCCACTCGACCTTCAGGTACTCGAGCAGCTGAGCGTTCGTCATCCCGATCCGCTTCCCCTCCTTGACCGTGAAGGCATACGCCTCGATCTCGGTCGGCGTGTCGACGTACTTCTTCGTCCGGTCGAAGAGAGGCCTCCCGGCGCGAAACTGCTTCACGTGGCAGAGCTCGTGGACGACGTCGAGGTAGAGCGTCCGCAGGTCGCTCGTCTTCAAGTGGTGGCTGCTCACGATGAGATGTCCGTCCACGTCGCTGGTCCCCATGTATCCGAACGGCGGCGAGAAGAACTCTACTTTGAGCTTGCGGAGCAGCGGCTTCGCCTGCTTCCCGAACAGCTCACGGATCGGGGGTGTGTCCTCGAACCCCCGGAAGAACTTCTCGAAGGCGTACAGTCGGATCGGGGCGCGGCGCTGGATTCGGACTCCCATTCCTGACGCGATCATCGGGTTCTTGGTCACCTTGGGCACGGTGCCTCAGAGAACGTCCGTGGCTTATGGGCTTCGACCCCTGCTTCGCCAGTCCTCTGAAGCGAACGCTCGCCCGTCCGCGAACGGCGGGTGTGACGCCTTCGGGATCGATGTCGGGACCAGCCTTCTTATCCCGGGACGGAGCGTTCTCTCGAGCGGAAGGTCATGAACGGGCCGGTCCCTTACGGTCAGCCGCTGGGCCAGAACGTCCCTCGCCGGCGCAGCGGCTTACGCTGGGTCGTCGTGGGTATCGCAGTCGTGTTCATCGCCATCGCCACTCTCCTCCTGGTCATCTTCCTCTATCCTTCCGCCTTCGGTCTCGCCCAGCCCTCCAACCCGTATCGCTTCGGTCCGTTCGGCGGATTCTTCCTCGTCTTCTTCATCCTCATCGTGGCGTTCTTCATCGTGCGCGTCCTGTTCTGGAGCATGCGCGCCCGGCGGTACGGAGCGGGGGGCGGCTCGGGGTACGGCAGGGGGTACGGTGCCAACCGGCCCGCGATGATCGCACGCATGCGATACGCCCGAGGCGAGATCACCCGCGAGCAGTACGATCGGATCATGCAGGACCTCGGCAGACGGCCGGGGTCGCCGTAGCGGCGGAGTCGGCGCACCGCCACCCGCCGGTCCGGACAACGCGGACCGCCGGGTTTCGATTGAGGCAGCGCGGGAAGCGGGGTGCCCAGCGGAAAGGATAAGCGGTTCGGCGCTCGCCCAAAGGCGGGCGCGCGGAACCATGATTCCAAAGTCAGGGACCTACGGTCGCCTCTCGATCCGAAGCGCCACTGTGCTGTTGATCGTAGCGGCGACCGTGGCCGGCGGGTCCCTGCTCGGTGCCGTTGGCCACGCGCCGTCGGGGATCCGGTCGAACTTCTCGAGCGGGCTGGCTGCCGAGCACTATGGTCCATCGACCCTGGCCCACGGTCTCGTCGCGACAGCCGGGCAGACGCTGAAGACGCTGGTCCTCTTCAACAACACCCTCTTCCCCGGGAACGACGTGCAGCTGACGGACGGGCAGAACCCCCTCGGGATCGCCTACGATTCGAAGGACGGCACCGTCTGGGTCACGGCCGCCGACTCCAACTCCGTCGCGATCGTGAACGCCGCCGCATCGATCGGTGAGCGGTGGCTGCCTGCGGGGTACTATCCGGAGGGGATCGCCTTCGACAACCGCTCGAACGAGATGTACGTGGCAGAGTCCTCTTCCGACAACGCGACGGTGTTCAACGCGACGACCTTCGCGGTCGTGGCTCACATAACGCTCCGATCGGAGCCGATGGGAGTCGCGTACGACTGGAAGACGAACGAGGTCTACTTCACTGACTACGGGAGCGATGCTGTATCCATCGTCGACGCAGCGACCCAGAAGGTGGTCGGGAACGTCTCAACGGGAATCTACCCCCAGGCTCTCGCGTACGACCCGGCCGCGAACGACATGCTCGTCACGGTGGAGGACGGCGATTCTCTCCTTTTCGTCAATGAAACCACCTGGGCCATCGACGCCAACCTCACGGTGTCGGCTCCGAGGGCGGTCGCGTACGACGCCTCGAACAACACGGTCTACGTCGGCGACTCGAGCGGCGTATCGTTGGTGAATGCTTCGACCCGCACCATGGTGGGAACCGTGCCTTCGAGCAACACGGCCGTCGCCTTCGCGTTCGACCCGACAGCGGGGTCCAAGGGAACGCTGTACGCCGTCAGTTCGGGAGGGGGGGTGCAGGTCGTCGTGGGGTCCTCCAACACCGTGAGCGTTAGCCTCGACCTCGGGACCTACTCGTATCCCGAAGCGGCGGTCTACGACACCGCCGCGAAGACCGTGTTCGTTGCGAACTTCAACGAGCTAGGTTACGAGTCCTCGAACCTCACCGAAATCTCCCCCGCGTCGAACACGACCGTCGGGGCGGTGGCTCTCCAGCAGCTTCCCATCGACGCGGCGTACAGTCCTCTCCACCACGCGATCTACGTCTACGACGGTGGCTCGGGGCTGGTCTACCAGATCAACGATACGACGGACCTCGTGGAGCGATCGGTGTTCGTCGGGTATTCTCCCGAAGCCATCGGGTGCCCTGGCCCGACCGTCTGCGAAGGGATCGCCTACGACGCCCAGGACGATTCGATCTACGTGGACTATTACAATTCCCTCGACTTCGGCGTCTCGGTTGTCAACGCGACGAGCTTCACTGCCTCGGCCATCGTCAGCGAAACGAGCGGAGGGTATCCCCAATCCGGCATCGCGATCGACACGACCGACCACCGGGCGTTCGTGGCCAACTACGGCTCTTCGAACGTCTCCGTGATCGATACGACCACGAACAAGATCACCGCCAGCATCACGGTCGGCTCGCGTCCCCTCGGCGTAGTCTACGACCCGGGAAGCGACCGCGTCTACGTGAGCAACTACTACAGCTCGAACGTCACCGTGATCGACGGCGCCACGGACACCGTGGTCGCGAACGTCTTCGTGGGCGGTACGCCCGCCGAGGAGGCCTACGACCCCGACAACGGCGACGTCTACGTCGCTAATGCGGGGGTGACGAACAACCTGACCGCGATCTCGGCAACCTCGAGCACGACCGTCGCGAACATCTCGCTCCACGCCACCGGCACGCCGTGGGGGGTCGCCTACGACCCTACGAACAGGACGATCGAGGTCACGATGTCCGGGACCACGAGTGACCCGGGCAATCTCAGCATCGTCAATGCCTCCAACCAGACGTTCGCCGGCCTGGTTCCGGTCGGGACGACATCGGTAGCCGGTGGGATCGTCTACGATCCCGCGGTCGGCGAATCGTTCGTGACGGGGTACACGCCCGGCACGGTCTCGATCGTTTCCCTCGGGGTTCACAGCCTGCCGAAGTGGGGCGTAACGTTCGACGAGACCGGATTGGCGAGCACGACGGAGTGGAACGTGACCCTTGCGAGCACGAAGCTGAGCTCGAGTACGTCGTCGATAGTGTTCACGGAGTCGGCCGGTACCTACTCGTTCACCGTGGGCACCGTTACGGGATACGTCGCGAACAACACCAGCGGGTCGGTGATCGTTTCCACGGGACCCAAGACGGTCGATATCGGCTTCACTTCGAGCGCCCAAGCCCTCTCGGTCACGATCACCGCCGTGCCCGCGACGTTCGTTCTCGGCTACTCCACGACGGTCACGGCCAGCCCCTCGGGGGGAAGCGGGTCGTACACGTACAGCTACACCCACGTGCCGACGGGCTGCACCGCCCCGAACGCGGCGTCGTTCGTGTGCCGGCCGACCGGGACGGGGTCGTTCAACCTCACGGTCACCGTGACCGATAGCGACCTCAACACGGCCGTCGCGAACGTAACGGTAGTCGTGCAACCCGTCGGAAGCGGCGGTGGGAACTCGCCGTCCACCGGGTCACCGCTCTGGGAGTGGTCGATCCTCGTGGTGGTCGCGCTCGCCCTGGTCCTGCTGGTGGTCGCGCTGGTGTTCCGACGAAAGCGCAGGAAGCCGGTGCCCTCAGATCCCCAACCCGCCGGCATGACGGCCGAGGGTTCTCCCCCACCCGCGGGCTCACCGTAGACCGAAACGACCCTCCGGCTCCACACCCCGGTACCGGCCCCTATACACGGCTGTGATAATCCTCGTCTCCTCGCGGGTGCGCTGAAGCAGACTGTTGGGTGGGTCCGCAGGACGGGCGCGAAGGAGCGGACCCTCACGCGGTCGATCATTCCCGCGCAGTGCACTGAAATGGAGCGTCATGCCGGAGGTCGGCGATTCGCCGGCAGTCAACCGAAATCGACACCAGAGCCAAATCGCCCCGCCGCGTCGTTCCGACAGCTCTGGTGAGAACCATGGCACTGCGTGAGGCGTTCTCCTCTTCCGGGATAGCGCAGCTCGCGCTGCTCGGGACCATCTGGGGGGCGACCTTCCCGATCGCCCGCGTCGGTGTCCAGGCCGGGGCCGACCCGGTCCTCTTGGTCGCGTTGGACCTGCTTCTCGCCACCGCCGTCATGGCGTCGGTGGCCGCGGTCACTCGCACTCAGCTTCCCCGCCTCCGGGAGATGGTCCAGTCGGCGGGACTGGGGGCCCTCCTGATCGGCGGGATCAATCTGACCCTCTACTGGGGGCTTCAGTTCGCGACCGGGGGTACCGCCTCCATCGTCTACGCGACCTCCCCCATCCTTAGCCTCGTGGTGCTCGTCATCCTCAGGGCCCCGGTGGAGATTCGTCGCCGTCAGGTTGCCGCCCTGGCCATCGGCTTGGGAGGGGTCGTGCTTCTCGCTGTCGCGACGACGCAGGGCTCCCTCGTGGCGGGCCTGGGGGCCCTGGCCGCTTTCGCTCTCGGAGCTGCCTGCCAGGGCACGGGGGCCGTCCTCGTCGGCCGGTCCCGTCCCCACGGGGAGAACCACTGGGGCCTCACGTTCCAGTTCGTTGGGGGGGCCGTGGCAGCGTTCGTTCTGCTGCCTCTCCTTTCCCGGTCACCGACGCTCCCGATCTCGGCCGCGACCATCGGTTCTATCGCGTTCGTCGGAGTCGTCACAATGGCGTTCGGGTACACCCTCTTCTTCGCCATGATTCAGCGCTTCGGGGCGGTACGGGCCAACCAGGTCACGTTCCTCAACCCCGTGGTCGCGCTCGTCATCGGTGTGTTCGCCTTCGGCGAGGGATTCCAACCAATCGAGGCGGTCGCCCTTGCCTGCATCGTCGTGGCGTTGGGACTCCTCCAACCCCGTACGAAACCCCAGCCCGCAGCATCCAGCCCACCGGGCCGGCCCAATTCGGACGGGGCTGAGGCCGGTTGATCGTCGGATCGGCCCGTGTCCCCGCGAGCCACAACGCGTCTCGCCGGGTCGTCTGGGCTCACCGCCCCAATCGGGGACTGACCCGAGTCGTCCGCGCGAACCCACGGCCCCTCACCGAGTCGGGGCAGTCTTCATCCGAGGCCCCGGGTTTCGTGGAGTGCTATGGGCGAGACGTCGGGTTCCGGTTCGGGGCGGTCGAACGAGTTTCGAGCGTATCTCTCCCAGGACTGGAAGCAGTGGATCACCGAATATCCCGAGCTCGCCACGAGCATGGGTCTTCCCGGACTGAACGACCGGTGGACGGACGATTCCCAAGCGGGGATCGAGCGACGCCGACGCCATCTGGCGGACAGTCGCTCAAGGCTGCAGCGATTCGACCGGGCCACCGTCGCCACGGAGGACCGGCTCACCTACGACATGTACCGCGGGCTCCTCGATACCGCGGACGCCGGGCTGCGGTTCGGCCACGACCCGCTTCCGTTCTGCTTCGGCTCCCCGCGCAATCTCTGGATGCCGCTCCACCAGCTCGAGGGGATCCACATCCTTGCATCGGACATGGCCGAGCTCCAGCCTCGGGCCTGTTCCTCCGATTACGGAGACCTCCTCGTCCGCCTCCGGACGCTGCCCGATGCGATTGAGCAGAACCGCGTGCTCCTCGAGAAGGGTCTGGCCGGCGGGTACAGCCCTCCCCGGGTCGCGATGGTCGGCGTGCCCGACCAGATCACGAACCTCACGCCGGCGGATCCGTTCGCGAGCCCCCTGCTCAAGCCGTTCTCGGATTTCCCGGCGGCCATCGGCGAGTCCGAGCGATCGCGACTGCGCGCCGAAGCGAGAACTCTCTTCGTCGACCGTGTCGCTCCCGCGCTGGGGGGGCTTCGCGGCTACCTCGAGTCCACGTACGTGCCGGCCTGTCGCGAGTCGATCGCGAGGGCCGCGCTCCCGAACGGCGCTGAGTCCTACGACTTCCTCGTGCAGTGGACGACCACCACGGACCTGACCCCCCGTCAGATCCACGAGATCGGCACGGCCGAAGTACAACGCATCCGCGCCTCGCTCGAGGCGCTGATGGCCAAGACTGGGTTCAAGGGATCGTTCGCCGAGTTCAAGCGATTCCTGCGAGAGGACCCCCGGTTCTCCTGGACCAGCGCCGAGGACCTCGTCGACGGCTACCGCATCATCGCGAAGAAGATCGACCCCACGCTCGGCCGGCTCTTCGGCCGCCTCCCCCGCCTTCCGTACGGTGTCGTCCCCGTCCCCCAGTTCCGGGAAGCGACGTCGCCGACGGCGTACTACCAGTCCGGGGCTCCGGCGACGGGGCGGGCGGGGAACTTCTTCGTGAACACGTTCCAAGTCGGCATCCGCCCCCGCTGGGAGATGGAGGCGCTGACGCTCCACGAGTCGGTCCCAGGCCATCACCTGCAGATCGCCGTCGCGCAGGAGCTCGAGCATCTTCCCGAGTTCCGCAAGGAGACCGGTCCCACCGCGTTCGCCGAGGGGTGGGGGCTCTACGCCGAGAGCCTAGGCGAGGAGCTCGGGTTCTACCAGGACCCGTACTCGAAGATCGGCCAGCTCACGTTCGACATGTGGCGCTCGATCCGACTCGTGGTGGACACGGGGATGCACGCTCTCGGATGGAGCCGCGACCGGGCGATCGAGTTCTTCCGGGAGAACACCGGGATGAGTGACGTGGGCATTCAGGTAGAGGTCGACCGCTACATCGTCTGGCCGGCCCAGGCCCTCGCGTACAAGATCGGCCAGCTGAAGATCCGGGAGCTCCGCACGTACGCGGAAGGCCGCCTCGGCGGGCGGTTCGACGTCCGCGGCTTCCACGACGTGGTCCTCGGGGAAGGAGCGCTGCCGCTCCGGGACCTGGAGACGCGCGTGAAGGCCTGGGTCGAGGCGCGCGCGGCCGCTTGAGGGCCCTTCGAGCCGGACTTACCCGCGACTCGTCTCGCGGACGCCCCGCGACGCGCGTCTAGCGGAGGAGTCCTGCGCCCTGGAGCTCCTTCGTCAGCTTCCGGACCGCGACTTCGATGTCCGAGGGGCGGTGGGCTCCGGTGCAGACCAGCTTGCCGCTGCCGAAGAGGAGGACGACCACGTGCGGGTCTTCGATGCGGCAGACGAGACCAGGGAACTGCTCGGGCTCGTACTCGACCCGGTCGAGACCGAGCGTGATGGCGATCGCGTTCAGGTTGATCTCGCTCCCGAGGTCCGAGCTCGCGACGATGTTCTGGACCTGGATCTGGGGATGCGCGAGGACCCGCTGGCCACCCTTGCGGATCTCTCCCGAGACCACTCGTATCGAGTCCTCGACCTGCTTGCGGCTCTTCCCGCCGGTGCAGACGACCTTACCCGAGTGGAAAAGGAGTATCGCGGTCTTGGGTTCCTTCAACCGGTAGATGAGCCCGGGGAACTGGTCGGGCTCGTACTCCGCTCCGTCGAGACGGAGTGCAATCGACTGCAGGTCAAGCTCGTTGGCGAGCGACGTGGAGGCGACCACGTTCTCGATCCGAATCTTCAGCATGGTCCGGACCCTAAGGGCCTTAAAGAGGCACTTAAAGGGTCGCCAACCAGCCCCGGAGAGGTCTAGACCCCCGGATATCCGTCATCCGGCCCCGAATCGGGCCCGACGCGGCCCGCGTCTCTGACGTCCCGCGAGGTGCCGGAGCGGGAGGCGCTCCAGAGCCTCTACTCTCGCTTAAATACGACCGCTTTCTTATCGAACTCGGATTCTTAGAGGAATCGCCGGAGAAAAATCATGATGATGACGGGACAGACGCCGATCCTGGTGCTGCGAGAAGGGACGAAGCGCGAGAAGGGACGCGGAGCGCTCGCGAACAACATCGCGGCCGCGAAGGCGATCGCCGACTCGGTCCGGTCGACCCTCGGCCCGCGCGGCCTCGACAAGATGCTGGTCGATTCGATGGGCGACGTGGTCGTCACGAACGACGGCGTCACGATCCTCAAGGAGATGGACGTCGAGCACCCGGC
>Ga0209415_10002763_pt1 | contig 32812 bp, 28 predicted proteins | sample PeaSoiSIISIP2007_FD_187696 | JGI IMG/M metagenome (GOLD analysis project Ga0209415, IMG submission 187696) | Peat soil microbial communities from Weissenstadt, Germany - SII-SIP-2007 (SPAdes) (version 2) | ecosystem: Environmental > Terrestrial > Soil > Wetlands > Peat | place: Germany... | reverse complement strand
AACCCGCAGACGGGTGCCACCATCAAGATCGCTGCTCGTAGAGTCGCCAAATTCACTCCCGGAAACGAACTCAAGAAGGTAGTCAACAAAGGTAAGTAAGGGGCCCCAGACATTTTGGATACGAACGAGACGGCAGGGGGTCGGCCCTGCCGTTTTGTTGTTTAGCTATCAGCTCTCAGCTGTCAGCTCTCAGTGAAGCCCGAACGGGGTTACTGATGGCTGAGAGCTGATGGCTGACAGCTGGGTTGCAATCCTTCCTAACTCCTGTAGAATCTAAAGTCTGAATCGAGGATTTTAGGAACCGTCATGAAAGCAGCTATCCATCCGCACTACAGTGAGATCCGCGTGCATTGCGCCTGCGGAAACGCGTTTATCACCCGTTCCACCCACAAGGGCGACATCAGCGTAGAAATCTGCGCCGCCTGCCATCCCTTCTTTACCGGCAAGCAGAAGCTCATGGACACGGCCGGCCGCGTGGAACGCTTCCGCCGCAAGTACGCCAAGAGCGACGCCGCCAAAGCCGAAGCGGCCAAGCAGTAAGTTCGGCACAGACCGCATTCTTGAAAGCCTCCCCGTGCGGGAGGCTTTACTTTTGGAACTTATGGCTTGACCGGGAAAAGAACGTAAAATCAGACTGTGCAGAAGTTCTGGGACAACTCGTGTGGCGCGGGCATTCCTGCCCGCGAAGGCACTGGCCTGGATATGGCGGCGGACAAGAATGTCTGCCCCACACGCGAGTTCCCTGCGAGCCTGCGCATCGGCGGGGTCACCATCTCCCCCGCCACCGTCCTCGCGCCCATGTCGGGCGTCACCGACACCGTCTTTCGCCGCTTCATCAAGAACCTCGGCGGATGCGGCCTGATTATGACCGAGTTCACCTCGGCCGACGGCGTGCTGCGCGACCAGCGCGTTAAGGGACGCTACCTTCACTTTTATGAAGACGAGCACCCCATCTCAGCCCAGCTCTTCGGCAGCAGTCCGAAGGTGCTGGCCGATGCCGCGCGCCTGGTAGAAGACCTCGGCTTCGACCTGGTTGACCTGAACCTTGGCTGCCCGGCGAAGAAAGTCGTGAAGTGCAACGGCGGCTCCGGCCTGCTGCGCGATCTGCCGCTGATCCGGCAAATTTTCGAAGCGGTGCGGGCGGCAGTGAAGATTCCCTTTACCGTGAAATTCCGCGCCGGATGGAACGACGACGAAATCGTCTGCGTCGAACTGGCGCGCATGGCCGAAAGTTGCGGCCTGGGCGCGGTTGCGCTCCACGCCCGCACCCGCGAGCAGGGCTATAGCGGAAACGCGCGCTGGGAATGGATCGCCTCGGTCAAGCAGGCAGTCAAGATTCCGGTGATTGGCAACGGCGACATCCGCTCGCCCGAGGATGCCTGCGCCATCGTCGCCCAGACCGGATGCGATGCGGTGATGATCGGCAGGATGGCGCCGGCGAATCCTTGGATCTTCCGGCAGATCGAGCAGTATGTAGTCCGTGTGGGGACGGGCGCCTCGCCCGTCCAAGCCGAGCGCAACTCGGCAGCCTCAGACGCCGCAATCAGCACGCCCTACGACGAACCCACCGAAGCCGACCGCTACCAAATGATCCGCACCTATTTCCAGATGCTGCTGGAAGAAGGCATGCCCGGAGCCGAAGGCAAGATGAAGCAGTTCGCGTCGTGGTTCACGCACGGCGTGCCCGGAGGCGCGGCGCTGCGGAAGGCGATCTACGAGGCTAAGAGCGGGTCGGAGATACTGGGGCGGGTGGAAGAATTCTTCGAAGCCAGACTCCCTGCACCGACCACTTAGTTGACCGTGCAAAGCGCGACGAGAAAGCCTATGTTCCAGGTGCCATCACGCCGTGCTACTTTCACAGCCGGTTAGCCTGCACTCGTTACTTTCGTTCGCAAGAGGTTCTGGCATGGTCACCTATAATTTCTCTATGCAGCGCGGCACGAGATTTGGAATCCTCCTTCTCATCATCGGCCTTGCAGTCCAGTGCAGCGCCACGCAACTCGCCGTCGTCGTGGGAAAAGGGAATGCGACGTCGGTGCTTACTTCCGTAAATCTGGCAAAGATCCTTAAAGCACAAACGCGGACATGGCCGGATGGCTCGGCAATCACGGTGGTGATCCGGGAGCCAGGCTCTCCCGAAATGCAAATCGTGCGGGAGCGGCTGTACAAGATTTCGCCTGACGAGCTGAAAGCACTGATAATTTCGCACAAAGGGTTCATCGTGGTCGCAAGTTCGGATGAGGACTTGCTGCATATCGTTGAAACCACGCGCGGCGCCCTTGGGCTGGTGGACGTGTATTCCATTACCCATGGAGTCAAAGTCTTGAAGATCGACGACCTGCTTCCCCTGGAAGCGGGATATTTGTTGCGAGGAAAATAGAGGCTTTCATGTTCAGCAAGCGTGTAATGATCTTTGCATTTGTCCTCCTCAGCGCAGGTCTGGCGTTGGCCTATGCGGCGTCGCCGACGCCCCACGAAGAGACGCTTCCCGTTACCACCAGTTCGGTCGAGGCACGGCATGTGTTCGATCAGGGCCTGGCTCGCTTTCAGAATGACCTGAGGACTGAAACCGTAGTGAACACCTGGAAATTGGCGGTCACGAAGGACCCCAATTTCGCTCTGGCGCACGGTTTTATCGCTTTTGTTTCCCGGAATCCTAACGAGCAGGCAATCCATCGCCAGGCAGCGCTAGGATTGTCGAAGAAGGTCACCAAAGGCGAGCAGTTGTTCATTGCCTGGATGGCGGACTCCGGCGACGGCCATTTTCTGGACGCCATCGCCGATATGAACCAGGTTTTGGCTCTTTATCCGCATGACCAGAATCTGGCGTGGTTTGCGGGTTGGTGGCTGATCCACCAAAACGAGGATGAGAAGGCGATCCCTTTCTTTGAGCGCACGACAAACTTCGCGGGCTCCTGGAATGAACTTGCGTATTGCTATGCCGCTCGTCACGATTGGAAAAAAATGCTGGCAGCAGCCCGGAAATATATGGAATTGGTTCCCAAAGAGCCCAACCCGCATGACAGCCTCGCCGAGCTCTCGCGGGTGATGGGACGATTCGACGATGCGTTCTCGGAGTATCGGACCGCCTTGCAACTTGATCCAACCTTTTCCTCGGCTCAGCTTGGTATAGCGGACACCTACGCCTTAACCGGAGATCAGGTTCACGCCCGCGTGGAATACGATAAGGCGATCAAAATGGCTCCCACCGAGGCGCAGGCAGCAGATTGGGCGTTGCAGTCCGCGGCTACATACGTGCGCGAAAAAGATCTCGACGCCGCCGATAAAGCTTTTCGCGCCGTGGCCAGCCAGGCCCACGCGAAGGGATTAGGAGAGCTGGAAGCCGAAGCGTACCGGCAAATGGCCCTTTACCAGAAGGATCCGAGGGCTGCCCTGGAACTGCTGAGCAAAGCGGCCGATGGGTTGAAGGAAGACAAGGGAATGAGCCGAGCTTCGCGGGAACAGGAAATGGCGGTTGTGCTCTATGCGCGGGTTCTTCGCGATCTTGATGCCGGCAATAAGGAAAAGGCGGAAGCTTCAGTAGCTGAGCTTAACCAGCTGGCGACCTCGAGCCGGCGCGCGACGATTCTGCATGCTTACTACAGCGCGCACGGCGCGGTGCTGGCCGCCGAAGGCAACTGGGATAGTGCTGTTCAAGACCTGGAAGAGGACGATCGCGATCCGTTTGCGCTGCGAACCCTGGTGCTCGCGTACCAAAAACTCGGCAAGCCGGAGGAGTCAAACCGCGCGGCGGAAATGCTGTCAAATCTGAATCGTCCCACACTGGAACAGGCTCTGATCGTCCCAGCCTTTCGTTTGCAGCGGCAGGGAGAGCAGCGTACCCATCTTGGCAACGCGGGGCCAACAGCAGTTGCGGACAGCCCTAGGCAACCAGACTAATTAGCGTGATGAATCCCGCAGTGGAAGGACGGGCGAGGGCGCCCGTTTCTCCACTGGGAACCCGTCAAGCTGCCAGACGATCCAACTGATTCATGGTTCGCGCTGCGATTTCATCGGGAGATCCCTGGGCCACAATCGGCAGCAGCACGCCGAGATTCTTGTAGAACTGGATGAGCGGGGCGGTGCTCCGGTCGTAGGCTTCCAAACGTACGCTGATGGCTTCGGGCCGGTCGTCTTCACGCTGAAAGAGTCGTCCGCTGCAGCGATCGCACACAGCCTCCACCTTCGGCGGCCTTTCGGTTACGTGGAAAACCGACTTGCACTTTTCGCAGGTGCGGCGGCCGCTCAGGCGCTGGACAATCTCGTCCACAGGCAGTTCGTAGTTCACTACGGCGCTGAGCGTAATTTTCTCCTTCTCCATCATGTCTTTGAGAGACACGGCTTGGCCGAGGGTGCGCGGAAACCCGTCGAGGATGAAACCATGGCAGCTGAGGATGCAGCGGCTGCGCTCGCGTACCATTTCCCAGACGGTCGAGTCCGGCACCAGTGCGCCGCGGCGCATGTAGTCCTGTGCCGCCCTCATGGCCGGGGACTGATCGCAGTCACGCAGCTTGCCGGCGGCTCGAAAGACGTCGCCGGTCGAAAGATGGCAAGCTCCCAGACGTTCGGTCAAGAGTTCGGCTTGCGTGCCTTTGCCTACGCCCGGCGCGCCGAGGAGGATCAGCCGCCACGGGTTCTTGCGCGCGGGTGGAGGAGCCGGGCAATCGGCCGCGGGCCCTTGTAACCACGCTGCGCGATCGTTCTTGATGGGTTCGCTCATGCATCTGAATTTACCCGGAGGCGCGCCGCTTGCAGTGACGGTCGTCACACATGACTTGGTATTGGCGACGGCCTTTGCTAACTTGTGCCCCAGATTTCACCGATTACGCGCTGGAAGTTTGCACCCAGAACTTTCTCGATCACTGACGCGGTCTGGCCGCGTTTGGCGAGTTCGGTGGCGATGATTTCCATGTGGTCGGGGCCATCGAGGTCAGGCACGTAGGGATAGCGATCCTCGCCCGGCGCGCCGATGCCGAGCTGTTTGCGGCGCGCTATGTCTTTATCAAAGGCGGCTTTCTGTTCGGCGGTCAGGACCGTCTTCTGGATCGAGCCATCGGATCCGATGCCCACGTGATCGGCCCCGCATACGTTGATGGCGTGCACTACGTGATCGAGCACGTGTTCGCGCGTGGGCACAGTGGGCGAAGCTACGACGTAGGGCATGAGATAGACGCCGAAATAGCCGCCGCGATCGGCTAGCGACTTAAGGATTTCATCGGGCTTGCTGCGGGGATGAGGATAGACGGCAGCGCATCCGGAATGCGTGATCAGAACCGGCTTGGCGGATGCAGTAATGCCTTCGGAGGTGGTGCGATATCCGCTGTGGCTGAGATCGACGGCAACTCCAAGCTCGTTCATCTTCTTGACGGCAGCAATGCCCGCTTTGCTGAGTCCGGCGTTGCCGGGCTCGAGGCATCCGTCGCCAAAGAGGCTCCGATTGTTGTAGGTGAGCTGCATAATACGCACGCCAAGCTGGCGGAACATTTCGATGCGCTCCGGCTTTTCCTCCAGGAAAGCGGTGTACTGGAACCCGGGAAGAATGCCGATCTTGCTTTCGCGCTTGGCGCTGGCGATGTCGGAATGGCGGCGCACGATGAGGAAGGTTTCGGGATGCTGTTCGACTAACGATTCAACGGCAGCGATGTTGCCGACCGTTGCCTCGAAGGTCGGGGCGGAGATGGTGAAGTTGATGGCGGTGATGCCCGATTGCTGTACCGAGCGGAGGATCTCGGGCGTCAGCGGCGCGTCCATATCGACGAAGGGCGCGCAGAGAGAATCGACGACGATGGCATTCTTGTAGAGGGTGGCGATGGAAGGCGGCGCATTATCGGTCGAGTTGCCGGTTGAACGATCAAGTGGTTGAGCGAACAGGCGCGGCGCTACGAGCGCCGCAGTGGATAATTTGAGAATAGAGAGATTAAAGTCGCGACGATGCACGGGGTAGCTCCAGCGCGATTTTAACGCACGAAAGCGCAAGTCTCGAACCCCGTCAATTCGCGTCCCAGCTTTGTGGAACATTCACATACGAACGATCAAGCTCAGTGACAGAGACGCAACCGAGCAGCCGCAACGTGCGGTCGAGGTCGGCGCGCAGAATTTCGATGGCACGATGAACGCCGGCCTCTCCGGCGGCGGCGAGGCCGTAGGCGCAGGCGCGTCCGCAGAGCACGGCGCGGGCGCCGAGGCAGAGGGCCTTGACGATATCGGCGCCCCGGCGGATGCCTCCGTCCATGAGGATTTCAGTTTGCCCGTTGACGGCCTTCACGACCTCGGGCAGAGCTCGCAGCGACGAGGAAACGCAATCGAGCTGGCGTCCGCCATGGTTGGAAACGGAAATTGCGGCTGCGCCTTCATCAACCGCGCGGCGCGCATCGTCCCCGGTGAGGATGCCTTTGATTACGATGGGGCCGGGCCATACTTTGCGAATCCAAGTCAGGTCGCTCCATGTGACGGCGCACTCGGCAAGAGCGGCGGCGACGTCGATGAGGGCCATGGGGCCCTTGTCGGGGATCACGACGTTTGGCAATGCGCGCATACCGCCGTCGAGCAGAAAACTCGCGAGCCATCCCGGGCGCGCGAGCATTTGCGGAAGAAAGGGAAGTTTTTCGAAGATGCCGCCGCTGACGAGTTCCTTCATGCCGTTGCGGTAATCACGCTCGCGCATCCCGGCGACGGCAGTATCGATGGTGACGACGAGGGCGGAAAATCCCGCGCGGCGGGCACGTTCAATCCCAGCCTCGGAGGCGCCACGGCCACCTAACAGATACAGTTGATAGAAGACGGGTCCGGTTGAGGCCGCCTTAACATCCTCCAGCTTGTGTCCCGATATGGTGGAGAGAATGTAAGCGGTGCCAGCGCTGCCGGCGGCGCGAGCGGCAGCCACTTCGCCTCCAGGGTGCATGAGCCGGCTGTAGCCGATGGGAGCGAGCAGGAAGGGTAGAGCAAGATCAAGGCCGAGAACGCGGGTGCGCAATTTGCAATCGTCGAACGCGACCGCATGGCGAGGACGGAAAGTGACGTCTTCATAGACGCGGCAGTTCTCGCGCAGAGTGACCTCGCCTTCGGCGCCGCCGTCGAGATAATCAAATACCGCGCGGGGCAGGCGACGTTGGGCCACTGCGCGGAAATCCGCGATGCTGACCACGTGGGGAGAGGCAACGGCGCGCGCGGATGCAGTCATACCTTGATGCCCATGCGTAGAGCTCGAAAAGCAGGTTGATGGTACCACCGACGAAAACTGGGAGATAAGTGAATTGTGCGCCCCAGCGTCTTCCGGATGCGATTAGCGATTCTCCTTCGTCGTGCGTTTTGCCAGGGCGGCGAATAAAGGCGCGCCCCACCACCCGATTGCAAGCAGCGAGCCGAACAAGACAACGGCGTCGATGCTTGACCGTCCTTCGCGCACGAAGTAAACGTCCTTCAGATTGAGCCAAAGGGCGAACTCATCGAGCGTCAGCGCCGCGCCCACTCCGTAAAGAATCGACATGAAGCGGCTGGGGAAAAGCGAGGAAGAATCGCTGCCGGTACCAAATTCGCACAGCCAGCCATAACCGACGGCCAGAAGAATCAGAATTCCGGGTACCAGGTGGTGGATGTGGCGCCCGCCCATGACGATGTAGTGAAAAGGAGGAATCTGGTGCCGGATGCAAAAAACCATCCCCCGCACAATGGCAAACGTCAGAAAGAAGCTGACGGAGGCGACCAACAGCCTGCGGCGCGGCCGGTCGGCGATCTGCTCGTGGAGAAGTGACCCCAGGCGGGTGCGATGAAGAAGCCAGAGCAATAGCGACATCATCGCCAGCAGAATCAGAAAAAGAATCAGGGCATCGTTCCAGTGCATGGGATATTAAACCCCGCCAAACCTGCACACAGCAAATCCTGGGCTGTCGGATCGAGGATGCGGGGTAGATGGTTGATCGACAACTCGGGCATAATATCGCAGCCCCCCTGGGACCGAAAAAAGGAGGGCCTGCCATTTGCGCACACTCAGATCGTGTTTAGGACGTTGCATTTTCACGTTGGCTATTCTTTCGATCGCCGTCACAGCGCTGGCCCAGCCGGTTCCTCCGGAACTGGTGAATGGCCTGAAATGGCGACTGATCGGCCCCTTCCGCGGCGGACGCGTGGTGGCGGTGGCGGGCGTGCCGGGCGACTCGACGACCTTTTATTTCGGCTCAGTCGATGGCGGCATCTGGAAAACGACCGATGCCGGGGTTGTCTGGACGCCGATTTTTGACGGACAGCCTGTAGCCTCGATCGGCGCACTGGCCGTGGCTCCCTCCGACCCTAAGACCATTTATGCCGGAAGCGGCGAGACCGATATTCGTTCCGACCTTTCCACGGGCAACGGCGTCTACAAATCCACCGACGGCGGAGCAACCTGGACTCATATCGGATTGGAGGACACGCGCCAGATCAGCCGGATCGTGATCGATCCGCAGAATCCGGACATCTTATACGTCGGCGCTCTGGGGCACGCATACGGCCCTAATGATGAGCGCGGCGTCTACAAATCGCTTGATGGGGGGACGCATTGGACGCGGGTTCTCGATCTGGGACCGGCCATCGGCGTTTCAGATCTGGCAATGTGTTCTTCCGCACCGCAGCTCCTGTTTGCCGGCGCATGGAATTCGCATCGTCCTCCGTGGAGTACATATGCTCCGCTAGATGGACCCGGGGGCGGCCTTTACCGTTCTCAAGATGCGGGCAAGACCTGGTCGCGTCTTGAGGGACACGGGCTGCCCGAGGGCGATTGGGGACGAGTTGGCGTCGAGGTCGCTCCCGACGGCAAGCGCGTGTATGCATTGATCGAAGCGAAACCTTCCGAGGCGAGAAAGTCCGGCCTCTATCGCTCTGACGATGGAGGCAACTCCTGGGTGCTCGCCAACGCTGATCCTCGGCTGACCAGCCGGGCATGGTACTTCAACCGGGTCACCATTGATCCGCAGAATCCCGATGTGATCTATGTCCCGAATATTGCTCTCTATCGATCCGAGGATGGGGGCAAGACGATTTCGGTCTTGCGAGGCGCGCCGGGCGGAGATGATTATCACCAACTCTGGATCGATCCCAGGAATTCCGCCAGCATGGTGCTCGGAACGGACCAGGGAACCACGATCAGCCTCAACCGTGGCCAGACCTGGAGCAGTTGGTACAACCAGGCAACGGCGCAGTTCTATCACGTGACTACCGATAACCAGTTTCCTTACGTGGTGTATGGCGCGCAGCAGGATACCGGAGCTGCCGCGGTGCTAAGCCGCACCGACCACGCTCAGATCACGCCGCGGGACTGGTTTCCCGCCGGCCCCAGCGAGAGCGGATACCTGGTGGTAGATTCCAACAACCCCGACATCATTTATCTGAGTGGGACTTTCGGTACCGTGGCCCGCTTCAACAAACGGACCGGCCTCAGTCAGGACATCACGCCCTGGCCCGCAATTGCGTGGGAGTCGGAGGTCCATGAGCACAAATATCGCGCGCCGTGGACTCCGCCGCTGGTTCTTTCCCCCGTTGACGCAACCACACTTTATCTGGGGACGCAGTATGTGATGAAAACGGTCGATGGCGGTTTGCACTGGGAGACGATGAGCCCCGATCTCACCGGAGCGGCCGGTGATGGGGATGACAAAGATGTGCGCGATGCCAAAGACAAGAAGCCGCCGAGTCTGCCGACACAAGGTCCGCCAACCATCGAGGAAGCTAAACGCGCCGGTTATGGAGTTGTGTTCACGATTGCGCCCTCGCCGCTCAACCGCGATTTGATCTGGGCGGGAAGCGACACGGGATTGATTCACCTGACCCGCGATGGCGGAGAGAACTGGAAAGATGTCACCCCGCCGGGACTGAGCGACTGGAGCAAGATCTCGCTGATAGAAGCGTCGCATTTCGATCCTGCCGTGGCCTATGCTGCCGTCGATCGTGGCCGCCTCGACGATCAGACGCCCTACATCTATCGCACGCGCGACTACGGAGCTACTTGGCAACTGGTCACGAACGGCATTACGGCTCCGGCATTTTTGCGCGCCGTTCGCGAAGACCCTCAGAGTAAGGGGTTGCTCTTCGCTGGAACCGAATTCGGAGTTTACGTATCGCTGGACGACGGCGACCACTGGCGGCCCCTGCAATTGAACCTGCCCGTCAGTTCGATTCGCGATCTCGCCATCCACGGGGACGACCTGGTGGTTGCCACCCACGGCCGTGCCTTCTGGATTCTCGACAACATCACGCCGCTTCGCCAGGTTTCTGAGGCCAGGAAAGCCGGTGGCCCGTGGCTTTACCGCCCAGCCACTGCGATTCGCGTGGATAACGACTTCTTTACCGGGACGCCGCTTCCTCCCGAAGAGCCAACCGCAGAGAATCCTCCCAATGGCGCGATGATTGATTATTTTCTGCCGTCCACGGCGGGTGCCGTTCGACTGGAAGTCTTCGATTCGCAACAGAAGTTGGTACGACGGTTTTCTTCCGAAGATGCTTCAGGAGGTCAGCGCACGCGGAAGCACCGGCCGCTTCCTATCGCCGAGCGCTGGTTTCCCAAGCCTGAGGTACTTGAGAAAACTGCCGGGATGCACCGCTTCGTCTGGGATCTTGCCTGGGGAAGTTCCGGCGGCCCGGATGCGGACGAAGACTCGGAGTATCGCAATCCGAGCGGGCCGAAGGTGGTGCCGGGAATCTACCAGGTTCGTTTGACGGTGGATGGAAAAACGCAGGAGCAAGCACTGAAAATCATCATGGACCCGCGGTCGGCGGCAACTCCCGAGGTGCTCGCTGAACAATTGCAACTGGGCCAGCAGATCTTTGGCGAAACCATCGAAGCGCGCCGGGCACTGGCTGAGATCAGTTCGGTTCAAATACAGCTTGCCGACATTCAGCAGAAGCTGCTGCAACAGAAGTTGGGAACACAAGGCACGCCGCTCGAGGCAGCGCTGGTGGAAGCTGAATCCGAAATCGGCAAGATTCTAAAGAACAAAGAGCATGACACCGAAAAGGGTCCCGGGCTGCAGGATACCTACACAGGCCTCGCCTCCGCGCTGCGAGTGGTCGAAAACGGAGAACGCGCCGTGCCCTCGCAGGCGATCGCGGTTTACAAGGAGTCAAGCCAGCAGGTAAAGGCGCGGATCGCGGAGTGGGCTGGCTTCAAGCAAACGAGATTGGCGCAACTCAACCAGCAACTGCGTGAGGCGAACTTTGCTCCCATCGCGATCTCGGCAATTGAGGATGAGGTCGAATTTCTGGTGTCAGGATAGTCAGGATCGACCCATGTCGATCAATTCCGAGCCAGCTCCACGCGCCGGTTGCGAGCGCGTCCTTCGATCGTGTCGTTAGTGTCCACGGGATGCGATAATCCAAAGCCCGTCGTGCTCAGCCGGTCGGAAGAGACGTCGTATTGCCCGACCAGCGCCGTCTTTACGGCTGCCGCTCGCCGCTTGGATAAGTCGAGATTGTAGGCGTCGCCGCCGATGTTGTCGGTGTTTCCTTCAACGCTAAGCTTCCAGTCGGGATGTTTGCGCATAATCTGCGCGATCTCGGTGAGAACCTTGTTGGACTCAGGACGCATGACATCGCTGCGGAAATCAAAATAGATGCTGTAGATCTTCGCCCGTCCGTTCTTCTCCAGTTCGTTTTCGAGCTGGCTTGCACCGCCGCCGCCGCCTCCTCCCTCCCTGCCCGCACCGCCGCCGCTCGACGTTGTTTCGGTGTCCCAGTTGATCTTGGTGATCTGGCTGTGCTCCCCTGATTTCCCGACTATAGCGAGAATGAGTGGATTGTCCGGATCATCGAGGACGTAAAGAGCGCCACCTTCCTCGTTACTGTCAGGACGCTTCGTAACCAGTTTCATCGCGGGCAACTCGGCAGGCTGGTCATTCAGCAATACCGGAAAGGCCACGTCGGCGCCCTCTCTGCGCAAGGTACATTTGATTGCCGGCGTCTCGATGTGCTGGTTGTTGCCGGGAGCAAAGCTCATCATCTTCTGCATAAGATCGTTGGCGGCAGCAATACTTGAAGAACCTGGAGCCGAGTTCATCGCCTTCTTGAAAGACGTAAGTACCGATTGCAGCGGATCCTCGTGAGCAGTAAACTCCGCTTGCCCCGCCGACCGCAGTTCGGTCAGGATCTTTTTCGAAAGAGTCCCGGCCGTCGTGCCGGCCTGTTTCTCGTCCATTCCCTGACGGCAAAAATAGACATCTGCTTCGGCGGAGTTCTGCAGGTCCGCCACGTACTGCGTGCGGCTACATTCGATTTTGTGAACCTTTTGCTGATCGTCCGAGCCCCCTCCCAAAAAACGCTCCAGGCCTTTACCGGCAGGGTATTGCAGTGAACCGCGGAAGTGGACCGCTTCCTTGGTAACGGAATCTACCTGGTAGATGGAATCGTAATCTCCCCAAACTTCATCGTGTCCCGTCTCCACCCAACTCAGGGACACTCGCAGTGGAATCTTGCTCTCAGGAGAGAAGATCAAGGAAGCCGGAGCGGGTTTCCAATCTGGCGGTGGTTCTGGTTTGCTGCTTTCCCCAGTTACTGCGTTCACCATCCCCGCCACGTCACCCTTCTTGTACGCCTGCTGCACTGCTGTGACTTTCTTTTTGGCAACGTACCCCAGGGAGGCCAGACCGGCCCCGAATGCCAGCACGATCAGCATGAAAAAGCAGGCTGCTGCAATGAAGAGTTTCATGCCAAGACTGGTGGATTTCTTCACTGGCGGCTGCAAGGCGGCGGCATTTTGGATTGCGGGAGCCGAGCTTGGGGGCGCTGGCTGCGAAGACTGCGTTGCACTACCCGGTGGGACCGCGCGGGTACCGCATCTTGTACAGAAACCGGAACCAGGCGCCAACGGAGTTCCGCAACCCGCACAAAACCGCGGTCCCGACTCTGCGGCCGCGGGTATCGTTTGGCGTGTTCCGCAGGACGTGCAGAATAACTGTCCTTCAGCCAGTGAGACTCCACACTTGACGCAAACAGTGCTCATATATGCCATTTCCTCCAGTCGGCGCCGCCGGGCTTCGGTTAACGAGACTTGGCTGCGGATGATTACTTCTTCGTGACCGTCCCCTCGTAATGTGTCTTGCTGACCTTGCCGTCCTTGCCGACTTGTTCGTCATCGATGTTGTATTGCAGAACACACTTCGCATCTTTGAGAACCCACGCTGTGCCGGTGATGTTGTAGTCCTTCAGCCCCCGCAACATCCCGGCGGATTTTTCAAGCTCGCTCTCATGGGTCGTATCCACGGCATACTTGACGGTCTCGTAGCCATTGATGTTTTCAGTCCCAACGCGGTTCACGGCAGGCTTGTAGATAAACAACCCCCAGGGTGTCCCCCCTTGCGCGATGCCGCCGAAGCCGCCCCTCCATCCCGACTCATCCGAACGCGTGTAGTGGTTTGTGAAGGTAGTGTTAGCGGATCCGTCCTGGATGGTCCGTACAACAGTCTTCGGATCTTCGAACCTGCGGCTCTCTTCAAAGGACTTGCGATCATCGTCGGTCGCGAGCCATCGCTCCTGATAAATAACGTCGAGCGTGTCGCCCGCGAGGTCTGCCTGATAGTCCTTCGAATGCAAAGTCTGGTCGCTTTCCGTGACCTTATTGGAGAAATGCAGCGGCGTGGCAGGCGCCGGACCCTGGATGAAGGTTTGCACGCAATATGTCCCTCCGTCGAAGTAATGTTCCGCAGGATCCACGACGGGATTGGACTGGTTCGCTTTATTCTCCTGGGCCGTTTTGGAACTCCGGGAAGTGCATCCTGGAGCGGCGAGCAGCAGCAAGCCCATGGCAAGGACGATCAATTTTAGTGAATGAGGTTCATTCAGGTTCACGGCATAGCTCCTTTTCAATTGTGTTTGACCATGCGCTGGGCGCAAGGCCGCGGGTGTTATCACTTCTTCGTCACGATCCCCTCGTAGTGGGTTGTGTTGTTTTCACCGTCGCTGAAAAGCATGGTGGAGTCGTATTGAAACTTGACCATGCGGCCGTCATCTTTCGACAACCAGGCAGAACCTTTTACGTTGTAGTCCTTGAGCTGACGTCCGCCACCGAAAGTGCTCGCCAACTCCAATGCTTTCTTGGCATCCGAGGAGACGTTGGCCAAGTCGAAATCGTAGCGGCGAGCATCGTAGCCGCCAGTCTGTTCCTCGCCTACGTACTTCGTCCCCTGCTGGGCGTCGCCGATATGCCCGTTCAGGTATGCCATGAAAATGTTGGTTCGAACGATTCCCCATGCCAGGCTGCCGAGAGGCGTGCCGGTCAACGTCCTTACCTGTTTACTGGCTGGGAAAACATCCTTGTCGAGTTTGGTTGCTGGACTCACTTCCGTTTGCTGGCCGGTGATACCGTCAGCGGAGACGTCCGCTTCACACTGGTACGAAAACCCATCCGACTGAACTTTCTTGAAGGAAATGTGGAATGGTGAAGCTGGCTTTTCGATGGCGTGTTGCAGTTGGTTCATCGCTCCATCGAGGGAGGGCGGATCATTGGAATTGGAATTGGAATTGGAGCTTGCGGTGCTTGGCTCAGGAGAAACTGAGTCCGGCTCGTGCCTGGCTGGAGTGGAATTGCAGCTCGCCATCAGCGCGGTGGCAATCAGAATGGCCGCCGCCGTGGCCACCCATCGTTCATTGCCTCCGCCAATGCACATGGCTCTCCCCCTGAAATCAGTGGTGGAAACTTGGCAATCAGGCCAAACCCACTTGCTTCGCCGCAATCGCCCCGATAATCGGAATGTGGAATTCGCGCTGGCTGTAGGCCTGGTACATCACGAAAAGCCACAACAGGAATATCCCCAGCGAAATCACCAGCGACAGCGGAAGATCCACGAACGCGAAGAATCCGCTGATGCTGAACAAAATTCTCCAGACGATGTCCCAGGCAATCCAGAAGACCAGGGTAGCCACGCTAAACAGAACGGACTGCATAGCGTGGAAGCGCACAAAGCGATCGTTCTTTTCCAGCACCAGAAAAATGATCCCGGTGATGAAACCAAGGACGTAGGCGAGCGCCCCCGCCAGGTTCGGCGCGAGGCCGGAACTACTGGCCACACCGGCGCTGGGCGCTGGAGTTGGCTGAACCGCTGGAGCGGACGCTTGGGCTGCCGTCCCGACGGGTTTGCCGCAACCGCCGCAAAAGCCGCTTTCCTGATTCAAAGTTGCACCGCAATTTGCGCAGAATGCCACGTTGGTTTCTCCTTTTCAGTTTGTTCCTGTTGATTCTCCGCCCCCACATATCTTGGCGTCGGGCTGCCGCTGAACCAGATTCTTGGTGAAGATGTCCTTCGCTGGAGTATCCATTAGAACCCCAAGCACACTTGCATTTACGCCTACCTGACCTTTTGCAATCATGGTGAACTGTTGGCAGACGACCAGACTCTGCATGCCCGAGTGCGCGGCGGTGGTAGAAATGACCACCTGGAAATACGCGGCGGCTTCAGTGGACAAGGGATTTCCCGCCTTGGGGAGCCATGATCCGGAAATTGGTGAGTTCTGCAGCAACTTTCCCGCCTTCAGGTAAACCGATTGAGGAATTTCGAGCGCTTCGAAGATTTCCTCCGTTCCCATTCTCAGTTCCACCCTTGGCACGGCCATGGCTACGACCAGTCCATAAGCTGCGAGCGGTGAGAACGCGACTGTCTGGTCGATCGTGCCGTCGCCTTCGGCTTGGCCATCGGGCTCCATGTCCGAGCCCTCAACCTTGAGACCTTCGTCGCCGGAATAGCTCACATGGAAACCGCCTTTAGCAACTTCCCCCTTGGTCGTGAAGGCGGGATGGAAGAGCAGGGCTTCACTGATTTGCAAGGACATAGGAAGGCCCGTTTCCTCAAGCGGGATGGATATCTTGCCCGGGAGTTTGAGTCGCACCTCGTTCATGGGCGTCTTGCTCTCGGAGGTCGAGACTTCCCAGTCGAAATCCACGGTGCCGTGTAAGCCGGTGTTCTTATAAGCGGAGGACTTGAACTGTCCGTCGGCCATCAGAATCGATGAGGTTTGAGTGAACTTGGTGAGATGGGCCTTGGCGTGGATCGAAGCGTTGAGGCCTGCGGCTTCGCGGTGGAGCTGAACGTCGACGTCTAGGGAGTGATCAGAGTTGAAGATCTGATGATACTTGACCTTCCACGTCGCAAAGTCACTGTCCTCGATTTCCTTTTCGCCCGAGAGTTCGCCGTTCGAGCCGGCATAGACTCTTGGCTCGAGCGCATTCCAGCGGTCGGACAGCGAATTCAGCAGCGCAAAGCGGGAGCGGGGTTCTTGCCGCGGACCACGCTCCTCCGCACGTTGGTCGTAGAGATTCTTGAAATCGACGGGGACGCTCCACTGAACTTGTGCGTTCTTCAAGGCCTCGCGTAAGGGAGCCGGTTCGGTGCCGACGATGAGGTCCGAGCCATCGACCGCCAGTGCGTCGATCTTGCGCAGATCGAGCCCGTCAAACAAGACAATTTTCCCCGGCGTCAGCTTCTGACGGAGCGAGGGTGAATCCGCAAAAAGGAAAATGCTATGGTCTTCGCTGAACCCGTGCAGCGCCTGGGATACCGTCTGGGGATCGATGACGACCGTGTTGTCCGCATACTCCACATGAAACACGGATCCCGGCTGATCCTTGACGTGGAGGCCCCAGGTTTTGTGGCGCCCCTGAGTTCCGCTTCCCGCTTGGCTCGAGCTTGCCGTGCCGCTCTTGTTTCTGCCGCAAGAACTGCAAGCCGCCAGGGCCAGGAGATGAGCGCCAATCACCAGGAGTGCCGCCAACTGGCCGATACGCCAACGGTTTCCTATGCGCATGTTTTGCCCCTAATCTGCGAGACGGCTACTCCGCGTCAGGCGAAACCTGGAACGACCAGACCGCATCGAACATCAACCCGTCTCCCTGGCCGCGCGCCACATCTCCGCCAGAGAATTTCTTGGACTTGGAAACAGGACGAAGCACAATTGCGTATTCGCCGGGCATGATCGGAGAAGCTGGCGAAATCTTGTATTGTCCCCGTTTCACCTTCTGTGGGTTCACCGCGACCCGCTCTTCGAGGAACGAGGAGTAGATTTCCCAGTCCGCCGCCGAACCAGACTGCGCGTCCTCTTTACCTTGGGTTGCTCCGACAATGCGGCAAGTATTCTGCGCTGGCGTCAGCTTCACGATGGTGGGCTCAAAATCGTCGGGGTTCGCGCCCATTACATTCGAGAAGTCAACCGAGAACGCGGGCGAGGTGGTCTGCAAGACAGTAGTCGAAGCGGGACTGGGAACCCCCCAAACGTAGGTCACGTTTGGCTTGCGACGCATCAAGGTGCCGGAAAGTATACCTCCCGCCCCCGACACTGCCGAACCTCCAATCCCGGAGTTCATGCGCCATGCCACGTCGTTGGCCGTTGTGCCGATGCCTTGCGTCACCGCCGAATCGGCCGCCAGATTCTTCATCGAGGTAGGCTTCGTCTTGGTCTGCGCCACTTGTGTTTTTTCGAGCGGCATTTTCACCGAAGCGCCGCCCTTGACCACGCTAACCTGCGGCATGTGCCCCTTAGGAGCAGGCGGGGCGGCATTGGCCTCGGCAGGAGCAGCGGCGGCGGGCGCCGGTGGCGGCGTGGTCGCGCCTGCAGGAGGGTGGCCGGATGCCGCCATGATCGCGTCCATTTCGCCCTGCGTGACACCTGCTTTGTGGAGAGCAATCAGCCCATCCGGAGAAACATCGAATTTCGCCGGACCGGCTTGGATGGCGGAAACGACCACCGACTCCGGCAATCCGCCCTTCACCATCTTGATCACGTCGGCATTGGTCAGAGGTTTCTTCGCCGCTTGTCCAAAGAACGCCGGACAACCGGCGATTACGAGGACAGCCAGCACGGTTATGGTTTTCAAAGTTCGTTGAGTCATTTTCTTTAGCTCCTTCATCCGCTTCCATGTCTGAGCGGTCAACTGCTCGCCTAGAGTGCCGTAATTGAGTCTTATCAATCAGGCTTCCCTGTCCAGGGATCAACCCCAATCGGGCCCTTCACAGAGACGCTAAGGCTGTACCCGGCGCCGTAAAAGTCTGAGACATCGAAGATACCCATCCAATGCCATGCGCAGTGGTCCACGCCCCAATCGACGACGATCTGGCTGTCGCCCTTGAGGGCGGAACCGTAATAGCCCTGGGTTGAATAATCGAACGAGTCGCCGACCTTTGCTTGTTGCGACCAGATTTTGCACATGGTCGCGCTATCGCCATACCAAAACGTCCCGAAGCCGTCGATGACGAACCCGGGAGTCATCTGGCTCAAGTCATACAGATCCTGCCCAGGATTAAAGGAAGAACCTGTCAACGCGGAATTCCGGTCCACTCCATTGGCAACGCTCGAAAGAGGTCCACCGGAGTACCAGTACGTACACGCGCCTAACTGACTTCCAACCGGACAGTAATCGATTTCACCGACCTGCACATTCGCCAGGCGCGCGGCATTGAGTGAGATGGTCGACAGGGACACGCTCTGCCGCTGGGTGTAAAAGCGGCAGTTCGGAAATTTCACAGGAGGGTTGCCGGCGGGTATGACAATGAGGTCTGGCCATCCATCGAGCACTCCCCTCAAGCCGGGTTGCACCTCCACTTCGATCTGCCCCGGACTCCATTGCTTTACGACCATGTTGATCCGGCCATTGGTGACAGCCCCAGACAGATACACCTGTCCGCCCTGGTTTCCGAAACCACATCCGTTGATGAGGTAATCGTTGTAGGCGGGATCCTGGGTGAAAACCACTCCGCTGGTAGCGTTATTGACGTTGTAGATCTGAGCCGTCAGGCACATTCTGGCGGCCGGCGGTTGGACGACCTCATTCGGATTCGGCCCATTAAATGTAGGCCGTGGAACGGATGAGGTCGGAGCCTGTTTCATGGCCGGCTCACTCGGAGCTGTCGCGAGGATGGGTGTGGTTGCGATTGCGGGCGGGGTGCTAGTGGACTGGTGTGGAGCGGATGAACTCGGCGCCTGTTTCATCGCGGGCTCGCTCGGGGTTGTGGCGAGCATCGGCGTCGCTGTTGTAGTTGCCACAGCACCAGTTGAGGGTGCAGCCTTCGAAGCCGATCCCAGCATCATTGGGGAAGCAGCAGATTGGGTAACCTTGGCTTGCGCAATCGAAGCCTTCTGGCGCTCCAGGGCCTGAGTCTCAGGAACGCTTTTCCCGGCCGCGGGGGTATGGACACTCGCGACGACTGGCATCTTTTTCTTGAAGGCAGCCACCTGCGCGTCAAGCTTCGACTTGATACTTGCCTTCGTGGTCTCGTCTGCTGGAGGGGAGGCGTCTCGCTTGGGACTACTTCTGATCGGGGGTAATTTGTGCGATTGGACGCCAGGAAGCGGCGTAGGTTGCAGCGTGGCTCCTGATCCGGTAGCCGAAACCGTTCCGTGCGGCGGGGACGGCTGAGAGTTGCCGGGGTTCGCACCCATAGGCTGACTGGTTCCCGATGTCATCATGGTGTCCAAAATCTTCTGCCCCACGCCGGCGCGGTGAAGAGCCAGCAATCCGTCAGGCGACAGATCAAATTTCGCTGGACTCGATTGAATGGAGGTGACGATGGCCGATTCTGGAACGCCAGCCTTGACCATCCGGATCACATCGGGGTTGGTCAGCGGTTTTTGAGCCCCCGATAGAGCACTCTGACCGCTGCCGCCTATCGAGGGATTGGCCCCCGACGCCCGCAGTACAAAGTTCACGTTGTACGCGTAGTTCCCGCATGTCCACCAACCCGACCCCAACACCGACGGCGAGGGCACGGCAGGCGGGAGATTCGAACATTGGCCGCCAACAATCTTGATTGGTCCATTCGGATCGTTCGCTGTGGGAGGCGTGACCGGCGATACTGCAGTAGAGAACGCCGACGGCGTCGTGCTGATTTGAACCCGCAAATCCTGCCCCGTTGGCACGTGCTCTACCGCATACGCACATACGCCCAACGTGCTGCCATTGTTTAAGTATGTGAAATTGTTAAAGGTACCGATCGGCTGGAATTGTTCAAACGTCGGCGTGGATCCAGTTGGAGGAGTCCCTACGCTGACCGTAACCGCCAAGCCGCTACAACTCAGCGGCGGATTATGTTGCACCCCGCTCGTGTCCCAATAAACATAGCCCTCGAGGATTCCCGGAAAGGCTGAACGACCTCCTGGCGGCTGTTGTCGATGCTGCCCCGGCGCGGTCATCACGGGGCCTTGGACGGGCGCCGTCGAAACCGGCGGTTGAGCGAAAGCGCCAAGGCCAGATAGGGTGATCGCCACTAAGAACAAAGCCAAGTTTGTGCGCATCTGAGCCTACCTCCGGACTCCGGCTTAAATACCCCAGCGGCTACTTCGGGTCAAAGGAACTGAGTCTGATATGGAGGTGACCAGCTAAGTGGCCTTAACTTAATGGTTTGGATAGACAGATGACCAGCGGTGAGATCAGCTTGACGTTATTTTGGCCTGCCGAAAAGGGCTAGCGGACTGGCGCATTGATGGCCAGCACTGCAGTGGCAGGAGTGGCAGCCTGCTCCGCCCGTCGAGCGAGAAGCTCAAAATTGTGGCTACGAGCTTCCAAGGCAAGCGTGGCGAGTTGAGCATGGCCCAACGCGGGATTCGCCTTCAGTTCCAGTTCACCCAATGCGAGGCGAGCCTCACACTCGAAACCGTAGTATCCCAGCTGTCTGGCAGTCCCCAGGACGGAACGCAACTCGGTTCGAGCAGTACTGAGATTTGGACTGGCGCCACCTTGGCTTGCGCTTGCCATCCCTACCCGCGCACGCTGAATGGCGGCGGGCAATTTCAGCGCAGGATCGGAACTAGAAAGGCTGAGTTCGGTTGCGCGTCGGATTGCCTTGCGTGCTTCCTCCAACTTGCCCTGCATCAGCAGTGCACGGCTCAGGATGATGTACGCACTGGCGGCGTCCGGGTCTCCCTTTTCCTTTTCAAATTCAGCGATCGCGGGGCGCAGTAATGGTTCGGATTGGTCCGGATGACCCTCTTCCAGGGCGAGGTCAGCCAGATCCACCTGGCTTTCTCCGACCAGGTCCATTTCGCCCATCTGCTGCCGAATATCGAGTGCGGACTGGTACTGTTGCCGCGCACCTGGCAAATCACCTTGCGCTTTCAGAGCGTCTCCTAAAACCGTCATGGCGCCAGTCAGGTATTGGGAGGCGCCTTGAATAGGACGAATCGCTTCGATCGCCTGCTGCGCCAGGCGGTAGGCATCCTGCACCTGGCCTTGTGCCAATTTCAGGTCCGCAAGTCTGTACATGTCATAACCGGGTTCTCCGCTATCCAACTGCGCTTCGAGTTCCATGCTCTGTTCATAGAGCTTTACCGCCTCAGGCAGATTGCCGCGCAGGTAAGCGATATCGGCAATGTTCGCGACGGCCGTCGCCGTATTGCGCTTGTCTCCGGCCTCTTCGAAATGAGTCTTGGCCTGCCGGTACAACTGCTCGGCCCGGTCGAGTTTGCCCTCATTCGTGAAATTGATTGCCATGTTGTTGAGGACGGTCCCGGTCTTTGCATGTTCACCCAGTTCTTGCAGGATGTTCAGCGCCCTCTGGTAGGTCGCAATGGCTTGCTCGTAATGTCCCTTAGATCCTTCATAGTCGCCCATCAGTCGAATCGTATCGGCGGCTCCCAGGCGATTGCCTGCGGCCAAGAAGAGGTTGTAAGCGTCGTCGCAAGGCGCTGGAGCCTGATCAGGATGTTCTCCATACACCAGATTCATGCATTCTTCCTCTCGTGCTCGAGCATAAACCACCTTCTTGCCTTGGGCCGCGGCTTTGCGCAGAGCACTTCGAACCAATACCAGGGCACCCGGCTTGTTATCAGGGATGGTGCGCGCTTCCAGGAGGTCGATACGCGGATCGTCGGAAGCTGGCGCGGGAAGCCGCCGTAGCCGAGCGATCGTTTCCAGAGCCTGGCTCCCGTGGCCCGCCGCATTCTGTGCGGTCGCAAATAACAGTCCGTACTCGATGCTGTCCGGGAACAACTCGAATAGGGCGCGATAACTGGAGGCGGCTTTCTCATGATCCGCCAGGCTTTCGTAATAATCTCCTTCCACCAGCATTCGCCCAATCCGCGGTAAATCGGCGGAAAGATCCAGCGCTTTCTTCAACTCCTCCTTGCGTTTTTGCTCGTAACCGAGTTGGCTCCACGCCCGCGCCAGCATGAGATGAACCAACGAAAACCTCGGATCCGCTTTGCTGGCTTGTTGCAGCAGATCCTTCGCTGGCAACGCGTCGAACTCGCGCAATTTGGCAAGTCCGCGAGCATAGAATCTCGCCGCTTCACGATCCAGAGGCAGAGACGCAAGCACGCCCGCATCATCGGATTCTTCGAGGCTTGGAACTCCCAGTCGGCCCCGGAGCTTGTCACCCACCCGGGAAACAACATGAAATAAATCTTGCGAGTTGCCGATTTCCGCGATTTCGACCAGGATCTCGCCGGTCTTGGCATCTTGCATCCGCACATCGAGCCGCACTTGCCCGCGATCCGGGGTACCTACAATCGTGTACGAACCCAGAACGAGCAGATCGCTATTCAGCGCAGTGCCAATCCGCGACGTTGTCTCCTGATCGAGCGTGTCGGTTTGCGACCACGGAGACGACAGTCGGAGATTCGCTACATCTTCCCCGGACACCAACCGCAGTTTTTCGCCGCCGGCCAACTCGGTGCTCAACATTTCCGCAAATGCCGTAGCCAGCCATGCGTCGTTGACCCTGCCGGTGACATTGTGAAAACCCAGCACCGCGACGGCCTTACGCATGGGAACCGGAGCGGTGGTCTGCGCATCAAGATGACGCGTCTGGTTGATGGACTGCTGCCAACGCCACGCGCCCCCAACCACAAGCAGCAGGGCCACTGCCGAAACTGTATATACAAGGTGAAGCGGCCGGTGTTTCTCCGGCACGCTCGGCGGCGGAAGTGTAATTTGAGCGCGGTCTCCGGGACTCTGCTCTGCCGTGTTGCCCGTCAAGGCCTGCTCGATCTTTGTCTCACTTGCAAAAACCGGAGCGATGAAGCGATATCCGCGACGGGGAACAGTTTCGATAAAGCGCGGGTTATCGGAATCATCGTCTATAGCCGCCCGCAACTTTTTCAGAATGACGTTGAGGCTTCCGTCGAAGTCGACGTAGGTACCTTCGGGCCAGAGCTTTCGGCGCAACTCTTCCCGCGTGACGATCTCACCCGGACGCTCCAGTAGGAGAATCAACACCCGAAGAGGTTGGTCCTGAATCTTGACGCGCACACCTCGGCGGGTCAGCGTGTCGCGGGCAGAGTCGGCCTCAAATAAACCGAAACGAAAAATGTGAACTGGAGCGGCGGCGCGTTCCATGACCCCGGTACTGCAAAATGTGGGTGGAATGATAGCACGGTTGTTCCGGTACGTCAGCAATTCCACTAAACCATTGATCCGCAAGGCATTATCAGGTCAGATAGGAGTAACAACGAGTTCCTTTGACTTCTCCCGGCAACGAACGCATCCTGCCGCATCGAACGAAATCTGCCGTACCGGTGGAGAACCCGCAAGCAAGAAAAACTTCGAGGAGGATGCGATGCGAACTACTTTCATGGGAATGATTTTGCTGTTGTCGGTTCCCCTTTGGGCAGGCAACACAATTCAACCGTTGAACGTCAAAGTCGGCCTTTGGGAAACAACCACAACCACGACCATGAGCGGCGCCGTGCCGATCCCAGACGAACTGCTGTCCAAACTCACTCCGGAGCAGCGGGCCAGGGTCGAAGAAAGAATGAAGGCGAGCTCTGGTGAGAAAAGTACGACCAATACCTACAAGAGCTGCATAACCAAGGAAAAACTGGAAAAAGGGTCGGACTGGGGCAACAAGGACGATAAAGAATGTACTCAGACCGTCATCACTTCCACAAGCAGTAAAGCGGAAGTCCATATGGCTTGCAATATTTCCGGAGGGAAGGGTGAAGGGACTATAAAAATGGAGGCGCTCAGTCCCGAAAGCGTCAAGGGTTCAGGGCAAATGACTATCAACGGCGGCGGTCATACGATGAGTTCCAACTCAACTTTCACCTCGAAATGGATCGGGCCGGCCTGCGGGAATGTCGATTAGCACTTGCTGGGGTCCGGGCCGACCGCGGCCAGAAGCGGAAACGGCCTGGGCGAGGTAAACTCGTCCAGCGACGAGAAGGAAGAAGCGCGGATGCCGATGGCGCATGCAGCATAGCACCTTAAATAAAGGGAACAAGGCGCGGATCGACTTGCTCCAAACTGAGTGGGACGTGTAGCCAGCGCTCCAGATGCCGGGGACCTAGCTTTGCTCCGCCCTTAACACCACCGCGATCAGCGCTTCCTTCGCGTTGATTTCAGCATATTGTTTCCACTTTCCCGGGAGATCATCGAGGGCAAAGATCGCGGACACTGGGCAAACCGGCACACAAGCTCCACAATCGATGCAAGCGACCGGGTCGATGTACAACTGAGGTTGCGCGACGAAATCGCCTTCATTTTTCTTCGGATGAATGCAGTCGACAGGGCATGCATCGACGCAGGCCGTATCTTTCGTACCTATACAGGGCTCGGCAATCACGTAAGCCATTAGAACAGGGCCCTCCTAATTCAAACCTACCGCTCCTTTCACAAGAAGCAGTGACAGAAGTCGCGAAGTCGTGAGGTAGCTCACCCTTCGCGCGCTGGCACGGAATGCGAGGACCCTCGGCGCTAGACGAAAATCTCACTCACCTCATCCCGCACCTGCTGGCTGCGTGACGGCTCACCGGCTCGACGAGTATTAGATATCTAAAGTACTGGCGGAGAGGGAGGGATTCGAATCCGCCGCCTTAATTTTGCCAACGACACTGGCAAATTTCTGCCTTTACGACCAACGCTACCAGTCGCTTGCTACCGTCGCGCATGCGTATTTTACCAGTATTCGTGGAAAATCAAATAGGGCACATTTTGGTAGCAATGGTAGTCAGTCCCGCGTTCACATTTGCCCATTTACCGCAACGAGACCCCTCTGAACCCAGGTGGTCTCCGGCACAAGCGCGGCACCCAACCTGTCCAGGAATCTCAAAAACACTAGTCAGCCACGACTGTCCGACATCCATGTAAGTCTTCTGTCAAGGAAAAACACGGGTGCTCAGGCGCGCTCGGGAGAGCGCGCATTTTTCGGATGCAGAACCGCTCAGCTCGCATTTTGCCTCTCGGCGGTGGTCCCTGCTTTCGCAGAACCAGACATCCATTCACTGTCTCGGGCCAAAGGCCGTTACAGAAGATTGAGTGTGTGTTCTCTGCCAGTCCCGAAACAGTCAGAAGGGAGCCTCGGGAGTTTCATCTCCGTTGCTCAGTCGGTCAGTGGCGGGACCTGGCAGTCTGCGCGCTGTGTGTAGTGCTTTTCTATTCGTTGGCCTGGTTTTCAGGCCGCGTCGCATCTGCAATCTTCTGCAGGCACGAAATCCCGTTGTCCTCGATCCACGGCGAGAAGATATGCGACCATCTTGCGTGCTACCGCAAGCGTCGCTCGATTGGCGTTCCCTTTCTGTTTCTCTCTTTCATAGAGCAACGCAAGATCGTGATCCTGTCGGGGCGCCAACTTCGCAGCCTCGATCAGCACAAATTGGATATTCTTGTTGCGCTGTTTGGAAATCGGCGTGCGAATCGACTTCTCGGCTGAGCTTCTTTCGTCACCGCAGAGCCCGCAATAACTGATCGCTTGCCGGATCGATCCGAAGCGCGAAATCTCGCCCATCTCTAGCGCCCAGGTCAGTGCAGTAATGGGCCCAACTCCGGGAACAGTTCTAAGCCGCCTGATTCTCTCGGCCAGGAGCGGATCTCGCTGCAGCGAGCTCACAAGAGCCCGTTCCGTTTTCTGTAGTCGTGCGATCGTATCCCGGCTCAGTCGGAGCAGGGGCCGAATACTCTCATTCACTTCTTCGTTGCTCGCGAGCAGTTCGCGAAAGTATCCCACTTTGTGAAGCCGCCGCTTGTTGTACGTCACCCCAGTTTCCATGAGCAGACCTGAGATCCGATTTTTCGTCTGCACCATCTGCCGTACCAGCAAACAGCGGTAGCGCAGCGTTCGCCGTCTGTCCCGAATCTCAGTCGAAGCCATGTAGCACTCGGGCAGGAAGTCACAGCGCAAGCAATCGGCGATTTTGCTGGCGTCGACCCGATCGTTCTTTTTCTTGGCAGCTGCGATCGCGCGCAGCATCAGGGGATGCGCCACCTTAATCTCTGTCGCATGTGGATGGAGATGATCGTAGATCCAACCGGTAAAAATCGTCGCTTCCATCGCAACCGTCCAGGGCTGCGGAAGAGTTCTCATCCAGATGTCCAGCTCGCAGCGCGTTGCTCCAAGCTTGCCTTCCTGGTGAACTCGACCACTCGCATCCTTGACGCAATAGCTGATCGTCTTCTTGTGAACATCCAGCCCGATGTAATACATATGTCCTTGAGGAGCCTCCGTGGTTGTTTTCTGAATCAACGTTCCCGTTGAGTTCAGCCTTTTCTACACCACGTGCTCCTCCTGGACTTAGCATTCAAACAGTCAGCCGGGAAGCGACCTGAGACCCTTGAACAAGGTCTTGCAGACTTCGCACGCTTCTGGCACACAAACCCAACCGAAATGAACCGGCATCAGACTTGCGAAAAGGCACAACGAGTTCGGGTTCATCGTCTCGAGCGGCTGTATTTTCTGGTTGTCGATAATTCGGAGCGTTCGTTCGCACTTCCCACAAGCCCGTTTCCGGTTTGCCGACCATCCGTCCGGAATCGTCGGAACGACATGTCACTAGGATTTTCCGGAACAATTGATGGAACCACGGGGATCCCCACACAACTCCCAGCCCACTTAAAGGTCTAGCTTTCTATCTTCTTTCTGTACAACCGAAGGCCAGATAGCACGAGCCCGATCGCAAGGAGCGAGATTCCGAGCCCGAGACGGCGATAGTTGCGCTCAACCATTGCGTCTTTCCCCGCTTGCAGGTCCTTGGCGGCGATTTTCAGGCCGGCTTGAATATACTCATCCACCAAGTTCTTCTGGAAGCTATGGATCGCGACTCGAGCCTTGGTCAGCGAATCCCGCGCCTGATCCTGTGCCAGCCGAGCATTGCTCACCTCCATGCCAGAAGCCTCGGCGACAAGGAGAATTTGGTTCGCGCTTTTGATGGCCTCGTCCAATTGACTCAGGCTACTCAGTAGTTGCGCCCTGGCTTGATCGCAGTGGTCGCCGGGCTTATGACACCGCATGCAGACGCCTTCAGGACCAGTGCCAAGGTACGCGTCCGATGGATGCCTGATGGCATGATTGCTGTGACACACGACGCAGCCCGGAAGAGAAGCCTCGTCAAAGGCTTTCTTGTGTGTACTTTTTTCGTACATCTGGGCCTGGAAAGCGTGACAGTTCGAACACACATTCTGGACCTTGTCTACTCCCGGCGGCACCGCGCCATGGTTTCCATGGCACGTTGAACAGGTTGGCGCACTCAGATCGCCTCGCACCGCCAGCGCCTGGTGGTGCACGCTGGCGCTGTACTTTGCGAACTGATCCGTGGGAATGGAATATCCCTTCATGTAATCCGCGTCAGCATGGCAGCGAGCGCAGGTGTTGGCTACGTTTACCGGGTTGACGGTGGAGCGGGGATCGCTCGGCGCTCTGAGATCGTGGACACTATGACAATCCGTACACACCGCGACCTTCGTGTCTCCTGCCGCGAAGCGCTTGCCGTGCACACTGGTGCGGTACTGGCCCAATTGATCCGTGCGCAAGCTGGGATCGAACTGCCGGATATAAGCGGGATCGGAATGGCAACTTCCGCACAACTCGGGAACCTGCTTGCGGTCGATCTTGCCTTTCCAGCCCGCCTTTCGGCTCATCGCTTTGTCGGGATCGTCGCTGGTTGGATCGCCCCCGTGGCAACTGGCGCAAGTCAAACCCTTTTGCGCGTGGATGTCCTGGCTGAACTTTTCCTGGGTTACGCCCAATGGATCCGGCAAGGCGGAGTGACAATCCAGGCAGGAGTTCGTGGTTTGCCCATAACTCAAGCACGCTGCGAGCACGAGGAAGCCGGCCAACCCGACAGAGCGGGCTGCTCTGAACGATCGGAGCCTATTTCGCAAGATAGCCATAAACAGTCATACCTGCCACGTACGCAAGAGCAAAGACGGCAAGCCCGGTGATCCAGCGTTTCATGTGTGCGGGTTGGTCACTTTCAAAGAACGGCAGCAGAAGCCACAACAGCCCGACCAGACCGAAACCAAGCACGCCCAGAACCTCGCCGTCGATGAACCACACTTTCGAGGGGATGAGCTTGAGCGTCTGGAACATGAAGAGGAAGTACCACTCGGGCTTAATTCCGGCTGGTGCGGACGCAAAAGGATCTGCCTTGACGCCGAGGTTCCAGGGGAACAGTGCCGCCAACACTCCCAACACTCCCAGGGCCGCGTACCAAGCCATCAATTCCCGCAGCATGAAGTTGGGAAAGAATTTCATTTCCCGTCTGGCGGACGGATTCGCCGTCCACTGCACTTCCAATTTCGGGGGGATGCTCATGCCAGGGCGTTGAACCAGCAACAGGTGCAGCAGGATCAGCACGGTTGCAATTCCGGGTAGAACGGCGACATGGAATCCAAAAAAACGGGTCAGCGTGGCTCCCGTCACCTGTGGACCACCGCGGAGAAAGATCATCAGGGGCCTGCCGACGATCGGAACCTGCCCAGTAATCGCGGTGCCAACCGTGGTGGCGAAAAAGGCCAGCGTATTCCAGGGCAGCAGATACCCGCTGAAGCCAAATCCCATGACCAGAAATAGAAGGAGCACACCGCTGACCCATGTCAGCTCCCGAGGTTTGCGGTAGGCCTTGAGAAAGAGCACGCTGAACATGTGCGCAAAGGCGGTAAAAATCATGAGATTGGCCGACCAGGAGTGAATGGAACGAATGAGCCAGCCAAACCTGACCCGGGTCATGATGTACTGCACGCTTTCGAAGGCCTCGTTGGCTCCCGGACGGTAATAGAGGAGCAGCAAGATTCCGGTCAGCACCTGGATTACGAAGAGAAAAAGGGTGATGCCTCCAAGGAAATACCAGTAGGACAGGCGATGCGTGGGGACGGTCTTGTGGCGGAGCGGGGCTAAGAGGTCGTCCCAATCGAATCGTTCATCGAGCCAGCGGCGGATGGCGGCGAACAAGGTCATGCCTCCCGCTTCCGGCTGACGACAATCTCATCGCCGCGCAAGTGGACATCAAACACATCGAGAGGCCGGGGCGGAGGACCGGAAATATTGCGGCCATTGAGATCGTAGATTCCGTTGTGGCAGGGACACCAGATCTCGTGCAGATCGCTGCGATACTGCACGGTGCAGCCGAGGTGAGTACAAGTGGCGGAGAGCGCGCGATACGTGTCGTCGCTGGTCATGATCAACAGGCCGGGGCGGCTGCCGAAACGGAAAATCATGCCGGAATTCGGCTTCAGCTCCGAGACCTTGGCGGCGACAACCTCGTCCCCGCCGAGATCGGCCACCGCCGGTGGGACAAGATAGCGCAGCACGGGATAGAGGAAAGAAGCAAAAGAGGCGAGTAGGCCGCCACCGAGGAAGAACGCAATCAAGCGGCGGCGCGCAGGCTCGGGTTGGGAAAGTTGGTTAGCGGTCATTCACTGCGCCTCCTGCCGCAGGAACACTCGTGATCTGGATCATCATCTCATGGGCCCAGTTCCGAGTTCAGGCGGAACGCACTTCCACAGTTCGCTGCATCTCGCGCACCCACATCGTCTGGGACAGTTGCAGGCGATGTCCGATGACGACTGCAAGATTCAGAGCGATTTTATAGCCAGCCGCCGGATTCGCAACAAAATACCCCTGCAACGCCTCCCGCGGCAAGGCGATAACTCTCGCTTCATGCAGCGACGCGATGGCAGTGAGAGTGAAGCGGTAAGGCGGAATCAGGGCCGACCAGCCCACGGTCTGACCAGGAGCCATTTCTTCCACGAAAATATCTTCTTCCCGGCCCCGGATCTGCATCGGCATGGTAAGCCTAATTCGGCCGCGTTCGGTCAGGAATAGGCGATCGGCCGGGTCTCCCAGCCGAAACAGTTCGGTTCCGGCGGGAACCATCAGCCTGGTCCCAAGTCTCAGGACCTGCTCGGCCTCGGCGGACGAGAGACCATTCAACAGTTCATACGTCATGGCGACTCTCTCAGTTCACAAACGGCGAAGCTGTTTTACTGTGCAAATGGGCTTGCGAGGGAAACGCTATGAACACCTCGGCGGCAGCCTGCTCCATGCGAACATGGTTCTCGATCTGCAGCAGCAGGACCTCGATGGGCACCTGCCGGGGTGTTACCGAAGGCACAGTTGGCGTGACAGCAGCACGGTCAGAGAAGAAGCGGGCCGGGGCAGCCGCTTTGACCAACGGAAGCTGGGGCTGCACCACCGAATCGGATGACACCGAACGCGTGGCCGCTCCAAACGCAACCGCCGCGACGCCCATCCCAAATACGGCCACACACAAGCCCATCAAAATCATTTCCATGGCAGACCTCCTTACAACATTTCTTATCGCACGTGGTATGCCAGCGTTGACCGGGGCCTAACTCCTTTTCCTTCAGACAAGGCAAGGAAGCACGAAATAAGAGGACTGCCAGATTGTCAGGTCGAACCTGACAATTCGTCAGTCGTTGACGGCTGTCCGCGCGTGTGCCATCATCCCGCCATCTCTGTGCCATCATGATGAAGCTGCGTTTTGCCAGCATGACGGTTGGCCTCGCGCTCGGTGTCACTGCGGCAGTGCTTGTGGCCTGCACGGCCGCTGCCTACGTCTTCTCGGTCCATCACTTTCAAAGCCTTCTCGAAACCGCGCACACCAGCGCGGTTGCCGAAGGCGAATTGATCCGAACCGCTCTCGAACACCAGATGGTAGGGAATGACCGAACGCTGATCACGCAAATGGTCGAGAGCTTCGGCAAACAGTCGCGCGTCGAACAACTCATAGTGCTGGACCGCAATGGCGTGGAACGCTATTCGAGTAAGCCGGGGGCCGTGGGAAATGATTTTCACATCGACTCTCCTACCTGCCAGGCCTGCCATAAGGATCCGCCGGAACGCCGTGGATCCAGCCGCGTGATTGAGACCCGTGGTGGAACGATACTAAGGACCGTGGTGCCGATTCGTAATCGCGAGGAGTGCTACCGATGTCACGATCCCAACCAGAAAATCAACGGCATCCTGATTCTGGACTACAACGCCGGAGAGGTCCGGACCGCGATGACGCGGGACCTGCGCTGGATGGTCGCCGGCACCGGCGCGCTGACCTTCGTCATCGTGGGGGCGATTGCCCTGGTGATCCGGGTGTCGGTCTTGCGTCGCTTGAAGCGTTTTGAAACTACGGCACGCCTGATTTCCCAAGGCGACCTGGAACGGCGTGTGCCCGCGGAAGGGTCGGACACGCTGGCGTGGATGGCAAAAGAGTTCAATGCCATGGCCGACTCGGTGTCAGGACTGGTTGGCGAAGTACGCACCGAGCGGGAGCGGCTGGAAACGGTGATCAACAGCATTGATGACGGGATCGTAGTCCTCGACGCCGAACGAAAGATTGTGGCGGCCAACGACGCCTTTTTGCAGCGAGCCGCCGTTTCTCGCGAGCAGGTTCTGGGCTGCTGCTGTTACGAACTCGGACCGGGGCCATGCAACCTGACCGACTGCCCTACCCTCGCCTGCCTGCGGTCGGGTGGCCGTCAGGTCCGGATCTGCGAGCGCAAAGCAGGCAACAACACGGTGGCTTGGGAAGAAATCCACGCTTCACCGATACTCGATGCCTCAGGGCGGCTGAGTCAAGTAGTGGAGGTCTGGCGCGACATCTCCGAGCGGCGAGCAGCCGAGGCGAAGCTGGCCGAGTCTTATCGTCTGGCGTCGGTCGGAGTGCTGGCCTCTGGGTTTTCGCACGAGATGAACACCCCTCTGGCAACGACCCTGATGTGTGTGGAGGGAATCCTCCGCGAGAGTCCTCCCGGGCAGGGCGGGCAAATGGATCAGGCCAGAATCCGTGAGAATGCGACGATCGCGCGCGAACAGATCCTGCGCTGTCGCGGCATCACCCAGCACTTCCTGCGGGTGTCACGCGGACAGCGGCATGCCGGAGATATCGTGGACCTGGATGCGGCCATCGCGGCCGCCCAAAGGCTCGTCGATCCGACGGCGCGCGCCGCCTCTGTAGACGTCGCGGTGCGACCGTTCGCAACCACTCTGCACGTGCGGGCCGACGAAGCCGAGTTGCAGAACCTCCTGGTCAATCTTCTGCTGAACGCAATTCAGGCATCGAAGCCGGGCGGCAAGGTCGTCGTTGCCACGGAAGGCGGAGATGCGGTGCGCATTCGCGTCACCGATGAAGGATGCGGGATAGCCCCGGAATACCGTCAAAAGATCTTTGAACCTTTTTTCAGCCTCCGCCAGGGCGGCACTGGCCTCGGTCTATTTCTGTCGTTGAACGCTGTCCGGAGCTGGGGAGGCAACATCGTGGTTGAGAGTACCCTGGGAAAGGGTTCCACCTTCGAAGTCGTGATCCCGGCAATCCATCCCGTTGCGCAAGCGAAGGAAGGACTGTGAAATCTCCCTCCCTGCTTCTGGTAGATGACGATACCGCATTCCGCCAAGTGATGGCGGGCGAACTGAGTCGTCTCGGCTACCAAGTGGACGCGGTGGGCACGGGTGAAGAGGCAATCCAGCGAGTTGCAGCGGCGGAACCGGAAGTCGTTTTGCTCGACTTGCATTTGCCGGGTATGGGAGGGCTCGAGACGCTAAAGGCCATCCAGGCCGCCACGCCGGCGACCGAGGTCATCATGTTGACCGGACACGGTTCCATCGATACCGCCATCGAATCGATCCGTATCGGCGCCTTCGATTAC
>Ga0209415_10002762_pt1 | contig 32812 bp, 36 predicted proteins | sample PeaSoiSIISIP2007_FD_187696 | JGI IMG/M metagenome (GOLD analysis project Ga0209415, IMG submission 187696) | Peat soil microbial communities from Weissenstadt, Germany - SII-SIP-2007 (SPAdes) (version 2) | ecosystem: Environmental > Terrestrial > Soil > Wetlands > Peat | place: Germany... | reverse complement strand
CCCACCCCGCCCGCCAGTCGCGGCGGGCGTAGCCGAACATGAGCGCCGAGTTGGCCACCACCGGGACGGCCCAGCCCTCGGCCTCGACGGCCAGGGCCAGGGCCCGGGCGGCCACGCCGAGCCCCAGGTACACGAGGGCGTCGGGGTCGCTCGCCCGCAGCCGGCGGGCGGTGCCCGACACGTCCTGGGCGAGCGGGGAGATGGCGGCCACGGCGGTGACGTCGATGCCCAGGGTGGCGCACGCCTCGGCGAAGAACTCGGCGTAGCGCCGGCCGACCGGGGAGTGGTCGTGGGCCACCGCCGCGCTGGTGCGCCCGGTGCCGGCCAGGTGGCGGGCGAGCACGGCGGGCTCTTCCTCCAGGGACCCCACCTGGTAGTGGAACATGTAGCGGCCCCGGGTGCGCTCGCCGCCGGTGTAGTTGATGCACGGGAGCCCCACGGCGTCGGCCAGGGGGCCGACGATGAGCCCGTTGTCGCTGATCGACGGGCCGAGCACGGCGAGCACCCCGAGGTCGACCAGCTCGGCGAAGGTCTGCTCCACGTCGTGCGCCGTGCCCGCCGGCAGCCCGTGGGCGTGGCGGGGGACGAGCTCCACGGCCCGGTCCAGGCGGCCCGTGTCGTGCACCTCGGCCAGCCCGACGCGCACGGCGTCCTCGAACAGCGCGCCGCCGTCGGCCTGGGGGAAGTCGTAGAGCACGCCGATGAGGATGGGCGCCGGTGCCCCGGGATCGTCGGTCACGGACCTGCCCCCTCGATCACCGGGTGAGGATCACGACGCCGGCGTTGGCGCCGCGTCCGACGGTATGGGAGAGCGCCACCCGCGCGCCGCCCACCTGGCGCGGCCCGCACTCGCCGCGCAGCTGGCGCACGAGCTCGACCACCTGGCCGAGCGCCGAGGCCCCCAGGGGCTCGCCCTTGGACAGCAGCCCGCCGCTCGGGTTCACGGGGATCCTCGCGCCGAGCACGGTCGCCCCTTCCTCGAGGAGCGCGCCCGCCCCGCCGGGCGCGCACAGGCCGAGCTCCTCGTAGCTCAGCAGCTCGCGCGCCGCGTCGGTGTCCTGGCACTCCACGACGTCGAGGTCGCCCGGGCCGAGACCCGCCTCCTCGTAGGCGTCTCGGGCGGCGAGCGTCGTGGGGGGCACGACGGTGTCGTCGGCCAGGCCGGCCATGGGGGTGGACTCGCTGAGCACGGCGCCGGGCAGGTGCGAGCGCAGGACCGCCGCGGCCACCCGGACCGCTCCCGCGCCGGCATCGGCGCGGGTGAGCACGACGGCCGCCGCGCCCTCGTTGGGCGTGCACAGCATCCACAGGTGCAGGGGCTCGCACACCACCCGCGAGCCCAGCACGTCCCGGGCCTCCACCGGCGCGCGGAACATGGCGTCGGGGTTGTCGGCTCCGTGGCGGCGGTTCTTCACCACCACGTCGGCCAGGTGCGCCTTGGTCACCCCCGAGGCCCGCATGAGGCGCTGGGCGCGCAGGGCGAAGTAGGCGGGGGTGGCGGCCATGCCCGCCGCCTCCTGCCAGGGCTCGAAGAACGAGGACCGGATGATCCCCTTGGGCATCTTCTCGATGCCGAACACGAGGACGGTGTCGAACTGCCCCGCCCCGATGGCCCCGGCGCCCAGCATGAGCGCCGCCGCGCCGCTGGCGCAGCCGGCTTCGACGTCCACGATGGGCATCCCCGTCATGCCCAGGCGCCCGAGCACCTTGTGGCCCGATGCCACCCCCCCGTAGGCGGTGCCGCAGAACGCCGCCTGGAAGCCGCCGCGCCCCACGCCCGCCTCGGCCAGCGCGCCGCGCACGGCGTGCACGCCCATGTCGGTGATCGAGCGGTCCTCGAAGCGCCCGAAGGGGTGCATCCCCACCCCGGCCACGGCGACGCCGGTCATGTCCCGTCCCCGCCCGCCGCCCCGGCCGGTGCCGGGGCGAAGGCGAAGGTCGTGACCGTCTGCCCGGCCTCGTCCGCGTGCAGCGGCACCACCACGAGCCGCATGGCCTGGCCGGCGTGCAGCCGCCCGGGGTCGGCCTCGGTGAGGCGGGCCACGACCCGCAGGCCCTCGGGGAGCTCGACCACCCCGAAGCCGTAGGGGACCTCGCCCCGGTATCCCGGTGGGGCGGCCGTGACCGCCGTCCACGCCCACAGCTCGCCCTCGGCAGACAGCGCCACCGGCGCCACGTCCTGCGACGAGCAGTACGGGCAGGTGTCGGCGCGCGGGAAGTGGTGCGACGCGCACGACCCGCACCGCCCCCCGAGCAACCGGGGCGGGGCCTCGGCGCTGAACAGCCCGTCGCGCACGGGCACGGCGGCGTCCGCCCCACGCGCCGGCGCCCGGGTCGCGGCGTCGGCCGCCGGTTCGGTGGTGGGGCTCAGGACGCCCCCGTCGGCATCGTCTGGGCACACACGATCTGGCGCAGCTCCTCGACGGCCCGCCCGAGCGCCTCGACCTGGTCGGCCAGCGCCGCCTCGCCGCCCGCGCCGGCGCGGCGCGCGGCGAGCTGCTCGTAGCAGCCGCGCAGGAGGCGGGCGGTGTCGAACTCCTCGGCGACATAGCGCCCGAGGAGCTCGCCGGTGCGGATGTCGATGGAGTGGTCCGTGAACACGTCGTCGAAGCCGTGGAGGACGTCGTCGAGGCGGTCGAGGCCGAAGTGCTCCATCTTCTCGAGGTCGCTCATGTCCGACCCGGCCACGGCCGCGTGCTCGTGCTCGGCGGGGTCGTCGCGCCGGCGAAGCTCGTAGCCGAGCTCGTTGATGCGCTTGGCGAAGCTCATGCCGTGCTCGCCCTCGCGCCAGGCCACGGTGCGCAGCACGGCCTGCACGTCGGGGTCGGTGGTCGCCTCGATCCACACCGACAGGTAGCGCTGGGCGCTGGCCTCGTTCAGCGCGATGGCGTTGAGCAGGCCGAGATAGCTGGGCTTGTCGGACACGGCATCCTCCGTTCCCCGCCGGCGTCGTTCCCCGACCGCCGCGGGTGGGCCCTCGAACGATCCCATGACCAGCACGCCCCGGCAAGCGACCCGCGCCCGGCGATCAGCGGTCGGGCTCGAACAGGGCGATGCCCGCCTGCTCGGACACCGCCGCGAACGTCGCCCGCACGGCCATGCCGATGTGCACGTCGTCGGGTTCGCACCCCACCACGTTCGTCATCAGGCGCGGGCCTTCGGCCAGGTCGACCAGGGCGACGACGTAGGGGATCCAGTCGCGAAACGGCCGCGCGTAGTTCTGCCTGATCACGGTGAAGCTGTACACCGTGCCCCGGCCGCTGGCCTCGACCCAGTCCACCGGCCCCCGGCAGGCCAGGCAGCGGTCGCGCGGATAGAGCTGGTAGGCCCCGCACGCCGGGCAGTGCTGGACGACGAGGCGCCCCTCGAGGGCCGCGCTCCAGTACGGGGCGGAGTCGGCGTCGGGGACGGGGGCGGGCCGGGGTTTGGGCGGGCGCTCGTCGGCTCCCGGTCCCGGGCGGGCGGCGGGCTCCGCGCCGGGGGCGGTCACGGGATCTCCCGGCCGAGCACCACGGTGGCGCCGGTCGACAACATGCCCCCGGTGCCGTGGGCCACGGCGATGCGGGCGTCGGGCACCTGGGTAGCTCCTCCTTCGCCGCGCAGCTGGCGCACGGCCTCGACGATCAGGAACATGCCCCGCATGCCGGGGTGGCAGGCGGACAGGCCCCCCCCGTCGGTGTTCGTGGGCAGCCGGCCGCCGAGCCCCAGCCCGCCGTCCTCGACGAAGGCGCCGCCCTCGCCCTTGGCGCAGAACCCCAGGTCCTCCACGGTGAGCACCACGGTGATGGTGAACGAGTCGTAGAGCTGGGCCACGTCCACGTCCGCCGGGGTGATGCCCGCCCGGGCGAATGCGACGGGTCCGCACTGGGCCGCCGGGGAGACGGTGAGGTCGGCGCTGGCCGACACGTTCAGATGGTGGGTGGTGGCGTGCGCCGCTCCGAGCACGTACACGGGGGGCTTGGCCAGGTCAGCGGCGCGCTCGGCGGTGGTCACCACGCACGCCGCGCCGCCGTCGGAGATCACGCAGCAGTCCAGCTTGTGCAGGGGATCGGCCACCAGTCGCGACGACACCACGTCGGCCACGGTGAGCGGCTCGCGCTCTTGGGCCTGGGGGTTGGTGGCCGCGTGCTGGCGCATGGTGACGGCCACGGCCGCCAGCTGCTCGGCGGTGGTGGCGAACTGGTGCATGTGCCGGCGCGCCGCCAGCGCGTAGCAGCCGACGAGGGTGTTGCCCCACAGGGCGTCGTAGATCGCCGGCCCCGGGGCGAAGCCCGCGCCGCCCCCGCCGCCGGTCCCCAGGCGCCGGCCCATCTGCGAGAGCTGGACGCTGCCGTAGGTGACGAGGACGACCTCGGCCGCCCCCGCCTCCACGGCGTGGGCGGCGTGCTCCACGAGCACCTCGAACGACGCGCCGCCGATGTTGGTCTCGTCGAGGTAGAGCGGGTGCAGGCCGAGGTACTCGGCCACGCCCGTGGCGTACATGGGGAAGAACCCCGTGGTGGCCAGGCCGTCCACGTCGGCGAAGGTGAGCCCGGCGTCGGCCAGCGCCCGGTCGGCCGCCTGGCCGTGCACGGCGTGCTCGGACAGATGGGGGAGCAGGGGGTAGTCCGACGTGGCCACCCCGGCGATCACCGCCCGGCGGGGGCGCGCCGCGCTCACGGCGCTGCCGGCACGAACCGGGGGACCGCCAGCTGCGGCCCCATGTCCTCCCACACCACCTGCACGCGCATGGCGATCTCCACGTCCGAGGCGTCCACGTCGACCAGGTTCGACACGATCCGCGCGCCGCCGGCCTCGTCGAGGTCGACGGCGACGACAACGTAGGGGAGCTGACCGGCGAGCGCCGGGAGGAACGCCTGGCGCACCACGGTGAAGGTGAACACCGAGCCCGTGCCCGGGAGCTCGGCCCAGCCGGCGGCCAGCGAGCGACACGCCGGGCACACCGGGCCCGGCGGGTGGCGCGTCCGCCCGCAGTCGTCGCAGCGCTGGACCACCAGCCGGTGCTCGGCCGCCGCCTCCCACCACCCCGCCGTCTCGGCGTTGGCCGCCGGCATGGGCATCTCGTCGGGGAACCAGCGCACGGTCATCGGCGCACGGTCATCGGCGCACGGTCATCGGGCACGGTCATCGGGCACGGTCATCGGCGCCCGAGCACCAGTGCGCTCGTGGGCACGCCCGCGGCGCTGGTCACCAGGCACGTCTCGGCCCCCGCCACCTGGCAGGTCGACGTGCCGCGCAGCTGGCGCACCCCCTCGACGACGTGGTTGAGGCCGTGGATGTAGGCCTCGGACAGGCTCCCGCCATGGGTGTTGGTGGGCAGGGCGCCGTCGGGCCACGACAGCGCCCCCGAGGCGGCGAACGGGCCCCCCTCACCCCGGCCGCAGAAGCCGAAGTCCTCCAGGCTGAGCAGCACGAGCCCGCTGAAGTGGTCGTAGATCTCGGCCACGTCCACGTCGCCGGGGACGAGGCCCGCCGCCGCCCACAGGCGCGCGGCCACGGTGCGGGCCCCGGCGCTCGTGTAGTCGTCGTCGGCCATCGACACGTTGGAGTACTGCCCGTGGCCGAACCCCTGGAGCGTCCCCTGGGCGCCGGCGAGCACCTCGACGTCCGGCGTGTCGAGGTCGGCGGCGCGCTCGGCGGTGGTGAGGACCACGGCGCACGCCCCGTCGTTCTCGAGGCAGCAGTCGAAGAGCCGGAACGGCTCCGACACCATGCGCGACGCGAAGTAGTCGTCCATCGTCATGGGGCGGCCCCCCATCACGGCGCGCGGGTTGCGCGCCGCGTGGGCGCGCGTGGTGACGGCCACGTGCCCCATGTGCTCGGCGGTGGTGCCGAAGCGGTGCATGTGGCGCTGCAGCACCATGGCGTAGGCGATGGGCGGGCTGAACATCCCGAAGGGCATGGTGAAGGCGACGTGGGCCTCGAGGAGGCTGTGGGCCCGCCGCACATGGGGGATGCGCGGGGGACCCTCTTGGGCGGGCAGGTTGCCCGGTCCGCGGCCGAAGCGCCGGAATTGGCCCTGGCACAGCGAGCGGAACACCACCACCACGTCCGCCGCCCCGGTCTCGATGGCCATGGCGGCGTTGGCCACCGCCGCGCAGGCGCCACCGCCGCCGGGCAGCCACGACATGCTGGCGTAGCGCAGCTCGGGCAGGCCGAGGTCGGCGGCCATGAACGTGGCGTCGTTGCGGTCCTCGGCGAACGACGCCAGGCCGTCGACGTCGTCGGCCGACAGGCCGGCGTCGCCCAGCGCGGCCAGGACGGCCTCGACGGCCAGGTGGTACTCGCTGGCGTCGGTGATGCCGCCCCAGCGCGCGTAGCGGGTCTCGCCCACCCCGACGACGCACGCCCGCCGGCCGGCGGCGCTCACGGCGCGCCCCCCGCCCCCGGGCGATCGACGGCCGGGCGGCGCCACTGGTGGCGGACCTCGCCGGTGTGCTCGCCGAGCAGCGGCGGCCGGCGGCGCACGACCCACGGCGATCCGTGGGCCACGAAGGGGGCGCCGGCGTAGGTCACCGTCCGGTCGAGCTCGGGATGGTCGAGGGTCACGAAATGGCCCCGGGCGCGCAGGTGGTCGTCGTCGAGGACCTCCTCGGGGGAGCGGATGACGCCCCACGGCAGGCCTGCGGACTGCCCCAGGCGGTACAGGGCCTCACCGTCGTGCGCGGCGGCCAGGCGCTTGAGGGCGCGCCACACCTCGCCGTAGTGCGACGCCCGGTACGCCGGGTCGGCGAAGGCCGGGTCCGACAGGGCGCCGGCCACGTCCTCGTCCTCGAGCATCTCGAGCATCCGGGCGAAGACGTGGGGGCCGAGGAAGTCGGGGTTGAGCGCGGCCACCTGGCGCCCGTCGGCCGCCGTGAGGGTGGGGTGCGGACCGCGCCGGTGCACCTGGCCCGAGCACAGGTACGTCATGAGGTGCCACTCGGTCATCGACGCCGAGCACTCGTGGGCGGAGACGTCGATGAGCTGCCCGCTCCCCGCGGTCTCGCGCCACAGCAGGGCGCCGAGCACGGCGATGGCCCCGTAGGTCGACGCCGTGCGCCACGCCTGGTCGCCGTGGCACGCCAGGGGTGCGGTGTCGTAGCGCCCGTCGGGCCCCGGCCCGTAGCCGCAGGCGGCCATGGACCCGCCGAGGGCCATGAGCACGAGGTCGTCGGCCTCGTAGTCGGCCCACGGGCCGTCCTGGCCGAACGGGGTGATGGCGCACACCACCAGGCCCGGGGCGCGCCCGTGCAGGGAGTCGAAGTCGAGGCCCCGGGCGGCCGCCTCGGCGCGGCGCACGGTGTGCACGAGCACGTCGGCGGCGTCGCACAGCGCCAGCAGCTCGCCGTCGTCCTCGACCACCACCGACCGCTTGCCCACGTTGTCGGCCCAGAAGGCCAGGCTGCGGTCGGGCCCCGGGGCATCGTCGAGGAACGGGCCGATCCGGCGCGACGGCGCCCCCTCGGGGGGCTCGGCCTTCACCACGTCGGCCCCCAGGCCGGCGAGGAGGCGGCCGCAGTACTCGGCGGACTCGTCCACCAGCTCGAGCACCCGCACGCCGTCGAGCGGGGCGCGGCTCATGCCAGGGCTCCGTCGCCGGCCAGCGCGGCGACCTCGTCGGGGCCCATGCCGAGCACCTCGGCGAGCACGGCGGCGGTGTCCTCCCCGAGGCACGGCGGCCCGCGCCGCAGCCGGCCCCCGGTGTGCGGGGGCGTGGCCGACATCCGGAACGGGACGCCCTCGAGCGCCAGCGCGCCCACCTCGGCGTTGCCGAGCAGCGTGTAGTGCCCGCGCGCGGCGAGCTGGGGGTCGCGCTCGAGGCGGTCGGCGGCGTCCTGGACCGCACCCGCGGGGACGCCCAGCGCCTGGAGGCGGTGCATGACGTCGTAGCGGTCCTGCCCCGACGTCCACTGCTCGAGGTGGGCGTCGAGGTCGTCCGCGTGCTCGACGCGCCCCGCCAGGGTCGAGAAACGGGGGTCTCGGGCCCACGACGGCCGGCCCATGGCCTCGACCAGCGCCGCCCAATGGTGTTCCGTGCGGCACGAGATCACCACCCAGCGGTCGTCGCCGAGCGCCCGGTACGCACCCCCGGGCGCGGTGGGGGGGTGGGCCCGTCGGTTGCCGGTGGGAAAGCCCGGGCGCCGGCTCGGCCGGCCGTTGAGCGTGGCGTCGAGCAGCAACGCCCCCGACAGGGCGGTCGCCGGCTCGAGCTGCGAGACGTCGACGTGCTGGCCCTCCCCGGTGCGCCGACGGTGCTGGAGCGCCCCCAGGACGGCGATCGCCCCCAGGTAGCCGCCCACGTGGTCGAGGTAGGAGAACGACCACCCCGCCGGCGGGCGCCCGGGCAGGCCGACCATGAAGGTGAGCCCGGTGAGGGCCTGGGCGGTGGGGCCCATGGTCACGTGGGACGTGTCCGGGCCGTCGTGGCCGAACCCGCACATCGACACGTAGACGATGTCCGGGCGCAGGGCGCGCAGGACGTCGTAGCCGAGCCCCCAGCGGTCCAACGTGCCCGCGGCGAAGCTCTCGGTGACCACGTCGCTGCGCTCGACGAGCCGCTTCAGCAGGGCCAGGCCCGACGGGTGCCGGGCGTCGACGGTGATGGAGCGCTTCCCCCCGGTGTTGTACTTGTAGAAGATGCCGCCGCGGTTGGGGCTCGGGGCCCCGGTGGCGTTGGCCAGGGTGGCGGCGCCGAAGCCCTCGCCGTGCTCCCCGGGCTCGGGGACGTAGGGGGGCATCACCCGGATGGGGTCGGGCCGGCGGGTGCTCTCCACCCGGATCACGTCCGCACCCAGGCAGCCGCAGATCAAGGTGGCCTGCGCCCCGAACCCGAGCCGGGTGAAGTCGAGGATGCGCACACCCTCGAGGGCCATGGCCCCACCCGCCTGGTCCGGGTGGCCCGGTGCCGTCACGGCGCCGACGATAGTGTGATCTCCGACACGCGTGTCAGGGTTCCGCCGTGCCCGGTGGGCGACGCCGCAGCGGCGCCCGCGCCGGGCCGGGCGAGCCGGGCAGGAGGCGCAATGCAGCTCGAGGACCTGGTGCTCGTCAGCGTGGACGACCACGTCGTGGAGCCTCCGGACATGTTCGAGGGCCGGCTGCCGGCCCGCTTCGCCGACCGGGCACCGCGCGTGGACCGCCGCCACGACGGCACCGAGATCTGGCGCTTCGACGGCAAGGAGGCGACGAACATCGGCCTGAACGCCGTGGCCGGGCGCCCGGTGGAGGAGTACGGCATCGAGCCGACGTCGTTCGCCGAGATCCGCTCGGGGTGCTACGACATCCACGACCGGGTGCGCGACATGGACGCCAACGGCGTCATCGCGTCGATGTGCTTCCCGTCGTTCCCCCAGCTCTGCGGCCAGCTCTTCGCCAAGGCGTCGGACCCCGACCTCGGCCTGGCGGTGCTGCAGGCGTACAACGACTGGCACATCGACGACTGGTGCGCCACGTACCCCGGCCGGTTCATCCCGCTGTCGCTTCCCCCCATCTGGGACCCCGAGGCCATGGCGGCGGAGGTGCGGCGCGTGGCGGCCAAGGGGTGCCATGCCGTGTCGTTCTCCGAGAACCCGTCGAAGCTCAAGCTGCCGAGCTTCCACAGCGACCATTGGGACCCGTTCTGGGCGGCGTGCTCGGACGAGGGCACCATCGTGTGCCTGCACATCGGCTCGTCGTCGTCGCTCGTGGTCACCGCCCCCGACGCCCCCATCGACGTGCTCATCGGGCTCCAGCCGGTGAACATCGTGCAGGCCGCCGCCGACCTGCTGTGGTCTCCCGTGCTGCGCAAGTTCTCCACCCTCAAGGTCGCCCTGTCGGAGGGCGGGATCGGGTGGATCCCCTACTTCCTCGACCGCATGGACTGGATCTACACCCGGCACCACGGGTGGACGGGACAGGACTTCGGCGGCCGCCTGCCGAGCGACGTGTTCTGCGAGCGGGTGGTGACGTGCTTCATCGACGACCCCTCGGGTGTCGAGCTGCGCCACCGGGTGGGGCTCGACGGCATCTGCTGGGAGGCCGACTACCCCCATTCGGACTCCACCTGGCCCCAGTCCCCCGAGACCCTCGTGAAGTCGCTCGACGGGGTCCCCGACGACGACATCGAGAAGATGACGTATCGCAACGCCATGCACCACTACCGCTTCGACCCCTTCGCCCACCGGCCCAAGGAGCGCTGCACCGTGGGAGCGCTGCGGGCGCAGGCGACCGACGTCGACGTCACCCCGCGCCCGGGGGTCCGGGCGTCGGGGCCCAAGATGACCAAAGCGTCCGACCTCACGAGGCACCCGGGGACGAACCGCTGACGGCGCCCCGGGCGCCGGGCGATCACGCCGGCCGGTGGGCGATCTGGAAGACGTTGCCGAAAGGGTCGCGCACCATCGCCCGTCGGTCCCCGTAGGGCGTGGGGCGCGGCTCCTCCACGCTGAGCGCCCCGGCAGCCAGCGCCCGCCCGTACGCCTGGTCGGCGTCGTCGACGTAGACGTAGAGGAAGGCGGGAAACAGGTCGCGCCCGCCCGCGGCCGTCACCATGACCACGCAGTCCCCGATGCGGATCTCCGCCGGCCGCTCGGCGTGGACCTCGCCGGTGGCGTCGAACACCGCCCGCAGGAACGCCACGGCGCCGGCGACGTCGCGCACGACCATGCGCGGCGTCACCGAGTGGAACCCCGGTGGGGGACCCGTCGCTGCGGCCATGGGCAACCTTGCCACGTCCGTGTCGGCCGGCCGCGCCCCGCGGTGCCGCCGGCGGGGGGACGCGCCACGCGCCCGCCGCGCTCAGCTCCGAGCGACGCGCAGCGAGTAGAAGTCGACCTCGTAGCGCCCGGTCCCCGGGGGGACGCCGGCGCCGGTGAGGGCGAGCCACCCGATGGACGACGGTGCGAAGGGGGCCGAGTAGCCGGTCCATGCGCCGGGCCGCAGGAGGTGGAGGTCGCCGCCGGTGGCGAGGATGAAGCGGAACGTTCCGGCGGAGCTCACGAGCGAGGTCGTGGGCGCCTTGAGCAGCGTCGACGACACCCGGTATCCGAAGGACAGCGGGAGCCCGACGAAGCGAGCCACGACGGCGTCGGGCGCCGGCACCGGGGGGACGGCGACGGTCTGGCCGAACGCCGCCCGAACGCGCGCCACGAGCCGCAGGGCGCCACAGCGGTCGGGCACGCGCTGGAGGACCTGCCACTGGGCCGTGGCGCTCAGCTGGGTGTAATGGCACATCATCGTGACCCAGGTGGTGGGGGGCTGGAGGAACGGGTCTTGACCGTCGGACCCGATCGGCGGCTGCTCGAGAATCCGGCTCGGTGCGGCGGCCGAGCGCAGGAAGGCGGCGTCCAGCTCGTCGAGGGCCGGCGTGTAGACCAGATACGCCTGGAACACCGGCTCGGGATCCCACCGGATCGACGGGTAGGCCCAGGCGACGGCCGTCTCCCACGGCTCGACGGCCACGGTGCGGTCGGCCAGTTGGCCGAGCTGGACCGGATCGAGGTGGTAGGTCAGTCGCATCGCCGTCCGAGCGGCGGCGATCGTCGACGCGCGCGAGCGTGCGCCCAGGATGGTGCTGGCCTCGGCCTGGAAGCCGTGGGCATCGCTGGCCACGGCCAGGACGTTCGAGGGGACCGCTCCCGCCGCCGTCCAGGCGATGACGGTCAGGAAGGCGACGGCGCCGGCCAGGTGCGGGCGCCACCGCGCCGTGGGCAAGGGGAGCACCAGGAGGAGGATGGGGACGAAACCGAAGAAGATGAGGTCATGGGCGTCGTGGCGGACGAACCCCTCCTTGAACGCCCACCAGGCCACCGCCCCCACGACGACCACCGAGGCGATGCGGACTCGGCCCCGCGTGCGCCACAGGCTGAGCGCGCCGAACGTGGCGATCACGAGGACGGCCACCAGCGCGTACCACCATTCGTCGGTGCGCCCGATCTCGAGCTGCAGGGCACCGGCGTAGCCGTCGGAGATGGCCAGGGCGTTGCCGAGGAAGAGGCCGAGGTTGCGCACGGCGTTCCCCGTTGCCACCCAGAGGAGGAGGATGGTGCCGCAGAACGCCGCCAGGGCGACGGCCCCGTCCGCCACGCGGGTGCGTCCGTGGCCGGCGCCGACCACGGCCGCCAGGAGGACGGCGGCGACGATCCCGTCGCTCAGCTTCTCGAGCATGCCGGCAGCGGCGGCGACACCGAGGACGGCGATCCCGATCTGCCATCGACGAGCATCCGGGCGCGCCACGCACCGCATGGCGAACAGCGTGACGGGGACCATGATGAAGTCGCCGGGATCGATCAGAGCGACGGCCGAGGCGCCCACGACGTAACTGACGAGCACCGCCAGCGGGAGCGGGAACGTCGTGCGGGACCAGGAGACGAGCAGGGCGAACGTGGCCACCCGCAGCGCCAGCGTGTAGAGCATCGACGCTGCCGCGGTGGAAAAGAAGAAGAGCACCGGCTGGCTGATGAACCCGAGCGGCCCATACGTGAAGTCGATGCGCGGGCCCCAGGCGAGGTGGTGGACGAAGGCCATGCTGAGGCCCGCCTGCCACGACGGGTCGAGGCCGGTGGTGGGGGCGAGGTCGACCGGCATCCAGCTGGCGACGGTGCACACCACGGCGATGCCGACGCCTTGGACCGTGGACGAGCGAAGCGCGGTGCGCCAGGCGACGTCGGGTCGTCGGGAGGTCCACGGGCGCGCGCGCCGTCGGCTCTCGGGAGTGTCCTCGGGCGGCGTGGCCCTCGCGGTCATGGTGGCGGGGTCTCTCCTGGGGCAGTCGCTCGGACCGTAGCTCGGGAGGTCCGCGTCCCCGGGGGTGGGGGGTGCAGGGCGGTCGCTCGGGCCCGGCAGGGGTGCGCCGGACGCTCGGGAACGGGCCGGGCGTCGGGCATGTCCTGGGCCCCGTGCTCAGCGCATCCAGGACTCGCGGATGGCGCCCGTCTCGGGTGCGGTCGGCACCCGCCGTCCGTCCCACGTCTCGGCGCAGCTGCTCGAGCAGAACAGCAGGACCGTCCCGTCCCCGTCGCGCCGGCGGTCGGCGGCGGTGTCCTCGGTCAGGGGGAGCACGCACACCGGGTCCCGCACGCCGTCGGCCCCCGGGTCGTGGACCCCGAGCCGCACGATCTCGATGGGCCGCTCGAGGCCGCGGACCCGGATCTTGTCGGCCGCCTCGACCAACGCCCACGACGGGACGTCGGCGACGACCGACGGGACGGCCAGCACCTCCCGGCCCACGGCGAGGTCGCAGAGGCGGGCGGCGACGTTCACCGCGTGCCCGATGTAGTCGTCCCCCTCGAGCAGGATGACGGCGCCCGTGGTGACACCGCACTTGATGGTGACCGGCTCGGGCGAGGCGTCGATCGTCCACTTCATCTCGAGCGTGGCCGCCACGAGGGGCTCGGTGTCCACGCTCACCAGCATCGCCCCGTCGCCCAGCCACTTGGCGATGCGCACGCCGCGCCGTGAACAGACGTCGCGCAGCGTGGAGCGGAAGACGCCGAGCACGTCGACGGCCCGTTCGTCGCCGTGGGCCTCGGTCAACGCCGTGAACCCCGAGAGATCGAGGAAGGAGAAGCTCCGGCGCACGCGCACGCCGTGATGATCGCACCGGGGCTCCGCCCCCGGCGAGTTGGCGGACCCCCCGCGTGGCGGGGGCGCACGCCGCCACGCCGCGTGTCAACCATGGCACGACGCCCCGGACCCGGTGCCCGAGGCACTAGACAGGGGCCGATGCCCACCGGCGAGGCGCCCGAGGAGGCCCGGGGACGATGCGACTGGGCCTTGAGCAGCCCGCAGATGCTGGCGTACCACGACGAGGAGTGGGGCGTCCCCGTCCACGACGAGCGCACGCTGTTCGAGCGTCTCACCCTCGAGGGGGCCCAGGCGGGGTTGTCGTGGGCGCTCATCCTGTCCAAGCGAGAGGGCTACCGGCGCGCCTTCGCCGGGTTCGACCCCGAGGTCGTCGCCGGCTTCGGCCCCAGGGACGTGGCGCGCCTCATGGCCGACGCCGGTATCGTCCGCAACCGCAGCAAGATCGAATCGGCGCTGTCCAACGCTCGGGTGCTGCGCGCCATGCACGCCGAGGGCGGCTCCCTGGCGGCGCTGCTGTGGTCGTTCGTCGACGGGGAGACCGTGCACAACAGGTGGGGCCGCCTGGCGCAGCTCCCCGCGCAGAACGCCCGGTCCAAGGCCATGAGCACCGAGCTGCGCCGCCGTGGCTTTCGCTTCGTCGGGCCCACGACGTGCTACGCCACGATGCAGGCGGCCGGCCTGGTGAACGACCATCTGGTGACCTGCCCCCGGTGGAAGCAGCTCGGCGGGCGCGCCTCGGGGCCGCGGCGCTCGACCTAGCGCCGGCTGTCTGCGAGAACCGCCCCCGACGCGCCAGCCGGACGGGAACGGCCGTCAGTCGAAGCTGGGCTTGCGGTCGCGGGTGCGCTTCAGTTCGAAGAACCCGTCGGTCTCCGTGACCACGAGCACGCCGTCCCACAGCCGACCGGCTGCCTCGCCGCGCGGCGTGGGGGTGACCACCGGGCCGAAGAAGGCGTTGCCGCCCACGTTGATGATGGGCGTGCCCACGTCCAGCCCCACCAGGTCCATGCCGCGCTGGTGCGAGGCCTTGATGGCGTCGTCGAACTCGCTGCTCTTCGCCGCATCGAGCACCGAGGCCCCGAGTCCCACCTCGGCCACGGCCTCGGCCAGGGCCTCCTCGTCGCGGCGCTTCTCGTGGTGGAAGCGGGTGCCGATGGCGCTGTAGAGGGGGAGCAGGACCTCGTCACCGCGTTCGGCGGCCGCCGCCGCGCAGATGCGGACCGGACCCCAGGCCCGCTCCATGCGCTCGCGGTACTCCTCGCTCAGTCCTTGCCCCTCGTGCTGGATCAGGTTCAGGTAGGCGAGCGACATCACGTGCCAGCGGGTGGTCACCGTCCGGACCTGCTCGACCTCGAGCATCCAGCGGGAGGTGATCCAGGCCCACGGACACAGGGGGTCGAACCAGAAGTCGGCGTACGTGCGCGCGTCACTCATGGTGTTGTCAACGCCCTGACGCACGGCGTGTTCCCTCTGCCTGACCGGCGTGGGGGCGTCGTCGGCCGCCCGGGCCCCGAAGTCCGGCGCCCCTGGGCCCCCGGCGCGGGCCGGGAAGGAACGTCGTGGCCGGCTCGTGCGTCGAAGAAGCGATGCCCGCCGCCGCTCGCCCGTCGAGGAAACCGGCGCCGACGGGGGGGGCGCCGAGCAGGACCGCCGTCCGTGCCCCGCTGTCGGTCGGGGGTGGTCGCCGCCCTCGCCCTGGCCGGGGGGCTGGTGGCCGGCTGCTCGTCGGCTCCGGGGCTCATGGGGCAGTCGGTCCCCGTGGGTGCCGCCTTGTGCCGGGTGTCGTGGCGGCCGGTGCCCGTCTTTGCCCTCACCGCCGGCGGAGCGCTCGAGGCGCTCGACCCCACCACGCTGCAGGTCCGCGTCACCCTCGCCGCGGCCGGCGCGCCCGGCCTGGGACTGGCGCTGCGCCCCGAGCTCGACGCCGCCTACGTCACCGGGCGCGGACCCGATGGACGGCCGGCGCTGTGGGCGCTGCCCCTGCGCGACTGCCGCGGTGCGCCGGCGATGGTCGAGCAGGACGCCGAGCTTCCGTCGGTGAGCCCCGACGGGGGCACCCTGGGCTACGTGACGCTCGATCCCGCCGGGCGCCAGACGGGGGTGGCGGTGGTGGCGCTCGATTCCGGGGGACTCCCGGTGGGGTCCGTGCGCCGGTACCGGGCGACGGCCACACCCCCGCCCCTCCCCATCGAGGGCGTGGCCGTGGGTCGCGACGATGCCGAGCTGGCCGTGTGGGGCGGCTTCGTCGACCCGTACCTGGGGCCGAAGCGGGTCACCGTCGGGACCCTCGATCCGGCGGCGGCCTCGTCCCTGGCCGACCTGACCCCGGTGTTCGATGCGCAGGGCGTGTCGGTGCCCGCGCTGAGGGGCACGCCCCCGCGGATGCCCGAGGACTGGCAGTCGTCGCCCGTCTCCCTGCCCAACGGCTGGTTCCTCGTCGGTGACGGCTCCTCGACCATCTCGCTGCCGTTCACGGACACGACCCCCGGCGTGTCGGGCGGCGGGATCCGCACCGTCGTGCGCCGCGTGGGCCCGGTGACGTCGCTGGCCGCCGGCGCCAACGGCACGGTCGCCTTCGTGCGGCGCGGCGGGAAGCTCACCATGGCCGTGGGGGCCGTGGATCTCCCGTTCGGCCCCGGCGCCGAGACGCCGCCGGGCGCCGCGCCGCCCGAGCACGTGGCGCCGGGCCGGTTCTCGGCGGTGGCCTGGACCGAGGGCCCGGCGGCCGTGCACGTCGCGCTGGCCGGCGTCTTCCACGTCGTGGAGCACCTGCCCGACGTGCTGGGCATGGCGCGATCGGCGGCGACGGCCCTGCTGAACGGGCTCGGCCTCCCCGTCCTCGTGGGGAAGTCCGTGCCCGATGCCGCCGTCCCCGCCGGCTCCGTGGTCGCCCAGGACCCCCCGGCGGGCGACGGCGTGGCCTGCCCGTGCGACGTGACGCTCACCGTGTCGGGCGGTGGCGGGCCCGGGTAGGGTCGTCGGCGTGTCCGAGCCCCGACCCGACCAGCGCGACGGGGATGCGCCGTCGTCGCCCGAACCCGGTGCGCACGGCAGCGAAGAGGAGATCGACGAAGCGGTCGACGAGTCGTTCCCGGCGAGCGACGCCCCCCAGTGGTGGTCGGGCGAGCCCGCCGACGGCGACTAGCGCGACGCGTCGTCCACCCCGTGCGCATCGGCGTCACCGCGGCCCTCACCGACCGTTCGATGGCGCCCGACGCGTTCGCCCGCGCCGTGGAGGAGCGCGGGTACGACTCGCTCTACCTCCCCGAGCACACGCACCTGCCGGTGGCCTTCGCCGACCCGCCGGCCCTGGTCGCCGGCGTGCAGCGCGAGGACTACCGGCGCAGCATCGACCCCTTCGTGGCGCTGGGCGCCGCCGCCGCCGTCACCGACCGCATCCTGCTCGGGACGGGGGTGGCGCTCGTGGCCCAGCACGACCCGGTGGTCATGGCCAAGCAGATCGCCACCCTCGACCTGTTGTGCGCGGGTCGCTTCGTGCTCGGCATGGGATTCGGGTGGAATGCCCAGGAGGCCGCCGATCACGGCGTCGAGTTCCGGGCGCGGCGGGCGGTGGCGCGCGAGAAGGTGCTGTGCATGCAGGCGCTGTGGGCCGAGGACGCGGCCGAGTTCCACGGGCGCTACGTGGAGCTCCCCCCCTCGTACTCGTGGCCCAAGCCGGTCCAGCGCCCCCGGGTGCGCACGCTCATCGGCGGGGGGTCGGGACCGAAGCTGTTCGCCGCCATCGCCGAGTACGCGGACGGGTGGATGCCCATCGGGGGCGCGGGCATCCGCAGCGCCATGCCCGAGCTGCGCGCCGCGGTGCACGACGCCGGGCGCGATCCGGGCGCCGTCGACGTCGTGCCCTTCGGCACGGTGCCCGACGCGGGCAAGCTCGAGCACTACCGGTCGCTCGGGTGCAGCGAGGTCGTGCTGCGCGTCCCGTCGGGCCCGGCCGAGGAAATGCTGCGCACGCTCGACGACTACCGCCGGTTCCTCCCCACCGACGCGTAGGGGCGGGGGCGCCGGCTCACGTGGCCGGGCTGGTCTGCGTCAGTCGACGGCCAGTTCCGGTTCGCGGGCTCTGTTCGAGGCGGCGTCCCATTTGTCCTCGATGCGGCCGAAGCGCCAGATGGCCAGCGCCACCGCCCACGTCACCACGAACACCCCCACGATGACGAACCCGGCGGTGTTGATGTTGAAGCCCTGGAAGAACTGCCAGAAGGCGCCGCCGAGGTTCGCCTCCTGCCCGATGAGGCCCAGGATCTCGATGGCGCCGATGAAGAACGCCACGAACACCGACAGCCCGGTGATGGTCAGGTTGTAATAGACCTTGCGGATGGGCTTGGCGAAGGCCCAGTCGTAGGCGAAGTTCATGAAGCAGCCGTCGATGGTGTCGAACAGGCTCATGCCCGCGGCGAAGAGGAAGGGCAGCGACAGGATCGCCCAGAACGGCAACCCGCTCACGACGGCCGAGCCGGCGAGCACCAGCAGCGCCACCTCCGTGGCGGTGTCGAACCCCAGCCCGAACAGCACGCCGATGGGGTACATCTTCCACGAGGTGTCGATCCGACGCGCCAGGGGCCCGAAGAACCGGTTCATGAGGCCGCGCTGGTTGAGCTGGCGCTCGAGCTCCTCGTCGTCGTAGATCCCCTGGCGCATCTCGCGGAAGACCTTGATGATCGACAGCAGGACGACGACGTTGAGGGCGGCGATCAGAAGGAGGAACGTCCCCGAGATCGACGTGCCCACGATGCCCGTCGCCCGGTGCAGCGACGAACCGCCGTTGCTCACGGCGCCGTCGAGCGAGCGGATGCCGAAATTCAGCAGCACGGCCAGGACGAAGACGACCGTCGAGTGCCCGAGCGAGAAGAAGAACCCGACCCCGAGCGGCCGCTTGTCCTCGTTCACGAGCTTGCGGGTGGTGTTGTCGATGGCCGCGATGTGATCGGCGTCGAAGGCGTGGCGCATCCCCAAGGTGTAGGCGAGGATGCCCGTCCCGATGCCGAAGAGCTGGTTCTTGCCCAGGTGGTAGTGCCCGTGGACGGCGCCGAGCAGCAGCGCGAACCCGACGACGTGGAGACCGACGACACCGGCCGCCATCGCCCCGACGCGTGCCCACTCCGAGGGCGACAATCCGTCACGAATCGCCCGCAGGCGGGCTCGCGGGTGGACCATGGCGAGGTGCCTCCGAACGTGGGGGGTCGTCGGGGAACGCCCCGACTGTAGACATAATGCGAACAGGTCGCAACAACTACCGGCCGCCGAACCGGGCGGCGGGCGCCCTCGGGTCAGGGTGTGGGCCGCTCGGTGTCAGTGGCCGCGGTCGATCCACTCCCCGAGGTGCGGCGCCTCCTCGCCGATGGTGGTGCCCTCCCCGTGGCCCGGGTGCACGACGGTGGGTGGGGGCAAGGTGAGCAGCCGGTGGCGGATGGACTCGATGATCACGGGAAAGCTCGACAACGAGCGGCCCGTGGCGCCCGGACCGCCGCGAAACAGCGTGTCACCGGAGAACAGCACGCCGTCCACGGCGTCGTAGAGGCAGACCCCGCCGGGGGAGTGTCCGGGGGTGTGGATCACCCCGAGGGCGTGGCCCCCCACGGCGATCTCGTCGCCGTCGGCCAGCTCGACGTCCGGCCGGCGCCGGGGGTGCACGGCGCTCCACAGCTCGGCGTCCGCGGGGTGCAGGGCCACGGGCGCGTCGAGCAGGTCGGAGAGCTCGAGGGCGGCGTTGATGTGGTCGTTGTGCCCGTGGGTGGCGACGATCAGGCGCGCCCGGCGTCCCGCCACCGCGGCGGCGATGGGCGCAGCGTCGTGCGCGGCGTCGATGACCAGCACCTCGTGGTCGTCGCCCACCAGCCAGACGTTGTTCTCGACCTCGAAGTCCTGCCCGTCGAGCGAGAAGATCCCGTTCGTCCGCACGAGGTCGATGCGCAGCGCGCTCACGGGTTCGCCGCGGCGTCGCCTGCCGGTGCCCCGGTCCCCTGGGCCGCCGGCCGGTGCGTGGCGCGCACCGGCCGGGCCGGGCCCGACCCTCGCCGCCCGCTCACCGGTCGATCACCACCACCGATCGCAGCACCTCGCCGCGCCCCATGCGGTGGAAGGCGTCCTCCACGGCGTCGAGGGGGATGGTCTCGGAGACGAAGCCGTCGAGGTCGAGGCGGCCCTGGAGGTAGAGGTCGATGAGCATGGGGAAGTCCCGCGAGGGGAGGCAGTCGCCGTACCAGCTGGGCTTCAGGCGTCCCCCGCGCCCGAAGAACTCGATCATGGGGAGGTCGATGCGCATGTCGGGGGTGGGCACGCCCACCTGCACCAGCGTGCCCGCCAGGTCGCGGGCGAAGAACGCCTGCTCCATGACCGCGGGGTGCCCCACGGCCTCGATGCACACGTCGGCCCCGTGGCCGCCGGTCATCGCCCGCACCGCCTCGACCGGGTCGCCCTCCTGGGCGTCGACGGTGTGGGTGGCCCCAAAGCGCGCGGCGAGCTCCAGCTTGCGGGGATCGAGGTCGACCCCGATCACCAACGAGGCGCCGGCCAGGCGCGCGCCGGCGATGGCCGCGCACCCCACGCCGCCGCACCCGAACACGGCGACCGAGTCGCCGAGGCCCACCTCGCCGGTGAACAAGGCGGCGCCCAGGCCCGCCATGACGCCGCACCCGAGGAGCCCGGCGGCCTCGGGCCGGGCCCGGGGGTCGACCTTCGTGCACTGCCCGGCGGCCACGAGCGTCTTCTCGGCGAAGGCGCCGATCCCGAGGGCCGGCGACAGCACGGTGCCGTCCGCCAGCGTCATCTTCTGGGCGGCGTTGTGCGTCGAGAAGCAGTACCAGGGGCGTCCCCGCCGGCACGAGCGGCACTCCCCGCACACCGCCCGCCAGTTGAGCACGACGAAGTCCCCCGGCCCCACCGACGCGACGCCGGTCCCCACCGACTCGACCAGGCCCGCCGCCTCGTGGCCGAGGAGGAAGGGGAAGTCGTCGTTGATCCCGCCCTCGCGGTAGTGGAGGTCGGTGTGGCACACCCCGCACGCCTGCACCCGCACGAGCGCCTCGCCCGGCCCGGGATCGGGGACGAGCACCGTCTCGAGCGAGACCGGCGCGCCCTTGCTTCGGGCCACGACGCCGCGGACCTCGTGTGTCATCGCTTGTCCTCCTCCAACGGACAGACGCCACGGCGGCCACGGCGTCGCGCCGGCGGGCCGCCCGCCGGTGAGGCCCGACGGTAGACGGCGGCGCTCGTGGGTGTCGGAACCGAGGGCTCAGCCCCGGCGCCGGGCACCGAGCGGCGCATGGCGTTCCCGGTCGCCCGCCGACTGGCACGCCACGCACAGCCGGGCCCAGGGCACGGCCTCGAGGCGCCCGGCACCGATGGGACGGTCGCAGCGCCCACAACGGCCGTAGCGCCCGCTGTCGAGGAGCGCCAAGGCCTGGCCGATGGCGTCGGCGGTGGCGGCCAGCGCGTCGGCCAGCTGGTTGTTCGTCCGGTCCTCGACGACCTGTGCCACGTAGTCCCCGGCCCGCTTGCCGAACCCGGGGCGATCCCCCGAGGGTGTGCCCGCACGGCGTCGCTCGTCGAGCTCGGCCACCGTGCGCGCCAGGTGCTCCTCGAGGACCCGCCGGGTCTGTTCGGGGGTCGGCGCGCCGTCGTCGCCGGACGAGGGGCCGGGTGGGGTCACCCCCACGAGCCTACGGGCAGGGCCGGCGCAGCGCGCCGGTGGGTACTGGGTCAGGTTGACGAAACAGGCCCCTCGTAAGGTGAGGAGGTGGGAGACCCCTGGATCGGGCAGGTCGTGGCTGACCTGTGATCGAGGCCAAGCTCAGGGACAAGCACTTCCTGACCTTGGCTCAGATCCGCCAGGCGATCTGCTGGGGGGCGCACGACCGAGCGGCGTGGGACGATAGTCCCATGTACGGCGAGCGCCTCGTGGTCACAGGAACGACCGATGAGACCGGGCCGCTGATCGCCTACCTGCGGCCGGTCGATGAATCCGACGGCACCTGGGAGTGCCTTACCGCATGGAGCCTCGACTGATGGACAAGGAACTAGAGCAGGCACAGGGGCTTACCAAGGACGACCTTCTGGCGAAGTTGGAGCACGGAAGGCCGGCCAAGCTGGCGCGACCCCGCGACCCGAACCAGCGCGGGAAGGCCGTCGTGGACGCCGCGACCAGGGAGAAGCCTCGACCCCGGGGCATGGTGCTCTGGAACGGCGAGGAGCCGCAGGACACCATCGTGCTCACCCGGGTCGAGCTTGAGCCGATCCACATCAGACGGCCCAAGCAGAGAACAAGCACGGAAGCCTGACCGGCTCGCCCCCGTCGAGCCATAGTTCGACGGCGTACTGGCCCGTCTGCTGCACCTCGATCTGGACTTCAAGCGTCTTGTAGGACCGCTCCGGCTCGACCACCTGTGGGGCAGTGCCACGGTTCCATTCGATCCCAGTGCGCCGAGCGTCGATGACGGCACCGTGCGGGTCGAGCACCCGATAGTTGAATCCGAACGCTGTCCCCGCCTCGTCGTCCGCCTCCGGGCGGAAACAGACCACCACAGGGCAGGTGGGGCTGACGGGCAACTCATCCTCGATGATGTAGCCGTTGCGACCGAGGCCAACGATGTTGATTCGGCTGCCCTCCTCGACCACATCCTGGCATTCAGCGCCGGCGGTACACCGAGACGTGCGCGGGACTGTCGCGGGTGAAGGGCCGGCGGTCGTAGTCGGCGTAGCGGTGCTCGAGCACGAGGCCGGCCACCAGGGCCATGGCGTCGAGCTCGGCGGGCCACGCGTAGCGGATGGCGACCGGGTACAGCGCGACGCCCCGGGCGCCCATGACCACGTGGGCCGAGTCGATGCGCTGGGCGACAGGATCGTGCAGCGAGGTGTCGAGGTGCACCTCGTCCGTCGTCACCCGGGTGGTGCGGGTGGTCTGGTGGCGATCGAAGCGCCCCATGTCGGGCACGAAGCACTCGAGGACGAGGCGCCCGCCGTCGCGCAGCTTGGCCGCCACGTTGCCGAGGCACCGGATCTGGGCGTCCTGGGTGAGCAGCGCGAAGAACGTGTTGAACGCGACGTAGACCATGTCGAAGGTCCCGGGCGCGGCGACGTCGGCGAAGTCGCCGATGACGACGTCGATGGCCGCGCCGCCGGGCTTCGCCCGCAGCTTGGCCACCATCTCCTCGGAGGCGTCGATGCCGACGACCTCCACGCCGCGCGCCGCCAGGGGCAGGGCCACGCGGCCCGTCCCGACGCCCAGCTCGAGCGCGCGCCCGCCGGGGGCCAGCTCGACGAGCAACGTCACGGCACTCGTGGGGTCGAGCGCGCCCGACGGCCACTGGTCATAGATCTCGGCGATCCGGTCCCCGTACGTCGCCGCCTCGTAGCGGTCCACCTCTCCAGTGAACCACGTTCCCACGCGCGCCCGGCCGGGGTCTGCGGCGCGCCGGGTGGGCCCACGTATCCTGGTTCGTTCCCATGACCCAACGGCGGAGTCGCTACGAGCTGTTCACCTGCGCCTGGGGCGGCCACGTGCTCGTGGGCACCGATGCCGCCACCGTGTCCGAGGCCGACAACCTCATCGTCCGGCAGTGTGACGGCGTTCGGTGGTGCCGGTGCCTGCGATGCGACGGCTGGTTCCCCGAGCCGCCGCCCGCGCACCCGACGCGCCCCACGGTCCCCACCCGCTCGGAGATCGAGGTCCCCCTGCGCGGCCCGCTGCTGCGGGATCGCTACGTGCTGCGCCTCATCGCCCTCGATCGTGGCGTCCACGTCCTGGTGCTCAGCGCCTTCGCGTTCGTCGTCTTCTTCCTGGCGTCGAACCACACGGCACTGCAGAACGACTACAACCGGATCATGCAGGCCCTGGGGGGGCCCACGCAGAACAGCGTCCTCGGCCACCTGGGGCACTACTTCACGATCACCCCGCGCCATCTCGACGAGGCCGGGTTCGTGGTCGTGGGCTACGCGGTCCTCGAGGCACTCGAGATGGTGGGCCTGTGGTTGGCCAAGCGCTGGGCCGAGTACCTGACCTTCCTGGCCACGACCCTCCTGCTTCCGCTCGAGGTGTACGAGATCACGCACCAGGTCTCCGCCTTCAAGGTCGTGGCCTTCGTGATCAACCTGGCCATCGTCGTGTACCTCCTGCTGGCCAAGCGCCTGTTCGGTCTGCGGGGCGGGAACCGGGCGGAACAGGAGCGTCGCCGTGTCCTCGGGGGGTGGTCGGCCATCGAGGCCGCCACCGCCGTGCTGGGCGCCGCGGCACCCGGCACCGCCGAGGGGACCTGAGCGGCGTCGGGGTCAGGCGGCGGCCGCGAAGATGGCCGTGTAGCCGAGGATCCCGTTCACGTAGAACTCGGTCGACGGGAGCATCCCGACCTCTTTGACCGACGTCAGGCCCTGGTAATAGCCGGCGAGGGCCAGATTGACGTTGCCACCGGTGCGCACGAGCAGGTCGTGGAGGTACGCCGCGGCCATGGCGATGTTGTCGGCGGCCACCGCCGGGTTGAGCGTCGGCTGGCCGAGGAGGGTGCGGGCGTAGGCCACGGTCCGCGGCTCGAGTTGGCACACGCCGATGGCCCCCGCCGACGACAGGGCGGTGGCCTGCCACCCCGACTCCCACCAGCACAGCGCTTCGAGGAGGCTCAGGGGCACGCCGGAGACCGTCGCCGCGTGCACGAAGTCGGGGATCAAGGCGACGCGGTCGGGGTGGGCACGCAAGGCGGCCGGCAGCGACCCGCTCGGGGCTCTCGATGTCGCTGCCGCCGACGCCGCCGCCGACGCCGTGGGCGTGCTCGATCCCGCCGGGAGCACGAGATAGGTGCCGGCGTAGACGAGGTTCGCATTGGCGATGTGGTTGGCCGTCACGAGTGCCGCCACGGTGGTGTGGTACCGGGCGGCGATGGCGCTCAACGTGTCGCCGGGGCGCACGACCACCGAGGTCGCCGGCACCGGGGACGGGGCGGGCGCCGGGGCGGCCCTCGGGGGCGCCGGGGCGGGGCCGGGGATCTGCAGCGTGGCGCCGGCGATGACCAGGTTGGGATTGCTGATGCCGTTGGCCGCCGCCAACGCCGCCACGGTGGTGTGGTAGCGGGCGGCGATGGCGCTCAGGGTGTCGCCCGGCTGGACCTGCACGCTGAGGGCGAAGGCGCTGTGCCCGGCATCGGACGCCACGGCCCCCAGCACGGCACCGGTCATGGCGACGAGCGAGATCCCCGCCACCCCGAGTCGACCCACCAGACGCTGGTTCGCCCGGGCGTGCAAGCCCCGGCTGGCGGACCGTGCCCGTTTGCCGGCGCCCCGGGCGTGCCGGGGCCCGCCGGACCGGGCGCCGGCGGCGGGGTCGCCGCAGGCCTCGGATCCGTCGGCGCCCGCGACGCCCGCCGCACCACGGAGTCCTGCGTTGCTCCGCGCGCCTGAAGCAGAAGTGGCGGGTGTGGTCACTGAGGCCTTATCGGTCCCGGGGGAGGCCGAGTGAACACTTCATTCGGCCAACACACGGTCGACAGCGAAGAAAGGGCCCTTTTGCCCGCCGCCCGGGGGCCGGTCCCGTGACCTGGGCGACAGGTCGGGGAGGGCGGTCCTCCTACGTCCCCGTCAGCCACTCCCGGACGACGTGCGCCACCTCTGCGTCACGGCCTCGCAGGCCATGGTCGGCTCCCGGGATCCACCGGTGGTCGACGCGCCCGGGAATGGCCGCCGTGGCCGCCTCCAGCTCCTCGGGCGTGGCGAAGGCGTCGCGGGTGCCCGAGACGAAGAGGCACGGCACTCCGAGGGCACCGAAGTGCTCGGTGCGCAGCCGGTCGGGCTTCCCCGGCGGATGCAGGGGGTAGCTGACAAGCACCAGCGCGGCGGCCCGCAGGCCTTCGGCCACGGCCATCGAGCACATGCGGCCCCCCATCGACCGGCCCCCGAGCGCCACGCGATCCTGTGGCGCCGCGAGCTCGTGGGCCAGGTCCTCGGCCGCGGCGACCACGGCGGCGATCAACACCGGCGGCCGGTCCGGGGCCCTGCGGCCCGCCAGCTTGTACGGGAAGTCGATGCGCACCACCCGCACGCCGGCCGGCGCGAGCTCGTCGTCGATGGCCACCAATGCCGGCTGGTCCCGACCGGCGCTCGCACCGGGGGCCAGGACCAGTCCCCGCGCGCCGACGGGGCCACCGGCCTTCTTGGTCGCGGACCGGCCGGGCGTCGTGTGGGCCGCGCCCGCCTTGGTCGTGGCTGTGGTCGTGGCCCTGGCGGGTGGCATCGGGGGGCATCCTCCCGCGGCGTGGCGCGGTCCGTCATCTCGGGCGTGCCCGGCCGCGCACCGTGCCCGTATCCTCGGCGTCGATGCCCAGGGCCTCGCTCGCGCATGCCACCGCCACGCTCGCCGCCCAAGACCCCGTGCTCGCCGCACTGATCGAGCGCCACGGACCGCCGCGCTTGGCGTCGCGCTCGCGTGGCGCACAGCGATTCGAGGTCCTGGCCTCGGCGATCGTCTACCAGCAGCTCGCCGGCCGTGCCGCCAGTGCCATCCACGGCCGGTTCGTGGCGTCGCTCGGGGGCGTCGTCACCCCCGAGACCATCCTGTCGTCGTCCCCCGAGGCGGCCAGGGCCTGCGGGCTGAGCGGGGCCAAGACGGCGGCGCTGTGGGACTTGGCCGAGAAGGTGTCGTCGGGGGAGGTCTCCCTGGAGCGCATCGGCCGGCTGAGCGACGACGAGGTCGTGGCCCATCTCGTACAGGTCCGGGGCATCGGGCGGTGGACGGCGGAGATGTTCCTCCTCGGCCATCTGGGGCGCCTCGACGTGTGGCCGGTCGGCGACTACGGCGTGCGCGCCGGCTACGCCGCGGGGTGGGGGCTCGGGGAGATCCCCGCCCCCGCCGTCCTGGCGGAGATGGGCGAGCGCTACCGCCCGTACCGCAGCGTCGTGGCCTGGTACTGCTGGCGGGTGGTCGACACGCGGTGAGTGGCGACGGCGACGAGCGCGTGTGCGCCACGCGCCACGGGATGGCGCTGCGTGTCGGCCCGGTGCGCGAGGACGAGCTCACCGGCCTCTACGACATTTTCGCGGGCGTGGTGGCGGCGTTCGAGGGCTATCCCCATGCGCCACCGCTCACGCCCGAGGTGTTCGAGGCCACGTGGGTGACCCCGGTGTCGGTCACCGTGGTCGCCCGCGTCGCAGGGGTCGACGGACCGGTGGGCGCCTACTACCTCAGGCCCAATTTCGTCGGCCGGGCGGCGCACATCGCCAATGCGGGGTACGTCGTGGCCGCGAGCCACCGCGGGCGCGGCATCGGCCGGGTGCTGGTCGAGGACTCGATCCGGCGGGCGCCGGCGCTCGGATTCGACGCCATCCAGTTCAACCTGGTGTTCGCGTCGAACCCGGCCCGGTCCCTCTACGAGGAGCTCGGCTGGACCAGGATCGGGCGTGTTCCCCAGGCCGTCGGGGGAGAGGACGCCCTCATCTACTGGCGGTCGGTTGCACCCCCCGCAGACGACGCCACCACCGGTGCTCGCCGGGCGGCGCCAGCGAGCCGACGCCGCTCACCACGGCGAGGCTGACGGGCAGCGCCGGGCGGCCGAGTCGTCGCGCTCCACGATCCCCAGTCCGAGATCCGTGGCGGGCGAACAAGTCGTGAAGGACACGAACCGACGCTGGGCCACGTTCCTCAATCCCGCACGGTGGCGCCGGTCGTGGCGATCGGTCCGCTGACGCCCCGCACCGCCGACCGGGTCGCGCACGATGCGCGTCGGTCGGCGGTGCGGGCACTGCCGGTCAGCGTCGTGCTCAGGCGGCGGGTCCGGTCACCACTTGGACGGTGGTGGAGTTCGATTGCCCGGACAGGTCGATCCAGCCCATCTTCACCTTGTCCCCGGGGTGGTAGCGGGCGATGAGCGTGCTCAACGTGGTCGGCGAGTCGACGTTCTGCCCGCCGAAGGACACGATGACGTCACCGGCCACGAGGCCCGCCTGATCCGCCGGAGAACCCGGGACCACCTCGACGATCTGGGCTCCCGATCCCGAGTCGGCGGCCTGGACCTCGACCCCCAGGAAGGCGGCCGCCCCGATGTGGATCGTCGAGGAAGCCTGACCGCCCTGGATCTGCTTGGCGATGGTGATCGCCTTGTCGATGGGGATGGCGAACCCGGCGCCGTTGCCGGCCTGGAACTCGAAGCCGCTCGAGGCGGCGGTGTCGATGCCGATCACCTTGCCGCTGGACAAGACGAGCGGTCCTCCCGAGTCACCGGGCTCGAGCTGCGCGTTGATCTGGAACAGCCCCGAGAGCTGCTCGGCCTCGGCGCTGCTGCCGGATCCGTCGCTGGCGGTGATCGACTGGTTGAGCGCCGTGACGCTGCCGGTGGCGACGCTCGGCGTGCCGCCGACGCCACCGGCGTTGCCGATGGCGGTCACGGCGTCTCCCACCGACACCGAAGAGGAGTCGCCCATCGAGACGGTCGGCAGTCCCGACGCCCCTTGGAGCTGGATGACGGCGATGTCGTCGGTCTTGTCGGTGCCCACGACCGAGGCGTTGTAGGTGCGACCGTTGCCTACGTCGGTCACGCTGATGCTCGTCGCGCCTTCGACGACGTGGTTGTTGGTCAGGACGACGCCGGACGAGGACAGCACCATGCCGGTGCCGGCGGCCTCGCCGCCTTCGTATGCCAGCCTGGTCGTGATGTCGACGACGCCCGGGTCGACCTCGGCGGCCACCGCCGAGGCGTCCGGCGACTGGCTGCTCCCCCCGGTGCTGCCGTTCGCGCTCCGCGCAGAGCCCCCGCCCGACGGGACGAAGGGCGAGAGCGCCGGGCTCGAGGTGCCCGGGGTCGGGTGCTGGTTGAGCGAGGCCCGTCCGGCGGCGATCCCGGCTGCCGCCACCAGGACCAGGGCGACGACCGCGGCGCCGACGCGCAGCGCGAAGGGGGTGCGTCGGCGCGGACCCTGCATCCCCGAGGGCGGGGTGGGCCATCCGGCTCCGGGGGGAGGAGGCGGCCACCCTCCGCCGGGGGGAGGAACATGGCCGGGGTACTGCGAGGAGTACGGCCACGGCTGCTGCGCCGCATCGGGGCCCAGGGGAGCGTTCGGGTACCCGGGGGAAGACGGGTATCCGGGAGACGGGGGATACGGGGAGTACCGGGGGTCGTGCGCGTATCCCGGGGTCTGCGGGTACTGGGAGGTGTCGGGTCCCGCCGGGGTCTGGGGGACCTGCGAGGTGTCGTCGTCGGACCCCTGGGGGTACTGGGACCCCTGGGGGTATTGGGTTCCCTGGGGGTATTGGGTTCCCTGGGGGTAGGGGTAGTGCCACAGCAGGCGCTCGGGCTGGGGGACCTGGTGCGGCGGCGCAGAGCGCGGGTCCTGGGCGTGCGACGAGAGCGGCGGGGGCGCCTGTGGCGGTGCCGGGGCGCCGCTGTCCTGGGCGCTGGCTGGCTCTTCGGGTGTTCTCGGTGGCTCGACTGTGTCGCTCACGGCCCCTCCTTGGGGTCCCGGCATGGTGCGGGGGCTCGCTACCGTTCCTTTTTCAAGTACCAGTAGACCCTCTGGACCTGTGAGCCTCCTTTAGGTCGGCTGTGGCGGCCGTGAGACTTACCCCGATCCCGGCGGCCCACCCCCGGCACCGCTGCCGGGGGTGGGAAAGGACGCCTCGACCACGCTACCGGGAAGGACCTGCGCCCCGGCCACCGCGTCCCCGTGGTCCCCGAGGACCCGCAGCTCGTAGCGGCCCACGGCCAACGAGCCGAACACGCCGGCGAACAGGACCCGACCGTTCACCCGACGCTCCCGGACGGCGGTGTGGGCACCGTGCCATTCGCCGCCCGCCGGCCGGATCTCGAGCTCGGCACCGAGCATGCCGGGCGACGTGTACACGACGAGGGCCCCCGCATGGGGTCCGATGTCGAGGACGACGCTGCCCTGGCCGCTCGCCCCGGCGGGCGCCTCGGGAGTGCTCACGCCGGCCACGGCGTCAGCTCGCCGGGGTGGTGAACCCGCTGTGGGGCACACCCAGGTACGGGAAGGCGGACAGGTAGCTCTCGGTCCCGAGCGCGTCGGTGTCGCTGTCGCCCGATGTCAGGCCCTGGCTGATGGCCCCCGCCGCGGCGTCGGGCGAGTAGGACGAGTCGACCAGCTTCAGCACGGCGCCGGCGACCGCCCGCAGCTCGATGGTGACCACGTCGTCGAAGACGCGCCGGCCGTTGGGGAACCCGGCGATGTCGGCGCCCAGCAGGCCCGTGTTCTTGGGGCTCGACGCCGGGGGGATCGCCAAGTTGAGCCGCAGCATGTCGGCCTGGGTCGTCCCGGTGAAGTTCTGGAAGCCGGTGATCAGCCCGGCGGGGATCCCCGTGAGCAAGATGGCCACCAGATCCGCCCGGTTGGGCGTGCCCGCGTTGTACGCCGCCAGGTTCGGGAAGACGCCCGGATACAGAACCGGGAGCAGCTGGGCCAGCTGCGGGCTGGAGTAGAAGGAGGCGAACTGGCTGTCCGACGCAGGCGGCTGGCCGTTCCAGTAGTCCTTGCGCGCCATCGGGATGACCACCTCGTTGATGAGAGGGTTGCCGAGGCGCGAGACCTGCACCCAGGGGCCGGCGCAGACACTCTGGCTGGCGTCCTCGTCGCGCACGCGCACCTTCTGCCGGCTGGCGGTGGTCCACACGCCGATGACGGACCCGGGGGACGACACGCTCTGGGGCTCCCGGCCGTTCGCCGTCAGCTGGTACCTCGGGACCTGCAGGGCGATGGTGTGCACGTTGGCCGCCTTGGTGGCGTTGACCCCGGCGGCCATCTTGCCGAGCCCCGTGTTCTGGAGCCCGAAGGTGGTGTGGTCCTGCTCGAAGGGCCGCAGGATGCCCAGGTCGAAGATGGAGCCGAGGTCGACGTAGAAGCCCTCGGCCCGCTGCCCGGCGAAGACCCGGACGTCCTGGCCGACCTGGCTCACGGCGGCGCCCGCCAATGCGGCGTAGTCCGGCGTCGACAGCGGGCCGATGTTGCACGGCGGGCACGGCAGGTTGGTCCCGAGCACGGTGCTGCGCACGCCCCAGCCCCCGATGTCCAGGCGGGTCACGCTGTAGGTCTGGCGCCGTACCCAGTGGCTGTCGGTGAGCGACAGGATCGGACCGGTGTTGTAGAGGAACGTGGTGGGGTTGGTGACGTCGGTGTCGAAGCTGAACTGGAAGACGATGTCCGCCTGCCCGTCCCCGTCGTTGTCGACGTTGATCTCGTAGGTGACGTCCTGGCCGAACTCGTAGAAGTTCGGGCCGCCGTCGGGCGATTCAAAGGGGATGTAGTTGGCGATCAGGGTCACCGTGTCGGGCTCGTCGGGACTGACGAACGCGTACAGGTCGGTGCTGTCGGCGACCGGGTCCTTCGAGATCTCTGGTGCTTCACGATGCGATGACATGGCTCTCTCCACGTTGCTCGTAGGGGCGTGATTGAACAGGGTCGTTACTGTGGGTGGTTCTGTGGGTGGTTCTTTGGGTGCTGCTGTGATGTGCGTATGCGGGTGGGCGCGCCGAGCGGGCGGCCACGGGGACTCGTGGCGAGCGGGCTCAGCGAGCGGCGCGCACGAGGCGCCCGGCCAGCTGCGGATCGCGCACCACGATCTCCCGGGTGCCGTTGAACAAGCTGATCTCGCCGGTCGACGCGTCGCGCACGTGCGCCACCAGCGGCTCACTGAGGCTCGCTCCTTCGCTGTCGGCGGCCACCGACGCGTCGGCCGCCGGGCCGTCGCTCTCCGTGGCGGTGATGAGCCCGGAGAGACCGGGCACGGTCGAGAGCACCCCGGCGGCGGCCACCGCCAGTGAGCCCCGCCCGAGGAACGTCCGTCTGCTGACTCCCGCCATCTCGAACCTCCATCGACGATCGGTGTCTCGACGGTTGTTCGGTGCCACGCCCGTGCGTGGATGACGGGTGCGCCGAATTCATCGTTCTTGGGGAGAAATCGGTGGTCGGGGACAATTCCGTCGCCTCGGCGACGGGCGCTGTACGATGCCGCGCATGCTCCGAACAGACGTCAAGGCCGTCCTCGCCGAGGTGCTGCGTGACCGGCGCCTCCTCGACCACCCCTTCTACCGGCGCTGGGAGGCGGGCACGCTCGCACCCGGTGAGCTCGCCGCCTACGCCGGGCAGTACCGGCACTTCGAGGCGCTGCTGCCCACCGTGCTCGAGACCGTCGTCGGCCGACTGGCGGACTCCGAGGCGTGTGCGCTCGTGCAGGCCAACCTCGACGACGAGCGCGGCGTCCCCGCGCCGCACCTCGAACTGTTCGACGCGTTCGCCGAGAGCGTCGGCGCGCCGTCGTTCGCCGCGCCCACTGCGGCCACCGAGCGGTTGACCACCCTCTACGCCGCCATGGCCGAGCTCGCCCCGGTGGCCGCCCTGGGCGCGGTGGCCGCCTACGAGGTGCAGGCGCCCGAGATCGCCACGTCCAAGGCGCAGGGGCTGCGCGCCCGCTACGGCATCGACGCCACCGGCACCGCCTTCTGGGACGTGCACGGGGGCATCGACGACATGCACGCCGAGTGGATCGTCGACGCCATCGCCATGCTGGGCGACACGCCCGAGGAGCTGATCGAGCCGGCTCGGGCCGCCGCGCAGGCGTGGTGGGCGTGGCTCGACGAGCGCGAGGCGTTGGCCCCGGCCCTCGCCCCCTGCTGAATCGGGCTACCCCCGCCGGGCGTCGAGCGTCGACGCCAGCGGGCGGCCGGAGGCTGCTGCCATCGCCGTTAGCCTGGTCCTGGTCAATGTCTGAGCCCCGTCCCCTCGCACCGGTGGAGACAGAACCTCGGCTCCCCGCGCCCCGACGGCCCCGGGCCGCCTCGGAGGCGCTCACGGCATCGGGCCTCACGCACCGGCAGGTGCTGGTGGTCCTGAGCGGCCTGATGCTCGGCATGCTGCTCGCCGCCTTGGACCAGACGATCGTCGCCACCGCGCTGCCGAGCATCGCCGGTGATCTGCACGGCCTCAACCACCTGTCGTGGGTGGTGGCGGCGTACCTGCTGACCACCACGCTGTCGACGCCGCTGTACGGCAAGATCTCCGACCTCTACGGGCGCAAGAAGATCTTCCAGGTCGCCATCGTCATCTTCCTGGTGGGCTCGGCGTTGTCGGGCCTCAGCCAGAACATGGACCAGCTCATCGCCTTCCGGGCCCTGCAGGGCCTCGGCGGCGGAGGCCTCATGGCGCTGGCCATGGCCATCGTGGGCGACATCGTGACCCCCAGAGAGCGCGGGCGCTACCAGGGCTACTTCGGCGCGGTGTTCGCCTTCGCCAGCATCAGCGGCCCGCTGGCGGGCGGGGTCTTCGTCGA
>Ga0209415_10002761_pt1 | contig 32825 bp, 33 predicted proteins | sample PeaSoiSIISIP2007_FD_187696 | JGI IMG/M metagenome (GOLD analysis project Ga0209415, IMG submission 187696) | Peat soil microbial communities from Weissenstadt, Germany - SII-SIP-2007 (SPAdes) (version 2) | ecosystem: Environmental > Terrestrial > Soil > Wetlands > Peat | place: Germany... | reverse complement strand
CCGGCGGCCGTAGCTGCACGTGCTCGACGCGGTGCGAGCCGGTGCGCACCGCGACGCGGTGGTCGACGAGGTCGATGTCGATGTCGAACACCTCGCCGGTCGGGTGCGGGATCGTCGACGTCCAGAGCCCGCGCCCGGTGAGGTAGAGCGGGACGTTCGCCCACTGCGGCTCGAACGGCGAGAGCGCGAGGCGCACCTTGCCGATCACCTGGAGCTGCATGTGCAGCGTGTCGCGGGTGTCCTTCCACTCCTCGTATCGGAGCGGCGGCCAGAGCATCAGCTGAGCTCGAAGGCGATCTCGTCGACGTAGCACCATGACCACTCCTCGCCGGGCTCGGCGGAGCGCATGATCGGATGCGTCGTCTCGTGGAAGTGCGCGGTCGCGTGCTTGTTCGGCGAGTTGTCGCAGCAGCCGATGTGGCCGCAGATCTCGCACATGCGCAGGTGCACCCACCAGCCGCCGGTCTTGAGGCACTCCTCGCATCCTTCGATCTCCGCGGGAAGCGCGGTCACCCGGATCTCGCCGAGGTGCGTGCAGCTCACCTCGGGAGTATGGCAACGGCGCGCCGAGCTACGTCGGCGACAGGATGACGACCGGGATCTCGCGCTCGGTGCGGGCTTCGTACTTCGCGTAGCCGGCGTAGCGCGAGGTGAACTCGGCCCAGAGCCGGTCGCGCTCCTCGGCCGACGCCTTGCGCGCCGTGACGGCGGTGCGCTGCCGGCCGATCTCGATCTCTGCCGCCGGGTTGCTGCGGAGGTTGAGCCACCAGGCGGGGGCGGAGTCGCTGCCGCCGTTCGAGCCGACGACGATGATGTCCCCGCCGTCGCGGAGGAAGAGCAGCGGCGTGACGCGCCGCTTGCCGGACTTGCGCCCGGTGGTGCTGAGGAGCAGGACCGGCACTCCCGCGATGGTGCCCCCGATCCGTCCGCCGCCGGCGCGGTAGACGGCGGTGTGCAGCGCGCTCATCGTTTTCATGAACGCGCGGCGACGGGTCATCGACGTGCCGCCTTCTCCAGCCGGCGGTCACGTGGGACGACGCGCGACGCGGGGCGGTACGTCGGCGTGGACGAGAGGTTCAAGTCGTCACTCGCGGGGCGTCGTATCGCCAGCGGGCGTTTGATGCTCTGATGGCGTTGCATCCATCGAGCGTAACCGGAAGATGTGTGCGGCAAGGTCAGCGCGCGGCTATGGTGGTCGTGCGCATAGACCTGGCGCGGAAGCCGTCGAGGCTCCATCTGTACCTCTCTCCGACTTACCTGCCGGCCCTGGGTGCATCAGGCGAACCGTTCATGGTGTCGCCAACGCAGGTCGAAGAGTAGGAGTTCACATGTACGCGACCATTCGTCGCTACGACGGCATCGACAAGGTGCGCTCGGACGAGATCACCCGCAAGTTCTCGGAGAGCTTGCTCCCGAGCATCAGCAAGCTGCCCGGCTTCGCCGGCTACTTCGTGATCGACGCGGGCGAAGCCGCAATCGCCGAGGTCGGCCTGTTCGAGACCCCGGAGCAGGCCCACGAGTCGACACGTCTCGCCGCCAGCTGGGTGCGCCAGACCGACCTCGCGTCGGCGCTGCCGAATACGCCCATGGTCACGGCAGGCCCGCTGATCGTGCAGGGACGGCCGGCCGCCGCTCCCACGAACGGCGCTCGCGCGCACGCGTAAGCGAGACCGCGCGCTCTACGCGAGGATGTTCACCGCGCGTGCGGCGACGAGAAGAACGGTGATCGCGGACAGCGTGGACTCCGCCGCCATCAACGCCTTGGCCGGGCGCGTGAGCGGCATCGCGTCGGTCGGGCTGAACGCCGTCGCGTTCGTCAACGCCACGTAGAAGTAATCCCACAGCCGGGGCGCCCAGCCCGCGCGCGCGAGCTGGGCGTTCTCGTCCTGTGGGAACTGGAAATCGGGCTTGCGCGGTGCGGTCGCGAGCGCGCGCGCCACTGGACCGCCGCAGTCGAGCTCCCAGAAGGCGAGACCGAATGCGATCGCGTCCGTGAACCACACCACGCCGCCGCTGAACAGGAGCTCCCGTCCCGTTATGTGCAGCGCCGAATGAGCCACCAGCGACGCGACGAGGACGACGACCCCCAGGACGTTGCAGACCCAGACGAGCGTGAGGAGCCCGATCACGATCTCTCGGCGCCGGTCGTGGCGGACGAGGCGGCTCAGGCCGAACAGCAGCGTCGCGCAGAGGCAGACGTAGGGAGCCGCGACGACCAGCCACATCCACCACAGGCTGTGCCCGAGCAGGTGCCAGTGGGCGTGCTTGCTCACGAGCGCGAGCGCAATGAGAAGGGCGGCAGCTGCAAGCGCGACCGGCGCCGCGTCGTCACGCGCCTCGCGCACCGCCGAATGCAGGCGCTCGTTCGCTTCGGTCATCGCCGCACCAGAATGAGGCGAGCGTCGGACAGCGGTGACAACGCCGGGACGCGTGTGACAACGAACTGCCCTGCACGGGGGCCCGCTCTCGCCGGGCTCGGCCGGGCGCGCTAGCCCCAGACCTCGTCCGCGACCTCGACGATCAGGCGCAGCTTCGCCACCTGCTGCTCGTAGCTCAGCTCGTTGCCCTCGGACGTCGACGAGAAGCCGCATTGCGGCGAGAGGCAGAGCTGTTCGACGTCGACGAAGCGCGACGCCTCCTCGATGCGGCGCTTGAGCACGTCCTTCGCCTCGAGCCCGCCGCGCTTCGTCGTCACGAGCCCCAGCACGACCTGCTTGCCCGGCGGCACGAACCGGAGCGGCTCGAAACCGCCGGAGCGCTCGTCGTCCCACTCCATGAAGAAGCCGTCGACCTCGAGCTCGTTGAAGAGCGCTTCCGCGACGAAGTCGTAGCTGCCGGACGCGGCCCACGAGGAGCGGAAGTTGCCGCGGCACATGTGCGTCGTGACCGCCATCCCCTGTGGTCGGCCGGCGAGCGCCTCGTTGATGTGGTGGATGTACTCGACGTGCTGCCGGTCGTGGTCGCCGCCGATCGACGCGATGTAGTCGCGCTGGTGCGGGTCGTTCATGTACGCGAGGCTCGTGTCGTCGAATTGGAGATACGTGCAGCCGAGGGCGCCGAGCCGGCGCACCTCGTCCGCGTAGGTCGCCGTCAGGTCGGCCCAGAACGAGTCGAGATCTGGGTAGACGCTCGGGTCGATCGCGGCTTTGCCGCTGCGGTAGTGAACCATGCTCGGTGACGGGATCGTCAGCTTCGGAACGCTCGTCGCGACGGTCTCCCGCAGGAACGTGAAGTCGTCGCCGAAGATCGTCTTCGAGACGCCGAGCTTGCCCTCGACGTGCATCGCCGCCGGCGTGAACTCGAGCTCGCCCTGCTCGTTGAAGAACTTGACCGCGATGTGCCCCGCTTCCTTCGTGATCCCGTCGAGCTGGTAGATGAAGTCCATGTGCCACGAGGCGCGGCGGAACTCGCCGTCGGTCGAGGCGCGGAGCCCGGCGTCCTCCTGCATCTGCACGATCTCGCGGATCGCGTCGTCCTCGAGCCCGCGCAGCTCGGCGGCGTCGATCCGGCCGGCCGCGCAGTCCTCCCGCGCCTGGAGGAGGTGCCGCGGGCGCAGCAGGCTGCCGACATGGTCGGCCCGGAAGGGGGGAGCGGTTCGCTGCGCCACGACGAAGGCCGTGTATATCGGATACGAGATGATCCCTGCGTGACCGAGCCGGCCGACCTCGGCGTCGTCGACGCAGCGGAGCTGCTCGCGCGGCGTGCGCTCTCGTCGCTGGAGCTCGTCGAGGCGTGCCTCGCGCGGATCCGGGAGCGCGACGGCGTGCACAGCCACGACGGGGACCCGGCGTCCGTCAACGCGTGGGTGCGCGTGTACGAGGAGGATGCGCTCGCCGCCGCGAGCCTCGCCGATGAGCGGCTTGCGGGCGGCGACGCGCCGCCCCTGTGCGGCGTGCCGGTCGGCCTGAAGGACCTCTTCGCGGTCGCCGGCAAGCCGCTCACCGCGTCGAGCCTCCTGCTCGACGAGGTGCCGGCGCGCGACGGCGACGTCTGGGCGCGGCTCGCAGGCGCCGGCATGGTGCTGCTCGGGCACCTGCACACGCACGAGTTCGCGGCGGGCGGCACGACCGACCAGGTCGGCAACCCGTGGGCGCTCGACCGCTCCGCGGGCGGCTCGAGCGGCGGCTCCGCCGCGGCGCTCGCCGCGGGCATGACGCCGGCCGCACTGGGAACGGACACGGCCGGCTCGCTGCGGATCCCGTCCGCGCTCTCCGGCACCTCGACGCTGAAGCCGTCGCGCGGCCTCGTCTCGCTGCGCGGCGTCGTGCCGCTCGCACCGACGCTCGACCACGCGGGCCCGATGGCGCGGACGCTCGCCGACTGCGCGCCGCTGCTCGCCGCACTGCTCGGCCTGCCCGGGCCGTTGCCGGCGGCGGGCCGGAGGCTCGCGGAGATGCGAATCGCGGTCTCACCGCGCCTGGGTCTCGTCGAGCTGGACGCCGACGTCGCGGCCGGCTTCGACGGAGCGCTCGCCGCCTGCCGCCGGCTCGGGGCGGAGCTCGTCGAGCCGCCGCCGCCCGATGCGCCGCTCGACGTCGGAGACGATTTCATCGCCGTCGTGCTCGCCGAGCTTCTCCCGTACCACCGCCGCTTCGACGCGCGACGCGAGCTCTACCGTCCGTCGCTCCGCGAGTGGGTGGAGAACGCCGAGGCGCAGGGACTCTCTGCGGAGGCGTACCTCGCCGCGCAGGCGCGTCGCGCCGAGGCCACGTTCGCCTGGATCGACTGGCTCGCCGCGAATCGGATCGACGCGGTGCTCGAGCCGACCGTGCCGGTCGTCGCGCCGGTGCGGGGCGACGGCTACGACCACGCCTTCACCGATGTGGCGTTGATCTCGCTGACCCACTCCTGGGACTGGACCGGCTTCCCGGTCGCGGCAATCCCGGCGGGCGTGGGCGCGGACAGCGGCCTGCCCGTCGGCGTCTCGCTCGTCGGTCCGCCGGGTCGCGACTTCGACGTGCTCGCCGCCGGTGTCGAGGTGCAAGCAGAGCTCGGCCCGATTACGGTTGCCTGGTCATGACCGACGGATTCCGCAGCCCCTTCGACATCGAGACGCCCGAGGGTGCAGAAGGCTGGGAGGAGATGTACCCGTACTACGTCCTCTTCGACCCGGCACGCCGCGCAGAGGAGGAGCAGCGGTTCTGGTTCTACAACGGCATGCACTTCCCCGAGCCGATGCCGGCGTTCGACATGATCACGGCGGAGTCGTGCTACCTCTCGATCGGGCTGTACCAGGGGCGCGTCTTCTCGATCCCGACCGTGCTCGGCATCGAGCACCGCGTCGTCAACGGCTACGTCTACATCACCTCGAACGAGGTGACCGACCCCGACACGATCGCGCAACGGCTCGAGACGTTCCTGCCGCGGATCGGTTTCTACTACGAGAACTGGGACACGCTCGTCGATCGTTGGCAGGCGGAGGTCGACAAGCGAATCGCGGAGCTGTCGACGCTCGAGATACCGCGCCTGCGGGAGCTCGAGGACGAGCAGGAGCTGATCCACGACCACAAGCTCGGCTCGAACTACCGCCTGATGACGGCGTACGACCGCTGCCTGCACCTCTACAACGAGCTCAACCAGCTCCACTTCGAGCTGCTGCTGCTCGCGTACGGCGCGTACCTCACCTTCTTCCAGTTCTGCCAGAGCGCCTTCCCCGACATGCGGCTGCAGGTGATGGCGCAAATGATCGCCGGCTACGACACGACGATGATGCGCCCCGACGACGAGCTGAAGGGTCTCGCCGCGAAAGCGCTCGAGCTTGGCGTCGACGGCACGTTCGCCGGCGGGCGTACGCCCGAGGACGTGCTCGCCGAGCTGAGGGAAAGCGACGCGGGCCGCGCGTGGATCGACGATCTCGAGTCCCGCAAGCACCCGTGGTTCTTCATGTCGACGGGCGACGGCTTCTACCACCACCACCGCGCGTGGGCGGACGACCCGCGCCTGCCCTTCGCGGCCATCGGCGGCTACGTCGCGCAGCTGCGCGACGGCACCGAGCTCGCGCGTCCGAAAGAGCAGCTACTCGCAGAGCGGGAGCGGATCGCAGCGGAGTGCCGCGAGCTGCTCCCGGGCGACGACGAGCGGCGGCAGTTCGACGAGATGCTCGGCCTCTGCCGGCACGTCTTCCCGCACGCCGAGGGCCACAAGTTCTTCATCGAGCACTGGGGCACGTCGCTCTTCTTCAACAAGCTCCGCGAGGTCGGCGCTGTCCTGGCCGAGCACGGGTTCTTCGAGGACGCGGAGGACGTCTTCCACCTCAACATCCACGAGGTGCACGAGGCGCTCTCGGACCTCGGGCTTGCCTGGGCCGCCGGCACCGCGGCACGCGGCACGCTCTACTGGCCGCCGCGGGTCGCCCGACGGAAGGAGATCCTCGCGCGGCTTGCGCAGTGGACGCCGCCGCCGGCGCTCGGGGCCGTACCCGAGGTGATCAGCGACCCGACGGTGCAGCTGCTGTGGGGCATCACGGCCGACCGGCTGCGCGCGTGGGCAGGCGGCGCCGAGGCCGGCGTGCACGGCTACGCGGCGTCCCCGGGCGTTGTGGACGGCGTTGCCCGCGTCGTGCGCGACGTCAATGAGATCGGCACGGTGCGGCAAGGCGAGGTGCTCGTCTGCTCCGTGACGGCGCCGAGCTGGGCACCGGTCTTCCCGAAGATCTCGGCCGCCGTCTCCGACATCGGCGGGATGATGTCGCACGCCGCGATCATCGCCCGCGAGTACGGGCTTCCCGCCGTCGTCGGCACGGGCCATGCGACGAAGCAGATCAAGACGGGCGACCGCGTCCGCGTCGACGGCGACAACGGGACCGTCACGATCCTCGACTGACGTGCACGTCGTCCCGTTCCGTGCGCTCGACCTCGACGACGTTGCGCTCGTCGGCGGCAAGAGTGCGCACCTCGGAGATCTGATCCAGGCGGGCTTCCCCGTCCCGCCGGGGTTCGCGGTCACCGCCGCTGCGTTCGACGCCGTCGTGCAGCAGCACGTCGACGAGCTGCTCGCCGGGATCGATACCGAAGAGGTTGCGGCGCTCGAGCAGAAAGCGGAGCACGTGCGGGCGGTCGTCGAATCGCTCGACGTACCGCAGGAGATCGCCGCCGCGGTCGCAGAGGGCTACCGCCGGCTCGGCGACGAGCTCAACCTCGCCGCCCCTCCTGTCGCCGTGCGCTCGAGCGCGATCGCGGAAGACGCTGCCGACGCGAGCTTCGCGGGCATGCAGAGCACGTACCTCTGGCTTCGCGGCGCGGACGAGGTCCTCGCGGGTGTCCGGCGCTGCTGGGCGAGCTACTTCAACGCGGAGGCGCTCGCGTACCGTGCGCAGCACGGGGGAGCCGCGGGGATGAGCGTCGCGGTGCAGTGCATGGTCGATGCACGCGTGGCGGGCGTCATGTTCACGCTCAATCCCGTCACCGGCGACCCCTCGTCGATCGCGATCGAAGCCGGCTACGGCCTTGGCGTGACGGTCGTCGGCGGCGAGGTTACTCCCGACTCCTACCTCTTCTCGAAGGTGACCCGCGAGCTGGTGCGGAGCGCGATCGGAGCGAAGGAGGTCGAGTGCGTCGCCGCCGCCGAAGGTGGCGGTACGGTCGTGCGCGAGGTCGAGGCGGAGCGTCGTGCGCGCCCGTGCCTCGAGCCTGCCGAGGTCGAGCGGCTCGCCGACCTCGGCCGGCGCGTCGAGCGGCACTACGGGCGGGCGCAGGACATCGAGTGGGCGATCGACCGCCGTCTCGACGAGATCTTCCTCTTGCAGGCGCGACCCGAGACGGTGTGGTCGCAGAAGCCGAAGGTCGCCGCGGCGCAGAGCTCACTCGCCGCGATCGTCGCGACGTTCACGGGCGGCAAGCCGGCACGGTGAGCGGCGGCTCGGATCTGACGCCGGAGGACGTGCGGGAGATCCTCCGGCTCGTCGACGAGGCGGGCGTCGAAGAGCTCGAGCTCGAGACGCCGCGCTTCGCGGTCCGCTTTCGCCGCGGCGAGGCTCCGGTGGCGACGCGCGCCGATCAGCCCGGCCCTGCGCAGACCAGCGGCCTCGTCGACGTGACGGCGCCGACGATCGGGACGTTCTACCGCGCGCCCGCGCCGGGAGAGGCGGCGTACGTTGAGGTCGGCAGCGCGGTCGACCCGGACACGCAGGTGTGCATCCTCGAGGTGATGAAGCTCATGAGCGCCGTCGTCGCGGGTGTCCGGGGGACGATCGCCGAGATTTGCCGGGAAAGCGGCGAGGCCGTGCAATACGGCGACGTGCTCTTTCGTATCGCGCCGTGATCGGGCTCGTCGACACGACGGTGCGCGACGGGCATCAGAGCCTGTGGAGCGCGAACGCACTGACGACGTCGATGATCGCCGGCATCGCGCCGGTGACGGACCGCGTCGGCTTTCGGGCGATCGACTTCACGAGCAGCACCCACATGGCGATGGCCGTGCGCTGGCATCTGGAGGACCCGTGGGAGCGGATCCGCGCGGTACGCGAGCTCATGCCGGACACGCGCCTCGGCTTCATCACGCCGGGGATGCGCTTCATCTCATGGGAGCGCGCGCCGCGCGAGGTCATGCAGCTCGCGCTCCGGTGCGTAATCCGGAACGGCGTGCGCCGCATCTGGGTCGCCGAGTCGATGAACGACGTCGAGACGGGACTCGAGATCGCGGCGATCGCGAAGCAGGAGGGCGCGGACGAGGTTCTGCTCGGGCTCGTGTACAGCCTCAGCCCGGTGCACACCGACGCGTACTACGCGGAGCGGGCACGTCGCGTGTCGGCGAGCGCGCACGTCGACGTCCTGAACCTCAAGGATCCCGGCGGGCTGCTGACGCCCGAGCGTGTGCGCTCGCTCGTGCCCGCGTTGCGGGCGGCGGCGCCGAATCTGCCGCTCGAGGTTCACTCGCACAACACCGTCACGATGGCGGGGCCTGCCTATCTCGAGGCGGTGCGCCTCGGCGCGTCGTCGCTGTGCACCGCAGTCGAACCGCTCGCGAACGGGACGTCCCAGCCGTCGGCGGAGCAGACACTCAGGAATCTCCGTGCAGTGGGCTTCGAGGCCGAGCTCGACGAGGAGGCGCTCGCGGCGATGTCCGCGTACTTCGTCCGGCTGGCTGCGCAGCTCGGCAGGTCCGTCGGCGTCCCGCGGGAGTACGACGTGAGCGTCTACCAGCACCAGCTCCCCGGCGGCATGACGTCGACGCTTCGCCGCCAGCTCGCCGAGGTGGGGATGGAGCATCGCTGGGACGACGTGCTCGCCGAGCTTCCCCGCGTCCGAGAGGAGCTCGGGTGGCCGATCATGGTCACGCCGCTGTCGCAGTTCATCGGCGTGCAGGCGTTCCTCAACATCACGACGGGGAGCCGGTACGCGCAAATCCCCGACGAGGTCGTCAAGTACGTGCTCGGCCACTACGGCCCGCCGCCCGGCGAGCTCGACCCCGACGTCGAGGCGAAGGTGCTCGCGTCCCCCAAGGCGGAGCACTTCCGCAGGCAGGAGCACCGGCTCGACCTCGCGGAGGCCAGAGCTCGTCACGGCGACCGGATGAGCGACGAGGAGCTGCTGCTGCGCATGACGCTGCCCGCCGAACAGGTGGATGCGATCGGCCGTGGCCGGCGGCCGCCGGCCGCCGCGCGGAGCCCGGTCGTCGAGCTCGTCGAGCAACTTGCCGCGCGCCTGCCGGGCGACGTCGAGGTCGAGGCGCCGGGGCTCCGGCTGCGGATGCGCCGGTGAGCCTGCTCGACGAGATCGACGCCGTCGTCTTCGACGTCGACGGAACGCTGCTGCATGCGGGCGATCCGGGCGGCGTCGTCGGCGCGACGCCCATCCCAGGCGCCGCCGAGACGGTCGCACGCGTCCGCGCGACGGGCCGGAGCATCCTCTTCTTCACGAACGGCACGGGACGGCCGCCGGCACAGTACGCCGCCGACCTGCGCGCGGTCGGCTTCGAGCTCGCCGACGAGGAGTTCATGAACCCGGCCGTCGTCGCCGCGCGCTGGATCGCGCGCCGCCACCCGGGGGCGTCCGTGCTCGTGCTCGGCGGGCCGGGTGTCGTCGCGCCGCTGCACGCCCTCGGGATCGACACCGTCGACGGCCGCGCGGACGTCGTCCTCGTTGGCTGGGACGACGCTCTCACGTACGCGCAGCTTCGCGCCGCGTGTGACTCCGTGTGGGCGGGAGCCCCGCTGCTCGCCACCTCGACCGCGGCCACGTTCTCCGTCCGCGGCGGGCGAGCACCCGGCTGGTCGGGCGCCGTCGTCGCCGGCATCCGTCAGACGACGGGGGCGCGGGCACGGACGCTCGGGAAGCCGGCGCCGGAGGCGCTGCGCGAGATGTGCCGCGTGCTTGGGACCGTGCCGCGCCGCACGCTCGTCGTCGGCGACGACCTCGGTCTCGAGATCGCGATGGCGCGCAGAGCCGGCGCGCGCGCTGCGCTCGTGTTGACCGGGATCTCGCGCGCGGCGGACGTCGCCGCTCTCCCCGCGGGTCGCCGCCCCGATGCCGTCGCCGGCGCCGTCGCCGAGCTGCCGTTCGAATAGCGGCGGCCGGTCAGGGTGAATCCGGCCTGCAGATCAGGGTAACCCCCGATTTTCGGCCGCTCCCGCTCGTCCAGGCTGACATGAACATGAGCGGATTCGTACAAGCGAGAACGCTGTTCGGACGCAGGAGCGCGCCGCGCTCGATCCATCCCGAGGAGTGGCCGGAGCAGAGCGGCAAGACCAGGGTGCTGATCGAGAATCCGGACCGGGCCGACCTGTGGGCGCATGCGGATCTCCTCCGCGAGGAGGGCTACGACGTCGCGATGTGCGAAGGGCCGACGGCCGAGACCGCGCCCGTCTCGTGGCTCCGGCGCCTGTACCGGGCGGATCCGGAGCGGCAGGAGCGCACGCTCTGCCCGCTCGTAGTAGAAGGGCACTGCCCGCTCGTCGCGGGAGCCGACGTCGTGGTCTCGACGACGGGGTTGACCGACAGCCGCGAGATCCTCGCCACGCTCAGCGCCAAGAAGTCTCCTGCGCTGGTCGTCGAGGGGACGAGCTCGGATCTGGAGCGGGACGGCGACGTGATCGGCGACGCGGTGGAGCTCGAGCTCCCGGTCCTGCCGCGGCAGCTCGTCGAGGCAGTCGATCGCGCGCGCGTTCGACCCGGCGCTAGCGACTGACCGGAGCCGTGTCCGCACGGTCGCGCGCGAGCGCCCGTCCGCAGCGGCTCAAGACATCGCAGAGGGTTGCCGCCTCGTGTGCGTCGAGGTCGCCCAGCATCTCCTGCTCGACGACGTCGACGGCGCGATCGCAGCGCTCGAGCGCGCGGTGTCCTGCTCTCGTCAGCTCCGTGCGGATGACCCGGCCGTGGCCGGGCTCTACACGGCGGCGAACGTAGCCCTGGTCGACGAGCAGGGAGAGCACCTCGCTCATCGACTGCGGCGTGACGAGCGAGCGGCGGGCAAGCTGCGCATTCGAGAGGCCGTCCTCCGCCCGTAGCACCGACAGTGCGGTGTACGCGGGGAGCGTGAGTCCGGCCGGCTCGACGGCGGCCGTGAGCCGGGGGCGCAGCACGCGTTCGAGGCGGCCGATCATGTAGCTGAGCCGCGGCTCCATGGTCAGGGAGCGGCGGGCCGCTCGTACGCCTGCAGACCGGGCTTGATGCGCTTCTCGTCGAGGAACTGCCCGAGACCCTGCTCGCGGCCGCGCTCTGCGTCGAGGAACTGTGACTGCTCGAGCTTCGCGTAGAGGTAGTCCTCCGCCTGGCCCCAGCTCATCGCCGCGCAATGCTTGTAGCCGAGCTTTGCCGCCCGCAGCACGACCGGATTCTTCTCGAGCAGCTCGCGCGCCAGCGACTCGACCTCGGTCCGGAGCCGTGCGTGCGGGACGCTGGCGTTGACGAGGCCCATCGCCGCCGCCTCCCGTCCGTCGAACGTGCGGCCGGTCATGACGTAGAGCAGGCCTACCCGCGAGCCGACGGTGTCGGCAAGCGCCTTGCTGACGACGCTCCCGGGTGGAATGCCCCAGTTGATCTCGGACAGGCCGAACGTCGCCTCGTCCGCGGCGATCGCGAGGTCGCAGGCGACGAGAGGGGTGAAGGCGCCGCCGAAGCACCAGCCGTTGACCATCGCGATCGTCGGCTTCGCGTACGTGCGCAGTAGCCGCCACTGCCACAGCGCTGCGTCGCGGCGCACCTTCCGCTGCACGTGCTCGGCGGCCGCGTCGACCTCGCGGAAGTACTCCTTCAGGTCCATGCCGGCAGAGAACGCCTCGCCCGCGCCCGTGAGCACGAGTACGCCGCACTCGTCGTCGGCGTCGAGCGTCTCCAGCACTTCGACCATCTCCGCGTTGAGGGTCGGGTTCATCGCGTTGCGCTTCTCGGGCCGGTTGAGCTCGACCCAGGCGATTCCCTCGCCGACCTCGACCCGCACAGTCGTCCATCGGTCTGCGTACCGCACGGTCCCCTCCTTCGTGTGCGAGTGCCGGGCGATTATATCAGGCCACCTGATATTAGGTCTTCTCCTCTTCTTCCCGGGCACGGTGGTCGCGGCCGAGGAAGGCGTTCGCCCACGCGCTCGTCTGCGCGAGCGCGTTGTCCTTGAAGACGACCGGGCCGTCCAGCATCGACTCCTCCTCGCCGTACGCCTTGAGCCGCTCGTACGCCTGCGACCAGATGCACTCCGTGTCGTAGACCTCGCACAGTCCCTCGCGGGTACCGCCACACGGCCCGTTGCGCTGGTTCTTCGCGCACTGCGACTCGGGGCAGACGTAGGCGATCTCGGGCAGCGAGCAGTCGCCGCAGTCGCGGCAGCCGAAGAGCGGCACCTTGGCCGTCTGCTCGGCCGCGTGCATCGCCTTCTGGAGGGGCGCGGCCTTCTCGACCGCTCGGTAGAACGCGCGCCCGGCGGGAAAGAGCGGCGCATCCGGCTCGAACACTGCGGCATGGAGCCGCCGGCTGAAGCGGTACTTGACCGGCACGCGCAGCGCCGTCTTCCGCTCGCGCTTCGAGTCGAGGTACGCCGCGTTCACCTCGTCCGACGAGAGCCTCGTGTCGGGGTCGGGCTCGAAGAAGTAGAACTCGTCCGCGACCGGAAACTGGATCTCGGGCGCAAGCGCCTGCCAGTCGTCGCTCGCGAACGAGCCGGCCCGGTCGAGGATCTCGCCGAAGGTGGACGCCGGCATGTGGCCTCCGAGGTAGACGCCGGCAAAGCCGAGACCGCGCGCCACGGCGATGTGCTTCGCAGCGAGCTCGACGAAGAACGCTCGGCCCTTGTCCGGGCTCGAGGCGTGGCGCTCGGCGAGGGCGAGCAGCTCGTCGGTGACGACGACCCCCGGGATCTTTCCCTGGTGGAAGGCACGCGCCGCCGGCCGCGAGAGGAGATAGACGTTCGCGAGCACCGAGACGGGCAGAGCCTCGCGTCCGATCCAGCGGAGCAGCTCGTCGTCCTTGCGCGTGTTCCAGCCGATCTGGTTGATGACGAAGCGCGCACCCGCCGCCACCTTCTTGCGCAGCTTGAAGTACTGCGGCATCACCTCCCGCTCGCGCCGCTTGTGGTTCGTCACGACGCAGCCGAGGAAGAAGTTCGTCCGGTCCAGCCGGATCTCCGGACTACGCTCGTCCCGTAGCCCGTCGTTCATCTCGGAGAAAAGGCTGAGCAGTCCGACCGAGTCGATGTCGAACACGGGTGCGGCGAGTCCCCTGTGCCCCGTGACGGGGTAGTCGCCGGAGAGCGCGAGCACGTTGTCGAACCCCTCCGAGCCGAGCTTCCAGCCGCGGCTCTCCAACGCGTTGCGATTCCAGTCCTTGCAGGAGAGATGGATGACCACCTCCTGGCCGCGCGAGATCAGATCCGTCCCGAGCGTGTCGGGCGCGAGCATGGCGTGGCCGCCCGGATTGTCGGTGATCGAGAGCACGTCCACCCGCGGGTCGGCCGCGAGCTCCCGCGCCGTCTCCAGCACCCGGCGGCTGCTGTCCGCCGTGATCAGCCCGCGGCTCGTGACCAGCTCCGCGGCGACGACGAACGCACCGGGCCGGGCGAACTGCTCGCGAAGAGGGGCGGATGCCACTTCCGTATCAGTCTGCCTGACTTATCATCGCGGCATGGCCGACCTGCGCGTGCTCGACGCCGACGCGGCTCAGATGGTGGAACGGGTGTGCGACGCGATCGTCCCCGGCTCGGCCCGCGTGCACCCGGCCGTCTACATCGACGCGCTGCTGGCCCGGATGGAGCAGGGGACCCGAACAGCGGTGCTCGCCGCGTTCGCCTCTCTGGCGAACGGGGAGATCGGCGAGCACGTGGGGACGCCGGACTTTCTCCACGTGCGGGCGCTCGCAATCGAGGCGTTCTACAGCGACTTCGTCGCGCCCGGCGTCGACGCGACCGGCGCGTGGAAGGAGATCGACTTCAACACTCCCCTCGCCACGCGGCTGGCGAAGGACTGGTCCTACCTGGGGATCGGATGACCGAGCGCTTCGACGTGGTGGTCATCGGCTCCGGCGCAGGCGGCGGCGTCGTGGCAGGCGAGCTCGGGGAGCGCGGCCGCAAGGTGCTCCTGCTCGAGTGCGGTCCGCACAAGACGGCGGCCGACTTCACGCGCTGGGAGGCGAAGGCGGCGCACGATCTCTGGTGGCCCATCCGGTTCGCGTTGATCGACGGCGGCGCGGGCGGCGCGGTCGGCCTGGTCGCCGGGCGCTGCGTCGGCGGCAGCACGACGATCAACACAAAGGTGGCGCTGCGCGCGCACGCGAACGACTACGCGAAGTGGTACGAGGCGAGCGGGCTCACCGGCTCGAGCGGGTCGCCGTTCGGCGCATCGGACCTTGACCCGCACTACGACCGGGTGGAGAGGCGGCTCGGCGTCCGCGAGCGGACCGACTGGCCGAAGAGCGTGTACACGGTCGAGCCCGGCTTCCGCGCGCTCGGCTCGAGCCTCGAGCCGGTGCGCTCGTACACCGACTCGACATGCATGCGCTGCGGCTCCTGCCTCCAGGGCTGCCCGACCAACTCGGGCAAGTCGACGCAGAACACGTACATCCACGACCAGTGGGCGGTGGGCCGGCTCGACCTGCGCGCCGAGGCGCGCGTCGAGCGAGTCGTGATCGAGGACGGCGAGGCGACCGGCGTCGAGTACGTCGACCGCGACGGGACCCGCAGGCGCGTCGACGCGGGCGTGGTCGTCGTCGCCGCCGGGACGCTGAACACGCCGCAGCTGCTGATGCAGTCCCGCCTGCCGGAGAGCCCGAGCAGCACGTTGATCGGCCGCAACCTCGGCTTCCACCCCTCGCGTCTCGTCTACGGGCTGTTCGACGAGTCGCAGGACGCACACATGGTGTACCCGATCACGGCGCATGCGATGGATCATCAGCACGACGAGGACGGCGGCTTCGTGATCGAGGCGACGACGATCCAGGATCCGATCGGCTTCGCGACGACGATCGAGGACGAGAACGGCCCGCTCTGGGGAATGCCCCTCGTCGAGACGTTGCGCGGCTTCCGCCGCTGGGTCGGCCTGCTCGCGATGGTGAACGACGACAACAACGGCACCGTGCGCATCGACGAGAACGGCCAGGAGGCGTTCGACGCGGCGTTCACGCCGGCCGAGCGCGAGCGGATGGGCGGCGCGCTCGATTTCACGCGCGACGTGCTGCGTGCGGCCGGGGCTTCGAGCGTCCGCTGGACGGGGCTGATCACGACGCATGTGCAGGGGACGTGCCGCATGGGCAGCGACCCTGAGCGGTCGGTCGTCGACGCGGATGGGCAGTCCTGGGACGTCAAGCGGCTCTACGTCGGCGACGGCTCGCTCGTCCCGCGGACGCTCTCCGTCAACCCGTCGCTCACGATCATGGCGCTCGCAAGTCGACTGGCTGCGCATCTCCACGACGATCCCCACGGGTACCTCTCGTGACCGAGCCCGTTCGGGACCTCGCGCACCTCTCGCACGTCGAGCTGCTCACGCCGAAGCCGGACGAGAGCCTGTTCTACTTCCGCGAACTGCTCGGCATGGAGGTCGCCGGCGAGAGCGGCGACTCGGTGTACCTGCGCGGCTTCGGCGACTACGAGCGGTCGTCGCTCAAGCTCACCCGAGCCGGACAGGCGGGGGTCGGGCACGTCGCGTACCGCACCCACAGCCCCGAGGCGCTCACGCGCCGGGTCGCTGTGCTCGAGGCGGCCGGCGTCGAGGGTGCCTGGCTCGAGGGCGACCTCGGCCACGGCCCCGCCTATGGCTTCCTCGATCCCGACGGCCATCGCCTCGAGCTGTTCTACGAGTCCGAGCGCTACGAGGCTCCGCCGGAGCTGCGGCCGGCGCTCAAGAACCAGCCGCAGCGCTACCCGGGACGCGGCGCTGGAGTTCGTCACCTCGATCACGTCAACTACCTCGCCGTCGATCCGGCCGAGAACCGCGTCTTCCTCGAGGACTGCCTGGGCCTGCGGCTGACCGAGCAGATCGTGCTCGACGACGGCACCGAGGCGGCCGTCTGGCTCGCCGCCGGCCAGAAGTCGTACGACCTCACGTACACGCGCGATCAGACGCGTACGCACGGCCGGCTGCACCACATCGCCTTCTTCGTCGATCAGCGCGAGGACGTGCTTCGTGCCGCGGACATCTTCCTCGAGCACGGGATCGTGATGGAGTCGGGCCCGCACAAGCACGCGATCCAGCAGACGTTCTTCCTCTACACCTGGGAGCCGGGCGGCAACCGCGTCGAGGTCTGCTCCGGGGGCTACCTCATCTTCGCGCCCGATCATGAGGCGGTCGTCTGGTCGCAGGCGGAGCGTGCGAAGGGGCAGGCCTGGGGAATGCAGACGGTCGCGAGCTTCCACATCAAGGGATCACCGCCCGTACCCGAGGAGGACGTGCTCCTTGCCCGCGCCGGACACTGAGCCCTCGGCCCGCGCCCGCGAGCTTGTCCGCGGGGCTTACGACCTGCACGTCCATGTCGAGCCCGACCTTCCGAAGCGGCGCATCGACGACCTCGGGCTTGCGCGCCGCTTCGCCGAGCTCGGGCTCGCGGGCTTCGTCTTGAAGTCGCATTACGCGCCGACGGCGGAGCGGGCGGCCGTCGTGCGTGCGTCCGTGCCGGGCGTGCAGGCCCTGGGCTCGATCACGCTCAACGCCGGCGTCGGCGGGCTCAACGCGCAGGCGGTCGAGATCGCGGCGCGCGGCGGCGCGCGCGTCGTCTGGCTGCCGACGGTCGACTCCGAGAACGAGGCGAGCGAGGAAGGCCCGAAACCCGCCAAGCCTCCGGTGTGGCGCTTGATCCAGGAGGAGTTCGCGGCGGCCGGCGTCGCAGCCGAGCCGGTGCGCATCACCGAGGACGGCCTGGCGAAGGTGCTCGACGTCGTCGCGCGTCACGAGCTCGTGCTCGCCACGGGGCACCTCGGCCGGGCCGAGATCCCAGGGGTCGTCGACGCCGCGCTCGCTGCCGGCGTCGCCCACGTCGTCGTCACGCACCCGGACTATCCGACGCAGGGAGTCACGGTCGACGAGCAGCGCGGACTCGTCGAGCGGGGCGCCGTGCTCGAACGCTGCTTCACGCCGATCCACACCGGCAAGGTCTCCTGGGAGCAGACGTTCGAGGCGATCCGAGCCACGGGACCGCAGCACAACGTTCTCTCCACCGATCTCGGCCAGCCGGCGAACCCGCCGGTCGAGGACGGGCTCGCCCTGATGGCCGACCGCCTGCTCGAGGCGGGCTTCTCCGAGGACGAGGTTCGCACGATGGCCGTTGACAACACGAGGGAGCTGGCCGGTGCATAGAACAATGCTCGTCGTCAGCGCGCATTCCGCCGACTTCGTCTGGCGCGCCGCGGGCGCGATCGCCACCGTCGTCGAGCACGGCGGCAAAGCGCACGTCGTCTCGCTCTCGTACGGCGAGCGGGGAGAGTCGGGCGAGCTGTGGAAGGAGCCCGGGCAGACCGAAGAGCGCGTGAAGGAGATCCGCCGCGATGAGGCGCAGACGGCCGCGGCCGTCCTGGGCGCGGACTTCCGCAGCCTCGACCGCGGCGACTACCCGCTCGTCATGGACGCCGCCGCCATCGACCTGCTGACCGTCCTGATCCGCGAGCTCGAGCCGCAGGTGATCCTCACGCACGCTGCGCGCGACCCGTTCAACCCCGACCATGCGGTCGCCTACGAGGCGACGGTGCAGGCGCGGCAGCTCGCGAGCGGCGCCGGTGTCGCGAGCGCGTTCAAGACGATCGCTCCGCCCGAGCTGCTGCTCTTCGAGCCGCACCAGCCCGAGCTCTGCGGCTTCGTCCCGACGACGTTCCTCGACATCACGTCCGTGTGGAACAGGAAGGTCGCCGCGATGGAGGCCATGGGCGCGCAGTCCTATCTCAAGCAGTACTACTCGGAGCGCGCGGAGCACCGCGCCAATCACGCGCGCCGGATCTCGGGCCGCGGCGACATCCGCCATGCGGAAGCGTTTCAGCGCGAGATCCCGGTCGTCGTCGACACGCTGTGACCGACTACGCGGCTTTCGCACGGCTCGGCGTGGCCACCGTCCACGAGGCCGCGGGCCGGACCGGCGTCGTCGACATCGCGCTGACGCAGATCGTGCCCGGCTCGCGTGTCGCAGGCCCGGCGCGGACGGCGCTCTGCGCGCCCGGTGACAACACCATGGTGCACGCGGCGATCGCGCACGTGAATCCGGGCGACGTTCTCGTGCTGACGAGTGCCGAGCCGGCGCCCGTCGCGCTCGTCGGCGAGCTGCTGGCGACGCAGGCGCAGGCGCACGGCGTCGCGGGCATCCTCGTCGACGGCGCCGTGCGCGACGTGGAGGAGCTCGCGGCGATCGGCCTGCCGATCTGGACGCGCTTCGTGCGCGCACAGGGCGCGACGAAGGGCGAGGTGGGAAAGCTCGACGTACCGGTCGTCGTCGGCGGCGTCGAGATCCGGCCGGGAGACCTCGTCGTCATGGACTGCGACGGGGCGTTTGCGCTCCCGGGCGATGCGGCCGAGACAGTGCTGCCGCTCGCGCTCGAGCGGGCCGAGCGCGAGCGCGCCATGCGGGAGCGGTACGCGGCGGGTGAGCTCTCCTACGACCTCAACGGCTTGCGCGAGATCGTCGAAGGACGCTAGCTCAGCCGACCTCGACCTTCGTGAAGCCGTACGCCTCGAGCGCCGCGAGCAGCTCGTGGTGGCCGAAGGCCTCGCCCGGCGACGCGAAGCCGACCTTGCGCGGCGGCTGGTGGACGAGGTGGTGCGCGGCGAACGCCTGGATCAGGCCCGTCTGGAGGTACGCGCCCTGGCCGTGCGCGTACACCCGCACCGTCTCGAGCGCGCCGCGCCCGACGACGACGTCGACCGTGCGCTGCTCGCGCCGGTTCTCCCGCGGCGGCAAGCCCGGCTGCATCGAGTCGGCGATCCCGGCGAGGATCTGCTTCTGCTCCTCCGGCGGCAGCGGCCTGATCTTCTCCTGGTAGTCCCGCTGGCCCGCGACGATGCCCTCCATGATCGAGCGGTCGAGCAGGCCGCCGAAGGCGCGCACGTTCGCGATCTGCGGATGGTCCTTGAACCAGACCGGGTGCGGGAAGCCGCCCCACGGCAACGCGAGCTGCGTCGTGATCGCACTCGGGATCGACACCTCGAGCGTCGTCACCGGCGGCCACTCCTTGTACTCGTTCTGCTCGAGGTAGAGCGACTCCCACTGGAGCTGGCCGAAGATCGTCTGGGTCGACCCGTAGGTCGGGAAGCCCTTGAACATCGAGAGGATCTCGAGCGAGTCGATTCCGGGCGCGAGCTCGATCGCGATCCGCGCGCACGCCTCCGCGACCGCTGACATGTACGCGGTCGCCGGCGCAAGCAGCAATCCCGCCTCTTCGAACTTCGCGCCCCACTCCTCGTGCGCGAGCTTCACCCAGGGCGTCTCGCCGCCCGTGTCGATGTAGTGGCAGCCCGCCTTCAGGGCCGCCTCGGCCACCGTCGAGCCGTAGTAGATGCACGGGCCGACGGAGTTGGAGACGACTTTCGCCCCCTCGAACAGCGCCGCGAGCGCGTCGACGTCGTGGTCGACCTGGACGATCTCGTAGTCGGCCGTGCCGATGCCCGGCACGTGAGCGAGAACGTCCTCGATCTTCTCGCGGTTGCGCCCTGCGGCGATGAACGGGACGTTGTACTCGCGCAGGAACTCGATGATCAGCCGCGCGGAGAAGCCGCTGGCGCCGTAGACGACGACAGGCCGCTTGTCGCTCACTGTGCCTCCAGTCCGAGTAGGCGAATGGCGTTCTCTTTGAGAATCAACGGCCGCACCTCCGGCCTGATGTCGAGCGTGTCGAAATCCGCGAGCCAGCGCTCGGGCGTGATGAACGGATAGTCGGTGCCGAACAGGACCTGCTCGCGCAGCAGTGTGTTCGCGTAGTGGACGAGCTGGGGTGGGAAATACTTCGGCGACCACCCCGACAGGTCGATGTAGATCTGCGGCTTGTGCATCGCCATCGAGATCGCCTCGTCCTGCCAGGGAAACGACGGGTGCGCGAGGACGATCTTGAGCGTCGGAAAGTCGACGGCGACGTCGTCGACGTGGATCGGGTTCGAGTACTTGAGCCGAATACCTCCACCGCCCGCCAGGCCCGAGCCGACGCCCGAATGGCCGGTGTGGAAGAGCGCGGGCAGCCCGGCCTCCTCGATCACCTCGTAGAACGGGTAGGCCATGCGGTCGTTCGGGAAGAAGCCCTGCACGTTGGGGTGGAACTTGAAGCCGCGCACGCCGTGCTCGGCGATCAGGCGTCGCGCCTCGTCGACGCCGCGCCGGCCCTTGTGCGGGTCGATGCTCGCGAACGGGATCAGGACGTCGGAGTTCGCTCTCGCCGCCGCGGCGATCTCCTCGTTCGGCACGCGCGTCTGCCCGGTGAACGACTCCGAATCGACCGTGAACACGACGGCCATCATCCGCAGCTCGCGGTAGTAGCGCGCGAGCTCCGCCGCGGTCGGTCGGGCCGACTGGCCGCGGAAGTGGCGAATGGCCGCGTCGCGCAGCTCGTCGGGAAGCGAGTCGCCGCCGGCTTCCGACATCTCGGCGTGCGTGTGGACGTCGATGGCGACGACGTCGTCGAGCGAGAGGCGCGCGCTCTCAGCCACGGTTGCCCGCAAACGATGCGAACAGGTCAAGGGCCGTCGGGTCGAGGAGCGAGTCCCTGCTGGCGACGGACTCCGCCGGCTCGCCGCGGAGCAGGCGTTTGACGGGCGCCTCGAGCTTCTTCCCCGTCAGCGTGCGGGGAATCGCCGGCACGGCGATGATCGTATCGGGCACGTGGCGGGGCGAAAGCTGCGAGCGCAGAGCGCCCGCGATGTTGTTTCGCAGCTCGTCATCCAGCGCGATGCTGTCGGCGAGCACGACGAACAGCACGAGCTCGCCCGCGCCGCCCTCGTCGTCCTCGAGATGGACGACGAGGCTGTCCGTGATCTCCGGCAGCTCCTCGATGACGCCGTAGAACTCGCCCGTGCCGAGGCGGACGCCGCCGCGGTTGAGGGTGGCGTCCGAACGGCCGGTGACGACGGAGCTGCCGCGCTCCGAGAAGCGGATCCAGTCGCCCTGGCGCCAGATTCCCGGGTACATGCCGAAGTACGAGCTGTGGTAGAGGGAACCGTCCGCGTCTCCCCACAGCTCGACCGGCATCGACGGCATCGGCTTCGTGATCACGAGCTCTCCCAGCTCGCCGACGACCGGCCGGCCGTCGAGATCGAAGGCGTCGGCGGCGACGCCGAGCAACCGGCCCGAGATCTCGCCCTCGTAGACCGGCAGCAGCGGCGAGCCGCCGACGATGCCGCTGCAGACGTCGGTGCCGCCGCTGCCGTTGATGAGCAGCACGTCAGGCCCGAGCTGGTCGTAGACGTAGCGGTAGCCCTCGGCCGCGAGCGGGGAGCCGGCGGTGCCGAAGACGCGGATCGAGCCGAGGTCGTACTCCCGTCCGGGCTCGAGGCCCGCCTTGCGGCAGGCCATCAGGAAGGCCGGGCTGACGCCCATGAAGGTCGGGCGCGTCTCCTCGGCGACCCGCCACTGCCAGCCGATGTCCGGCCACGTCGGGTCGCCGTCGAGCATCACGATCGACGAGCGCACGAGCAGCGCCGCGACGAGCGCGTTCCACATCATCCACGAGGTGGTGGAGAACCAGAGCAGGCGGCCGCCCGGCTTCAGGTCCCAGCTGAACGCGTGCGCCTTCGAGAGCTCGAGCAGGATCCCGCCGTGGCCGTGCACGATCGCCTTCGGCCGGCCGGTCGTCCCCGACGAGAACAGCACGAACAGCGGATGGTCGAACGCGACCGCATCGAACGCGAGCGGCCCGGGCTCGGCGAGCAGCTCGCCCCACGAAACCGCGTCCGGCACGGCGTGCTCGCCGTACGGGACGTGCACGACGTGGCGGAGCGTGGGGAGGGCGGTGCGGATCGTCGCCACCTCCGCGCAGCGGTCGACCGCGCGGTCGCGGAAGCCGTAGCCGCCGACCGTCAGCAGCACCGCCGGCTCGAGCTGGACGAGGCGGTCGACGACGCTGCGCGGCCCGAGCTCGGGCGCGCAACTGGCCCAGACCGCGCCGATGCTCGCCGTCGCCGCGAAGGCGACGAGCGTCTCGGGGATGTTGGGCATGTACGCGACGACGCGGTCGCCCGGGCCGACGCCGAGCCGGAGGAGGCCTGCGCGCGCGCGCGCCACCTGCTCGCGGAGCTCCGCAAAGGTGAGGTCGATCGGGTCGCGCGTCTGGGAGCGGGAGACCACCGCGACCCGCTCCGCGTCGTCCTCGCCGCCGACGAGGTGCTCGGCGAAGTTCAGCCGCGCACCGGGGAACCACGTTGCGCCCGGCATCGTGTCGGACGCGAGCACCGCGCGATACGGCGCGTGCGCCTTCACCTCGAAGAACTCCCAGATCGAAGACCAGAACCCGGCCAGGTCGTCGACCGACCAGCGCTGCAGCTCGTCGTAGTCCCGGAACGCGAGCCCGCGCTCGCGCTCGAGCCAGGCGAGGTAGCGCCCGATCTCGGTCTGCCGGCGAACATCCGGCGGCGGCGTCCAGAGGACGCCGCCTTTGTCAGGTGCCGGCATGTCCGTCGGTCGACGCCGCCCGGTGCCCCATGCTGCGGGAGATGTCCTGCGCCGTCTTCATCACCGCCGGGGTGAAGCGCGCGATCAGCTCGTCCATCGACCCCATCGTGCGGTGGATGGCGAGATTGAGCGCGGCGGTCACCTCGCCCGAGTACGAGTAGATCGGGGCGGCGATCGACCGAAGCCCGTACGCGAGCTCCTCGTTGTTCACGGCGATGCCCGAGGAGCGGATCTTCTCCAGCTCCTTCCGGAACGCCTTCGGATCGGTGATCGTGTTCGGCCCACGCGGCGCGAAGTCGATCTGCGCGATGATCTTCTCGGCGCTCTCCTCGGGAAGGAAGGCGAGGATCGCCTTGCCCATCGCGGTGCAGTACGTCGGCAGGCGCGCCCCCACGTGCAAGTTGAGGTCGATCTCCTGCTGGCCCGGCCGGGTGGTGCGGCAGCGGTCGATGTAGACGACTTCCGTGCCGTCCAGAATCGCCAGGTTGACCGTGTGCTGCGTCTCGTCGCTGAGCTGGCGCAGGTGCGGGGCGGAGAGCTCCAGCAGGTCCATCGAGTTCAGTGCCGAGAAGCCGAGGTCGAGGACCTTCGGGCCGAGCCGGTAGCGCTTCGAGTCCGGGTCCTGCTGCAGGTACCCGAGCTTCGCAAGCGTCGTGACGTAGCGGTGCGCCGTGCTCCGGCTCAGGTCGAGGCCGCGGGAGAGCTCGCTGACGCCGATCAGTGACCGGTTTGCGTGGAACGAGGAGAGGATCGCCAGGCCGCGCTCCAGCGACTGCGACGTGCCGGTGGTGCCCTGCGAGCGCGGCATGGGCGCATCCTATCGTTTCGTCCCATCAATCGGAACGGCGTCTTGACAAACGGGCAGAGCCCTGAGAGTGTCCGGCCCGCGATCGCGCACGCGGTCGACCCTTGGCGTGTCGACAGGAGGAGCTGCTCGCACCGATGAGTGACCAAAGTCTAGAGGGGTTGCTGGAGAAGGTCGGGAATCCGGTCGATCTCGCCCGGAACTCGCAGATCGGACCGTACGTCTACCCGAACGTCCCCGGCGAGTTCACGAACTGGCGGGACGAGCAACACGCCTGGCGGGAGACCTGCTGTCTCTTCAACCAGTCGCACCACATGACCGACCTGTACATCAAGGGCCCCGACGCGATCAAGCTGCTCTCCGCGCTCGGCGTCAACACCTTCGCGAACTTCCAGGTCAACAAGGCGAAGCAGTTCGTCGCGTGCAACCCCGACGGCTACGTCATCGGCGACGCGATCCTCTTCTACCTCGACGACGATCTCCTCAGCCTCGTCGGGCGCCCGTCGGCGCACAACTGGGTGCAGTACCACGCCGAGACCGGCGGGTACGACGTCACGCTGGAACGGGACGAGCGATCGGCCGTGAACCCGCGCAACCGCAAGCTCTACCGCTTCCAGGTCCAGGGGCCCAGCGCCCTGAAGGTGCTCGAGAAGACGAGCGGCCCGCTGCCCGAGATCAAGTTCTTCAACATGGGCGAGATCACGATCGCGGGCCACAAGGTGCGGGCGTTGCACCACGGCATGTCCGGCGTGCCGGGACTGGAGCTGTTCGGCCCGTGGGACGAGGGCGCCGACGTCAGGGCCGCCATCGTCGAGGCGGGCGAGGAGTTCGGGCTCACGCAGGTCGGCTCGCGGGTCTACGCGACGAACACGCTCGAGTCGGGCTGGATCCCGTGCCCGCTTCCGGCGATCTTCACCGGCGACGACCTGAAGGCGTACCGCGAGTGGCTGCCCGCGAACGGCTACGAGGGCACCGGCTCGCTCGGCGGCAGCTACTACTCCGACGACATCTCGGACTACTACCTCACGCCGTGGGACCTCGGCTACGGCGCCTTCGTCAAGTTCGACCACGACTTCGTCGGGCGGGAGGCGCTCGAGCAGATGGAGGCTGCCGGCCCGAAGCGGAAGAAGGTCACGCTCGCGTGGAGCGGCGACGACGCCGCCGCCGCGATGCGGACGATGTTCCAGCCGGACCACCGGGCCAAGTACATCGACCTGCCGCTCTCCAACTACTCGACCTGGCCGAACGACAAGGTGGTGAAGGACGGCAAGATGGTCGGCGTCTCGACGTTCTCGGGCTACAGCTCCAACGAGAGCTCGATGCTCTCGCTCGCCATCGTCGACGTAGACGTCGAGCTGGGCACCGAGGTCACGCTCGTCTGGGGCGAAGAGGGCGGCGGCTCGGCGAAGCCGGTGGTCGAGCGGCACGTGCAGACGGAGATCCGCGCGACTGTCTCGCCGGCACCGTACGCCGAGGTCGTCCGCGCCTCCTACCGGCCGAAGTAACCCGCATGGGGGAACACGTCGACCTGCTCGGGTTGTACTGGACGGTCTCCGGGCCGGTCGAGGTGCACGTCGGCAGGGAGTGGAGCCTCTTCGACTGGGCCGACCGCTGCGCCGAGGCGCGCACGGTCGGCTTCAGCGGCCTCGGGATCTGGCACGCGGACCTGCAACATGTACTCGAGACGCGGAGCCTGAGCGACATGAAGCAGGCCTTCGACGGCAACGGGCTGCGCTATCTCGAGCTCGAGTTCCTCATGGACTGGTTCCTCGACGCCGACGACGAGCGCCGGCGCGCCTCGGACGAGATCCGTGCGCTGCTCTTCGACGCGGCGGCCGAGCTCGGCGCGCATCACATCAAGGTCGGCAACATCCCCGGGGTCCCCTGCGGGATCCCGCAGCTCAGCGAGCGCTTCGGCGAGCTCTGCGCCGACGCGGCCGGTCGCACGGATGCGAAGATCGTCTACGAGTTCATGCCCTTCGATGTGAACGTGAACACGCTCGACGCCGCGCTCGCGGTCGTCGAGGGCGCGGGCGCGCCGAACAGCGGCCTCGCGATCGACACGTGGCACATGTCGAAGCTGGGAATCACGCCAAACGACCTGCGCCGCGTCCCGCTCGAGTATCTGTCTTGGATCGAGCTGAGCGACGGGCGGCTCGAGAACATGGACGACCTCGTCGACGAGACCGTCAACCATCGCGCTTTGCCCGGCGAAGGCGAGATCGACGTGCACGCGTACGTCGAGGCCTGCGTCGACCACGGGTACACCGGGCCCTGGGGCGTCGAGGTGCTCTCTGACGAGCTGCGCAACAATCCGATCGACGTGATCTTCCGGCGGGCCTACGAGGCGACCGCCGCCCAATTCGAGCAAGAGAGGAGCTCCGCGTGAGCGCACCGACCGGAGTCAAGGAGCTCGATCGCGACCGGCTCGTCTGGATGTACGAGCAGATGCTGCGGATCCGCGAGTTCGAAGAGCGGGTCAAGCGCACCTTCGTCGAGCACCCGGGCGTGATCCGCGGCCACACGCATCTCGCCGACGGCGCCGAGGCGTCGATCGTCGGGTCGATCGCCACGCTCGGCCCCGAGGACTGGTTCTTCGCGACGTACCGCTGCCACGGCTACCCGCTCGCGCGCGGAACCGACCCGAAGGCGATGATGGCCGAGATCTACGGCCGCAAGGACGGGCTGTGCAAGGGCATCGGCGGCTCGATGCACCTCTCCGACGTCTCCAACGGCTTCCTCGGCACGTCGGGGATCGTCGCAGCCGGGATCCCGCATGCGACCGGCGCAGCTTGGGCCGCGCAGATCCGCAAGCAGGGCCAGGTCGTTCTGTGCTTCTTCGGCGACGGCGCGTCGAAGCAGGGCGCGTTCTCGGAGTCGTTGAACATCGCCTCGCTGTGGAAGCTCCCGATCGTCTACGTGATGGAGAACAACGGCTACAACGTGCACACGCGCACAGAGCAGGAGGACGCGAACCGCGCGCACAGCGAGGACCTCTCGGTGAAGGCGAAGGCGTTCAGCATGCCCGGCGTGACGATCGACGGCCGCGACCCGGTCGGCGTGTACGAGACCGTCGGTGCGGCGGTCGCGCGCGCCCGCGCCGGCGACGGCCCGACGCTCGTCGAGTCGCAGATGTACCGCCTCTCGGCGCACGGCAACATCATCGCCCCGCCCGGCGTGCCGCTGCACTTCCCGGAGCACGAGGCGATCGAGAAGTTCGGCGCGCCCGAGGAGTACGAAGCCGCGCTGAAGGGCGACCCGGTGCCCGCGTTCCGCGGACGGCTCGTCGCCGACGGCACGCTCTCCGCAGAGGAGGCCGACGCGATCGGCGAGCGGGTCCGCGACGAGATGCAGGCAGCGGTGAGCTTCGGCCTCGACAGCCCCTTCCCGGCCGTCGAGTCAGCCCTCGAATACGTCTACGCCTAGACAGGAGGCGATCGATCCATGGCACATGAACTGCCTTTCATCGCCGCCATCGACGAGGCGATCAGGCTCGAGATGGAGCGCGACGACAGCGTCCTCTACTTCGGCCAGAACATGGCGACGACCGAGAACGAGCCGTACGTCGACGCGTTCGGCAAGGACCGCGTCCGCGTCACCCCGATCTCGGAGACGGCCGAGATCGGCATGGCGATCGGCGCGGCGCTCGCAGGCTTCCGGCCCGTGGTCGAGCTCTACATGGCCGAGTTCATGCTCGTCGCGATGGACCAGGTCGTGAACGAGGCGCCGCGCTTCCGCGCGATGAGCGGCGGCCAGGTCAAGGTCCCGCTCGTCCTCAAGGCCGGCTTCGGGTTCACCGCCGGCTGGGCGGGCCAGCACACCGGCACGATCGGCGCGCTCTTCATGGGCGTGCCGGGGTTGAAGGTCGTGATGCCGTCGACGGCCGCCGACGCCAAGGGCCTGATGGCGACCGCGATCCGCGACGACAACCCCGTCGTCTACCTCCACCACTACCTGCTCACGCTCGAGCACGGTGAGGTGCCGGACGGCGAGTACCTCGTCCCCTTCGGCGAGGCAGCGGTCCGGCGCGAGGGTGGCGACGTGACGATCGTCGCCACGGGCTGGACGGTCGACCGCGCGCTCGGCGCCGCCGAGCAGCTTGCTGCGGAGGGCATCCAGGCCGAGGTGATCGACCCGCGCACGCTCGCGCCGCTCGACACGCAGACGATCCTCGAGTCGGTCGACAAGACCGGCCGGCTCGTGCTCGTCGACCAGGCGACGCGGCATGCGTCCGTCTCGACGGTGATCGCCGGCGAGGTCGCCGAGCATGGATTCTCGTCGTTGAAGGCCCCGATCGTCCAGGTCACCGCGCTCGACGCGACGATCCCGTACAGCGAGCCGCTCGAGGCGTGGGTCATGCCGAACGAAGACAAGATCGTCACCGCTGTGCAGCAGGTGCTCGGGTCGTCGCCCGTAGCGGCATAGACGCGGTGGCGCCGCCGCTGGACCGCGATCAGGCACTGCGCCTGCTCGCGACGATGTGGCGGATCCGTCTGTTCGAGGAACGGGCCGGACAGCTCAAGCGCGCCGACGAGGTCGTCGGGCTCGTCCACCTGAGCGTCGGACAGGAAGCGGTTGCCGCGGCGGTGTGCTTGCAGCTGCGCGACGACGACGCCGTGTACTCGGGACACCGTGCACACGGGCACGCGATCGCGAAGGGAGCGCCGCTCGGGCGTGTGCTGGCGGAACTGATGGGTCGCGACGGTGGGCTCTGCCGCGGTCTCGGCGGGTCGATGCACCTCGTCGACGTCGAGCACGGCTTCATGGGCGCGACCGGTGTCGTCGGCGGCAACATCCCGGTCGCGCTCGGAAGCGCGCTCGCAGCGCGGCTGCGGGGCGACGACTCCGTCACGGTCGTCTTCTTCGGCGACGGCGCCGTGCAGGCCGGCCACTTCAACGAGACCGTGAACCTCGCCACGCTCTGGCGGCTGCCGCTCATCCTCGTGTGCGAGAACAACGGCTTCGCAGAGTTCACGCCGCGCTCGGCGCACACGAACGTCGAACGCGTGAGCGACGTTGTCGCGCCGTACGATATCGAGTGCATCACCGTCGACGGCAACGACGCTCCTGCGGTGTGGGACGCGTTCGGCGGCTATCTCGCTGCGGCGCGCACGGGTGAAGGGCCGTTCCTCGTCGAGTGCTTGACGCATCGCCTGCGCGGCCACTACGAGGGCGATCCCGGGCAGTACCGCGAGGCGCTCGCCGCCGCCGAATGGCAGGAGCGGGACCCGATCCTGCGGTTCCAGCGGCAGGGGATCGCGGAGGGCTGGCTCGCCGACGACGCGCCGCCGGCCGTCGAGGCGGAGGCGGCGGACGCCGTCGAGGAGGCGGTGCGCTTCGCGCAGGCGAGCCCGTTCCCGCCGGTCGAGCTGATCGAGGCGATGGTCTACGCGCATGCCTGAGACCACGACCATCAAGGCGATCAACGGGGCTCTCGCAGACGCGATGCGCGCGGACGAGCGCGTGTTCGTCCTCGGCGAGGACGTTGCCGAGGGCGGCCCTTACACCGCGACCGCAGGCCTCGCCGAGGAGTTCGGTGTCGCGCGCGTGATCGACACGCCGATCAGCGAGGCCGCCATCACGGGCGTCGCGATCGGTGCCGCACAGTCGGGCCTGCGTCCCGTGCTCGAGATCATGTTCATCGACTTCATCACGCTCGCGCTCGACCAGCTCGTGAACGGCGCCGCGAAGGCGCACTTCATGTCGGGCGGCCAGCTGACCGTGCCGATGGTGCTGCGCACACAGGGCGGTGCGGGACAGCGCGGCGCGGCGCAGCATTCGCAGAGCCTGGAAAGCTGGCTCACGCACGTGCCCGGCCTCAAGGTCGTGATGCCGAGCCGTGCCGTCGACGCCGCCGGCCTGCTCACCAGCGCGATCGACGACCCGAACCCGGTCGTGTTCATCGAGAACAAGACGCTCTACTTCCGCAGGGAAGACGTACCCGAGCGGATCACACCGGTGCGTATCGGCGAGGCGGTCACCCTTCGCACCGGCGGCGACGTCACCATCGTCGCTCTGTCGCGCCTCGTCCACGATGCTCTCGCGGCGGCGGAGCGCCTCGCCGCCGAAGACGGCATCGAAGCCGAAGTGATCGACCCGCGTACGCTCGTCCCACTCGACCTCGACGCGATCGTCGAGTCCGTCGAGCGCACAGGCAGGCTCGTCGTCGCGCACGAGGCGGTCGAGCACGGCGGCTTCGGCGCGGAGATCGTCGCGCAGGTCCAGGCGGCGGCCTTCGACTTCCTCGACGCGCCGATCGGGCGCGTCGGAGCGCCGTTCGCACCGGTCCCCCTCAGCGCCCCGCTCGAGGATGCCTACCTTCCCGGCGTGGACGACATCGTCGCGGCCGTCCGGAGGACGTTCCGGTGATTGCCGCCGTGACGGAGTCAGTCCGCTCGATGCGCATCCGCGACGTGCGCGAGCCGGACGAGCCGGGAGTCGGCGAGGTCATCGTCCGCCCGACGGCGGTCGGCATCTGCGGCTCGGACTTCCACTTCTTCGAGGGCCTGCTCTCCGAGCACGCGGGCGGCTCGGGCTTCCCCCGCATCCAGGGACACGAGGTCGCGGCGACCGTCGAAGCGGTCGGGCCGGGCTGCCGGGAGGAGATCGAGACCGGCCAGACGGTCGCTCTCTACCCGCTGACGGCGTGCGGCCACTGCTACCCGTGCCGGATCGGACGCAGCAACGTGTGCGTCAACTTCAGCCTGATCGGCATCCACGAGGACGGCGGTCTTCAGGAGCTTCTGCGCATCGCCGACACGCAGGTCTATCCGATCGCCGTCGCGAGCCCCGCGGTCGCCGCCCTCGTCGAGCCCGTCTCGATCGCGATGCGCGCGGTGCACCGTGGTCGTGTCGCGGACGGTGAGCACGTGGTCGTGCTCGGCGCGGGGCCGATCGGGCAGTCGCTGCTCGTCGCGGCGCAGGATCGCGGCGCAGCGGTGTTGGTGGTCGACCCGCTGGACGGCCGCCTGGAGACGGCCCGCGCGCTCGGCGCCGAGACCGTCCAGTGGACCACCGCCGACGAGGTCGTCGCACACGCGCGGAGCTGGAGCGGCGGTGAGGGACCGCAGGTCGTGATCGACGCGACCGGCGTTCCGGCCGCGGTGCGGGCGGCAGTCGAGCTCGTCACGTCTGCCGGGCGCGTCGTGCAGGTGGGGATGTCCGGCGACGACGTGACGCTGCGTCTCGGCAGCTTCACCGAGAAGGAGCTCGACGTGCTCGGGGTCGCATGCTGCGGTACCGGTGAGTTCGCCGAGGCCGTCGACCTGACCGAGCGCAACGCCGACCGGTTCGCGCTCCTCGTCAGCCACGAGTTCCCGCTCGCGGAGGCTGCGGAGGCGCTGCACTTCGCGATGGAGCACCCGAGCACGGTGATGAAGGTGGTGATTCGCGGTTCTTGATCTCCTCAGCAGGGCTCGCGTAGTATCAGGTTGCCTGACAATGAAGGAGGCCCGGTGTACGACTATGTGATCGTCGGCGCAGGATCGGCGGGCTGCGTGCTCGCCGCGCGCCTCAGCGAGGACCCCGACGTCACGGTCGCGCTGCTCGAGGCCGGCGGGCCGGACAACAGGTCGGAGATCGCGATGCCGATCGCCTTCCCGATGCTGCTGAAGTCGAGCGTCGACTGGGATCTCCTCGGCGAGGTAGAGCCAGGGCTGGGCGGCAGGCGGCTGTTCCTCCCGCGCGGCAAGGTGATCGGCGGCTCGGGCTCGATCAACGCGATGATCTACGTCCGCGGCAACCGCGCCGACTACGACGAGTGGGCGGCCGGTGGCGCGGAAGGCTGGAGCTACGACGAGGTCCTGCCGTACTACAAGCGTTCGGAGGACAACGAGCGCGGCGAGGACGCGTTCCACGGCGTCGGCGGGCCGATGAGCGTGTCCGACAGCCGTGCGATGAGCCCGCTGATCGAGACGATGATCGAGGCGAGCGTGCAGGCGGGCCACGAGTACAACCACGACTTCAACGGCGCTCGGCAGGACGGGGTCGGGCGCTTCCAGCTCACGCAGCGCAACGGGCGCCGTTGCTCGACCGCAGCCGCGTTCCTGCATCCCGCGGCTGCGCGGCCGAACCTCCACGTGATCACCGACGCGATGGCGCTGCGGATCCTGTTCGACGGCACGCGTGCCGTCGGTGTCGAGATCGCGCGCGGCGGCGGCGTCGAGGAGGTCAGGGCGGGGCGTGACGTGATCCTCTCGGCGGGCGCGTACCAGTCCCCGGTGCTGCTGATGATCTCCGGCATCGGACCGGCCGAGGACCTCGCCTCCTACGGCATCGAGGTGCGCGAGGACCTGCCGGTCGGTCACAACCTGCAGGACCACTGCATGGTCCAGCTCAACTACGAGACCGACGAGCCTTCGCTCTTCGGCACGTTCACGCCGGCGAACGTCGAGCTCTTCGAACGCGAGGGCCGCGGGCCGCTGACGTCGAACATTCCGGAGGCCGGCGCCTTCTTGCGCACGCGGCCGGAGCTGCCTGCACCCGACATCGAGTTCCACTACGCGCCGTCGATGTTCTACGACGAAGGGCTGACCGCGCCGCACGCCGGCGGCTACTGCTTCGGCCCGGTCGTGGTCAAGCCGACGAGCCGCGGCCGCGTCATGCTGCGCGCGCCGCTCGCGGACTCGAAGCCGCGGGTCCTGTGCAACTTCCTCACGACCGAGGAAGACCGCCGATCGATGATCGCCGGCATCCGGATGGCGTTGGAGATCGCCGAGCAGGCGCCGCTGAAGAAGGTGGCGCGCACGGCCTTCAGCGTGCCCGCCGGCGACTCGGACGAGGAGATCATGCACTGGGTCCGGCGCGCGGCACAGAGCGTGTATCACCCGACCTCGACCTGCGCGATCGGCTCGGTCGTCGATCCGCAGCTGCGCGTGTACGGCGTCGAGGGCCTGCGGGTCGCCGACGCTTCGGTCATGCCGACTGTCACGCGGGCGAACACGAACGCGGCGGCGATCATGATCGCGGAGAAGGCGGCCGACCTGATCGCCGGGCGCACTCTCGAGCAGCCGTAAGCGATGGCCGGCCGGACGGTCCGC
>Ga0209415_10002759_pt1 | contig 32849 bp, 30 predicted proteins | sample PeaSoiSIISIP2007_FD_187696 | JGI IMG/M metagenome (GOLD analysis project Ga0209415, IMG submission 187696) | Peat soil microbial communities from Weissenstadt, Germany - SII-SIP-2007 (SPAdes) (version 2) | ecosystem: Environmental > Terrestrial > Soil > Wetlands > Peat | place: Germany... | reverse complement strand
CGGTGGCCCCGGAAAATGGGGCTGTTCCCACCGGCACTGCCGGTGTTGCCGGAGCGAGCGGTTCAGCGATCGACCGCGGAATCAATGGCGGGCGGCACTACAGCGCCGTCCCGTCCTTTCGCGTGTAGCGCCACTTGCCGTCCGGCCCCATCGCCGCGGCCAGATCGTCGTCGGGATAGAACACCGAGTCTCCCGCGCCGCGGTCCCCGACCTCCAGGATCAGCACGTCGGTGCTGGTGCGGTTCTCCAGATGGTGCGGCGACCCGCCGGCGACGAAGCCGGCGCACATGCCCGGAGCCAGTTGCGTCTCGCCGGCATCGGTGACCAGCGTCGGCGCACCTTCCACCACATAGATGAACTCGTCCTGCTTGCCGTGCCGATGGTGCAGCGCCGACCAGGCGCCGGGCGCCAGCCGCGTCAGGTTCACGCCGAACACGGTCAGCCCGAACATGTCGCCGAGCGGCCGTTTGTCGCGCCCTGCGACCCGTGTCGCGAGATCGGCCGGGTAGCCGGTAGCGCGGGCACGCGGCGGCGCATCGGCGGCGAGGATTGCTATGGGGCGTGTGACGTCGGCCATGGCGGTTCGCTCCCCTTTTTCGGCAACATGGTAAGCGTTCACCACCGTTTGCGCAGGCGCAAGACCAAAACCAGGACGGCGTCGTAGGGCAGCGCCACCGCCTCGCGCAGCCACCAGCAGCAACGCGTCATCCAACGCGAGCCCGCCGGCACAAAGGGCGGCCCCGCCGCGTGCGCCGGCATGCGGAGCAATCGCAACAGCAGCACGCACCGCGGCACATGATACAAACTGCTCGCGGCAAATATCGGCGCGGCGATGCCCCGCTCGCGCAGCAATCGGGCGACAGCGCAAGCCGAAGACAGTGTGTCAGCGCCAGTTTCCTCGAGCAGGATGCACCCTGGAGGAACGCCGTGCGCAACCAGCAGCTTCGCCATCACCGATGCTTCGGAAGGTCCAAACCGGCCGACGCCACCGGTTGGCACGAACAGCGGCGCGGCGAAGCGCGTGGCGAATGTGGCGGCGGCATCGACCCGCCAGCGCAGTGTGGTGCTAGGCCGGCCGCCGGCACGCACTGCTGCGCCGAAGATCACGATGACCGCGTCGGCGGCAGCGCCAGCCTCCGGGCCAGGCACACGGGGGCAAGGCGCCCGGGCGCAAGGCCTGGCCCGGCTATCGTACGGCGGGTTCAGGTGCGACGCACGTTCCAGAACAGTGGAAAGCCGTCCAGAACGCCGGTGATGTCGGCGCGGAACGCCGTCGGCAACTGCGCCACCCCGAGCGGATAGTACGGCACGTCCTGGAACGCCCGAAGCTGGATCTCCTCGCCAATTTTCTTCTGCGTCGCGAGGTCAGGGGCATCGAACCACGCGGTGCGCAGTGCCTCGATCTCCGGCATCGTCGGCCAGCCGAACCAGGCACCCTTGCCGTTGCCGCGCAGCGGCAGGTGGCTCGCAGGAGTGAAGAAATCGAGCCCGGAGAAGCCGGTGCAGAACAGGTGCCAGCCGCCATCCGCAGGCGGCTTGGTCAGGGCGCGCCGTTGCACCACCATGCCCCAGTCGGTCGCCTGATAGTCCACATTCATACCGACGCGTTTCAGCATGTCGGCAGCGACGTCGCTCAGCGCCTTGTTCACCGGCTGGTCGGTGGGCACCATGAGCACCAGCTTCTCCCCCTGGTAGCCGGCCGCTTCCAGCGCCTTCTTCACCGCCGCATCGTCAGGCTTGCCGGTCACCGCTGACATGCCGGCATTGCTCGCCAGCGGCGAGGTCGGCGGGAAGAAGCCGGCCGGCACCGACCAGAGCGAGGTGTCCTCGCCCATCATCGCGATCATGAATTCCTTCTGGTCGATCGCACCCATCAGCGCGCGACGCACCGCCGGCTTGTCGAACGGCGGAAACAGATGGTTCGGCCGCAGCAGGAACGGCGTGCCGGTCGGATCGGTGACCGGCGTGGCGATGTTGTTCTTTTTCAGCAATGGCAGCAGGTCGGCGGTGGGGTTCTCCCACCAGTCCATCTCGCCGGCCTGCAGCGCCGCGGCCTTGGTGGCCGGATCGGGCGAGACGTGCCACTCGACACGGTCGAAATGTGCGACCTTGGGTCCGGCGGTAAAGTCCGGCTCGCCATCCTGGCGCGGCTGGTAGCCGTCGAAACGCTCATAGACGAACAGCGACCCTTGCACTCGCTCGTCCGCTTTGAAGCGGAACGGGCCGCTGCCGACGGTTTCGGTGATCGCCTTGAACGGATCCGACTCGGCGACATGCTGGGGCATCATTGCGCACATGTTCGCGGCCGCATGACCCAGCGCCAGCGGCAGCAGCGCGAACGGCTGCTTGAGGCGGATCATGATCGTCTTGTCGTCCGGGGCGGACACCTCGTCGGTGCGCTGCATCAATGCCTGGCCGAAGGCGTCGCGCGCGCCCCAGCGCTTGATCGAGGCAGCGCAGTCGCGCGCCAGCACCTTGTCGCCATTATGGAACATCAGCCCGTCGCGCAGCGTCAGCTTCCAGGTTTTTCCCCCATCCTCGACCGTGTGGCCGGCAACCATCTGCGGCGTGATCTTGAAGCCGTTCTTCTGGCCGGTCTGCCCGTACAGCGTGTCGAACACCATGTAGCCGTGGTTGCGCGTCACGTAGGCCGTGGTCCAGATCGGATCGACGATCGCGAGGTCCGACTGCGGAATGAACTTCAGCACGCGTTGGCCCTGCGCGCGCACCACCGATGGCAGCGCGAGGGAGGCGGCCGACGCCGCCAGGAAGGTCCGTCGTCGCATGATTTGTTGTCTCCCAGGTTCCCCGTTGCCCTCTCCCGCGTCAGACGTGAGAGGGAGTAGGCTGAGCGTATCGCGGGTGCCGGCCAGACCCCAAGCAGTTCGGGAGCGATTGCATGAAATTTCTGTCAGACACAGCCATCCGCCAATACAATGAGGCCGGCTACTTCGCGCCGGTGCGCGCGCTCTCCACCGCCGAGGCAGCCGTGCTGCGCGCCCGGCTGGAGTCGTTCGAGGCCGGCGCGGGCCCGCTGGCCGGCAAGCTGCGCCACAAGTCGCATTTGCTGTTCACCTGGCTGAACGACCTGATCCGCGACGACCGCATCGTGGACGCGGTGGAGGACCTGATCGGGGGGGATATCCTGTGCTGGGGCAGCAGCTTCTTCATCAAGGAACCACGCAACACAGCCTATGTGTCGTGGCATCAGGACTCCACCTACTGGGGCCTGGAGCCGGCGGATATCGTCACTGCCTGGGTGGCGCTGTCCGACAGCACCAGCGCGAACGGCGCGATGCGGGTGATCCCCGGCAGCCACGCCCAGGAGCAATTCCCTCACCGCGACACCTTCGCCCCCGACAATCTGCTCTCGCGCGGGCAGGAGATCATGGTGGACGTGGACGAGCGCCAGGCGATGACGCTGGAACTCGCCGCCGGGGAGATGTCGCTGCACCATGTGCGGCTGATCCACGGCTCGGATCCCAATCCGTCCGGCCAGCGGCGCATCGGATTCGCGATCCGCTACATCCCGACCTATGTGCGCCAGGTGGCGGGCTCGCACGACACCGCGACGCTGGTGCGCGGAGTGGACCGCTATGGGAACTTCGAACCGGAGCAACGGCCGGATGCGGATTGCTCGCCGGCGGCGCTGGCGTACCACGCGGCGGTGACCGGCGCGCATGCGCAGATCCTGATGCGCGACACCGGCCGTGCGATGCGGGCGTAATCAACCTCTCCCGCGCCGTACGCGGGAGAGGTCGAGACGCGCAGCGTCGAGGGTGAGGGTGATCGGGTCGACACGCTGCCCGCTTTCTTGCGGTCATGGTGAAGAGCGACAAAGTGCATGCCGCTGCCCCTGGCCCAGTGCTTCGCACCGACCTTTCCAACTTCGCGGGAGAGATAGACAGCGCCCAGGCACTGCCTGACATCGATATCACCCAGCAGGCGGCGGCGTCCTACCGACATGTCGCGATCGTAACGCGGCGCAGCAGACCAATTCTATTCGGGGCCCGCACGTAACACCGGCCAGCGGGAAACCTGACCCCGCTTACGTTGCCGAACATCCGTCCCTGCCTCGGCGACACCGTCTCCCGCGGTGCGAGCGTGACGATCTTCCAGCAGCGCCTTGGTGACACCCGAGTGGCGCGACGCCCTTTTCAGTGGCGTCGCCGCCGCCGTGCGAACGCGACGCCACCCGCACTGACCGCCAGCAAACCAAGGGTCCCAGGCTCCGGTGCCGGCGTGGACGTCGATGAGAGGAACACGCCCGAGTCCGAAGCGTAGCTGACGCCCGTGGGCAGGCCTAGCGAGACCTGGGCGGTATCCAGGAAGTTGCAGATCAGGCCGTAGCCGCAAGGGTCGATCAAATAGTACATATAGAAGGGGGTATAGGAGTCATTCGTGACGTCGAGGACACCGGTGAAATCGAACCCGGTCATGGTCACGTTGGTGAACGCCTCCGACACCCAATCCGGGTTGGCCGAGGTCGCAACGGTACCAGCATTATTGCCGTAGAAGTCCATTATTGGGCTGCCAAGTTGCAAATGGAACTGGTTGGTAAAACTGCTGAGCGAGGAATTTTGCACCGTGCCGTCAACCTGCACCGAGATCGTGACCGCGGCGCTACCGCCGCCGGCGACATGCCAGGTAAGGCCATCCGACAAAATGCCTGTGGTAGACCCATCTGTATCAAGCCCGCCGGCGTAGAGGCCGGCGACGTAAGAATGAATGGCTCCGGTCGCCAGGCTGGCGGAGACGGTAGCCTGGCCGCCGCCACCGCCGCCGTACACCAGCGACAGGCCCCCCGACACCAGCCCGGCCGGCATTGAGTTTGGCGTGGTCGTGAGCACCTGAGTCCAGATCAGAGGGGGAGGGGAGAGTTCGGTGACGAGACCGGCGGCGGCGCAGCCGCCGGTGGACATGCCGACCGTACTGCCGTAGCACGCACTGTCGGTCTGACTGTAGGGTACGCCGGCCTCGCCGGCGGCAAGTAGGGTGGCAAGCTCGATGCCCTCTCCCGGTTGCAGCCCCGCTTGCAGCGCGGCGCTCGCCGGGCCGTGCGCCCAGGCCAGCAGCCCGGCCGCCACCGCGGCCAAAGATAGACGTTTCATCCTACTGCCTCGCACTCGCTTTACCGGCGAAATCCCGGTCCGCCGCGCGCGAGGATCAAAGCCCGTCGGACGCATCGCGGTCATGACGCAAATGCACTACGTCCGTCTTTTTTTTCACCGCCGGGCGGAATTTCAGGCATCAGCGGGAACCCGCGGCAATTGACCCAGGAGCCCCACCAGATCGCTTTGCCGGCGGGTCTCCGTTTTGGCCATCACCCGAGCCAGCAGATTACGCTCGGTATGAACGCTGCGCCCGCTCGCGGCCGCGATCGCTGGCAGCTCATGGCCGGCCAGCAGTTGCCGTGCCAGCTCCGCCTCGGCGCGGGTCAGACCGAACAGCGTGGTCAACACGGCGGCGTCGGTCGTTCCTCGGGAGGCGGGGTCCGACACGCACAAGACGACCGCGGGCTGACCGGTGACGAAGAAGTCATGCAAACTCCTGATCGGTATGGCCACCAGGACCAGCGACGCTTTGCCAGATGGCCGGGGAAGCCGCAGCGTGCCCCCCTTCCCGGGCCCGCGCGCCGCAGCGCTGACCAGCGCATCCAGCGCCCGAGTCGCCGCCGGAGACCCCGCCGACAGCCTCTCGCGTCCGGCCAGCAGGCCGTCCGCCATCCGCAGCACCCGCTCCGCCCCGCGGTTGGCATAAACCAGACGGCCGGTCCGATCGAGCAGAAGGACCGGCTGATGCATCGCATCCAGCGTGGCATGAGTGGCCATGGTCAACAGATCCGCGTTCTGGAGATGCCGCGTCACCCGCGCCGCGCGCTGCAGATGCGGAAGCAGGGTTCGCGCCAGCGACCGCTCCTTTTCACCAAACGGGGCGGCCCGCCAGGGCCGCGACAGGTTAACGGCCTGGGTTCCGGAGCGGCCGCTCCAAATCGTCAGACGCGCACCGTGTCCCATGTCGTTGGGGCGGTAAAATGCCTGGTACATCTCGGTCCGCTCCCATTCGGCACGGGTGATCAACGCGCCGACGTCGATCAATTCACTGGCCAGACCAGGCCGCACGCGGAGCGAGAGCGGAAGGTTTCGGTTGAAACGGCGCAGAAAAGCCTGATGCTCGGCGCGATCCACACCGACCGCCATCGCGCGGAATTCGTCGCGGTTGGCACTGCTGATGTTCATGCCGACAAAATGGCAGCTAAAGTCCGATGCCAGCCGCTGCAACAATTCGAGCCATCGGTCAGGCGCAACGGCAACCTCGTAGATCAAGTCCAGCGTCTCGGAGAGAGCTGCGTCGTCCACCCAAAATGTCCCGTTTATTAAAAACGAGGGGCGGAATATTACGCGCAGTGTCGTGACGTGTCAATTCCCTGATCGGCCTCGGTCTAGCGCTGACGCCCAATTGCGCGTCCGGCGGAGATAAATTGCCGCAGAAAGCCCCAGGATCGCGTGCGCCGGCATCCACGCCTTGCCTTCGCGCGTGCGGCACAGTCGGGGATGCCGGCCTGCGCCGGCATGACGACCGTGGCGTCAGCGGGAGTTTTCGTAGCGGGGTTACTTCCTCACAGCGCTTCCAGCGCGTCCGGCAGCGTCGCGAGACCGTCCAGCCGCAGATGGGCCTGCTCGATCTCCGGGCGCTCGGCGTGCATCCAGCCCCAGGGACCGCGGCGCAGAAACACCGCGATCATGCCGGCGGCACGCGCCGGCAACACGTCGTTGTCCAGCCGGTCGCCGACATACGCGATGCGATGCGCGGGTTCGCCGGCGGCCTCGATGACCTTGGCGAAGAATTCTGCCCCCGGCTTTGCCACGCCCCAGCCGGCCGAGCTGGCGATGACGTCAGCGGGCAGCCCGAGCCGGGCGAGCGCGGCCTCGGCCTCGATCGGTTGGTTGCCGGCGACCAGCACCTTGATGCCGCGCTGGCGCAAAGCGGCGAGGCACGGGACTGCGTCGGGATATAAATCCGCGGCGGTGAAATTATAGCGCCAGCCCTGCGCGCGGCGCTGCTTGATCGCGCTGGCGAGGTCGAGATCGGGGCGGAACATCTCGAACACGCGGCGATGCGGCTCGCCGCGCCACATGGTCATGCCGAGCGTGGCAAACAGCGTCAAACGCGGCACGCCGAGGAAATCCGCCCACTCGCCCCATTGGCGCGTCTCGTCGATCAGCGTCTCACCGATGTCGAAACACACCGCGCCGATCGGCCCAGGTTCATTGCCCATTATCATCCCCGTCGCATCCCCCCTCAGCGCGCCGTCTCGCCCGCCCGTTCCGCCAGAATACCGCCAGGCAGCACGCGCAGCACCACCAGCAGCAGGCCACTGATCAACAGCTCGCGCATCGCCGCCACCTGCGCGGGTGTAAGAAACGCCAGCAGCGGAGCGATAAAGCGCGTGCCCTCCAGCAACGCGACGATCAGCGCCGCACCCAGCACCGCGCCGGCGTTGTTGCCGAGCCCACCGGCGACCAGCGCCAGGATCACGTTCAGCGTCAGCAGCGGGGCAAAAATGTCGGGGGCGACATAGGACGTGTCGTGCGCATACAGCGCCCCGGCCACCCCCAGCACCGCCGCACCGAGCGCGAAGGCCCGCAGCTTGAACGCGAGCACGTGCTTGCCGGCGACCGCGGCGACGTCCTCGTCGTCGCGGATCGCTCGCAGCACCCGCCCGAACGGCGCGCGCGACAGGCGCTGGAGCAGTACGAAGACGACCGCCAGCACGGCGAGCACGATGCCAAGAAAGCGCAGGTTGAATTGCAGCGGCGAGACGAGGCCGCGCCACGGCCCCGGAATGCCGGCGATGCCGTCGGATCCGTTGGTCAGCCAAATCTCGTTCGACGCGGCGATACGCACCGATTCCGAAAACCCGAGCGTCACGATCGCCAGGTAGTCGCTGCGCAGCCGCGCGGTGATGAGCGCGACAAGGGCGCCGGTAGCGGCGGCGGTGACCGCCGCGGCCACGATGCCGAGCGGGACGGCCCAGCCCGCCTTGGTCAGCAACGCCGTGGTATAGGCGCCGACAGCGAAGAAACCGGCAAGGCCGAGATTGATCATCCCCGCCAGTCCCCATGTCAGGTTCACACCCAGCGCCATCAGCGCATAGATGCCGGCGGTGACCGACATGGCAACGAGATAGGCGGTCATGGAGTGAACCACGCCGGCGCCGGGTGGTACGAAATTCTCCCCCTCCCCTTGAGGGAGGGGGAGAATATAGGCGGCGATTTTCATCCCATCATCTCCGCCAACTCGGTCATGCTCGGCACGATCAGGTCGGGCTGGTGCGGCGTGGCGCCGAACGGGCGCCGGCGGCGGTCGATGAACGCGGTGCGCATGCCGGTCGCCTTTGCGCCGATGCAGTCAAAGGCGTGGTTGGCGACGAACAGAATTTCCCCCCGCTGCACCCCGGCCAGCTCCGCGGCCTTTTCGTAAGTCGCGTGGTGCGGCTTGAAGGCGCCTGCAACGGCAACGGAAATAAGCTGGTCGAACGCGACGCCATGGTATCGCTGCGCTGTCTCTAGCATGTCGGGGTCGCCATTCGACAGCACCACCAGCTTGTAGCGTGCGCGCAGCCGGTCGAGCGCGGCGGGGACTTCCGGAAACGGCCGCAGCCGCTCGATGGCCGCGACCAGCGCGCGCACCTCGTCCGCCGTGTGGGCGATGCCGGCGCGATCCATCACGAAGGCCACAGCGCGTTCGCCGATCTCGCGATACGACGTGTGCTCGCGGCCAAGCAGGGCATCGATCATCGAGTTTTCGAAGTGGGTGCGGCGCCACCAGGTAACAAAGGCGTTCGGGCTGCCCTGCCAGTTCTTGGCTTTGAGGAAGAGCGTGGCGACCTCCACCAGGCCGGACTGCATGTCCACCACGGTGCCATACTGGTCGAACATGCAGACCTTTATGGTGGATTTGAGAAGCTGTGGATCGGTCATCGCGGGCTCCGGTGTGCCATCCCGACTTTTCTGTGTGTAAGCTGAAAGGTCGTGGATGCCGACCCACCGGGTCAAGCCCGGCGGCGGGCTTCGTCAGCATGACGGTGGGGTGGCCGGCCAATCGATACGAAGACGCCGCGGCCTCAGGGATGCAGGATCAGCTTCTGGACACGCCAGTTGAGCAATTCGGCAACGAACAACGTGTTCTCCGACGGGCAGGCCATCTCGTGGATCCAACCGAACTGCTTGAGCTGTTTGCCGGACATGCCGAGCACGCCGAGAACCTTGCCGTCGAGCGTCATCTTGTAGATGCGCCCGGGATAGGCGTCCGCGCTGTAGAGTATCTGGTGCGGGCCGGGGGTGATGCAGATCGCCCAGGGCGAGCCGGGCGCCATGGTCTGCGGCATGCCGGGGGGGAACGGCAGGCTGGGCTTGTTGCCGATCGCCGGCTTGGCGTTCGGATCGTATGGCACGTCGATGGTGATCACGCGCAGCAGCACGCCTTTCGTGTCGAACACCTGGATGCGGCGATTGCCGCGATCGGCGACATAGACGCTTCCTCCCGCGTCGACTGCGATGCTGTGCGGCGTGTTGAACTGCCCCGGTTCTGTGCCCGGCGTTCCCCAGGAGCCGAGCCACTCGCCGTCGTGGCTGACGCGGGCGACGCGCGAATTGATATAACCGTCGCTGATATAGCCGTTGCCGGCCGAATCCCAGGCGATGTCGGTAACCTGGCGGAACATGCCGTCAATCGGGGGCAGCGGCGGTTGGGGATGCTTGAGCGGCGCGGTGCCTTCGTCCGAGGCCTCCTGCTTGCGGCCGAACACCATGACCACACGTCCGGCCTGATCGAACTTCACGACCTGGTCGGAGCCCTTGTCGGTGACCCAGATATTGTCCTCGGGGTCGATCTTGACGGTGTGCGCGAACGACCAGGCATAGAGGTTGTGGCCGATCTCGCGCAGGAATTTTCCATCGGCGTTGAATTCGAGCAATTGAGCGGCGGCAGCGCCGTAGGCCGGACCAGTGGTGTTGCCGCGGGAGAACGCGAAGATATGGCCCTTGGAATTCACCGCCACGCCGGAAACTTCGCCGAGATACAGATTGGGTGGCATCTTGAGCAGATAGGGGACGGAGTCGAAAGCGATCTGCGGGACGGTCTGGGCGGCGGCGGATAACGTGGCGACGGCGAACATCGTCAGTGCGCCGAGGATTGTCTTCTTCATCCGGGCCTCCATCGTTGCGCAACATTGAGTGTCGCGGCCGTGTGTCTGTCAATGGCGGGGACATGACAGGCGAGGGTTTGGCTTGCATAGTGGGGCTTGCATCATCGGAGACAACGATGCGTTTCGTGGCGGCGACGATGCTGTCCATTGCCCTTGTGTCTGTGGCGGGCGCGCAGACAGTTCCCGCGGGGCAGAGCGTTGCCGACGCCGCGACCTTCGGTGCTGTTGCCACGCTGGCGCCACTGTGTGGCTTGCGTGACGAGGCCTGGTCGTTCGACCTGCGCCGCGCAGCCATGCAGACCGCCACGGGAAGCGCTGCCACGGACGATGCCGGGCTGTCGCATGCCGCGGGCAGCGGTCAGGTCGCCGCCGCACTCGGCTATGGGGATATGGAGGCGTTGGAAGATTTCGCGGCCGATACGCCGGCCGCAACTTGCGCGTCGCTGCGGGCAAATCCCGCGTTGGGCCGGGCCGATGCCGCGGTTGCCGCATTTCGCCGCCGGCGCGACGGAAAACCTGTCGGCTGAGCAACAGTGTCACCCGGCCACGCCGCGCTGCGCACCTGGTGCCAGTCCCGACCATATGCGGTCACCTGATCCAGCTTGATCGCGCGCGGGACAACCCGCATCCGATATGCGATGCTGCGCGCGCCCAACCCGGAATATCCGTACCATGCGCCTGCGCCAGATCTGCCTTGTCGCACCCGAACTGGAGCCCGCCGTCGCGGCGCTGACCGAGATCCTCGGTCTCGCCGTCTGTTTCCGGGATGACGCGGTGGCAAAATACGGTCTCGTCAATGCAGTGCTGCCGGTCGGGCAGTGTTTCCTGGAAGTCGTCGCGCCGACGCGTCCCGATACGGCTGCCGGCCGCTACCTCGCGCGGCGCGGCGGCGCCGGCGGCTACATGGTCATTATCGACGTTGCGGACATCGCGGCGGCCGAACGCCATGTCAGCATGCTCGGCATCCGCGTTGCGAATCCGATCGCGCACGGCGAGGCGTATCGCGGCTTGCAATTGCATCCGCGCGATACCGGCGGAGCGTTGCTGGAACTGAACTGGACGCGCGGCGGCGAATCGCTGTCGGGGCCTTATCATCCTGCCGGTCCCGATTGGCAGCGCCACATCCGCGATGACACGACGACCGCGCTGCGTGCCGCCGAGTTGCAGTGTGACGATCCGGCGATGCTCGCCACGCGTTGGGGGCGCATCCTCGATTGCACGCCGACGACCGGTGCCGCCGGCGATCCTGTCATCGCGCTGGAGCTTGGCACGCTGCGTTTCGTGCAGGCCGCCGATGGCCGCGGCGAAGGTCTCGGCGGTATCGATCTCGCGGTGCGCGGCCCGGCTGCCATTCGGGAAGCCGCCGCTGCGCGCGGGTTGCCCGTCAGCCCCGACTGGGTTTTGCTGTGTGGCATCCGCATCCGCCTGGTTGGCAAGGAGCACTCATGAAACTGAAGGACATCGACCGGGTGAACCATTTGATAGCCGAACTCGGCGCGGTGAAGGAGCTTGTCGCTCTTGCCGACCGCGCTGCTCCCAGCGACCTGAAGCTGTTCATCCAGGGCCCTGGCGAAGCGTCGATCGAAATGTCGGCCGAAGGCGCCGAGTCGACGCATTATCGCGGCTTCTCCGCAACGCCCGCTTTCCTTGATGAACTCAAACGTCTGGCGCTGCAGGAGATTGCGGCGCGACGGCAGGCGATCGTCGGCGAACTCGCCGCGCTCGGCGTCGAGGCGGACGATTAGGACCACGTCACCAGGCGCGCGCGCCCAGGATGCCGCGCGGGCGTAAGGTCAGCACCAGCAGGATCGCGAGGAAACCGACCACCGTGCGGTAGTCGGGCGGCAGCACAAGCAGCGACAGTTCCTCGGCAACGCCGACCATGAGCGCGCCGACCACGGCGCCCGGAATGCTGCCGAGCCCGCCCACCACGGCGGCGGCGAAGATCGCCAGAAGCGCGCGAAAGCCGGTCAATGGATCGATCGACGTGTCCAGGCCGAGAAGCATGCCGCCGAGTCCGGCCAGTCCCATTGCGGTAAAGTTGACAATGTGGGCGATGAGTTTTGCGTCGATGCCCTTGATGGCGGCGAGCGTCGGATTGTCCGCCACAGCGCGCATCGCCTTGCCGATGCGGGTGAAGCGCAGGAAGGCGAACAGCGCCAGGACCGCGACGGCGGAGATGACGAGGTCCTCGAGCTGCTGCGGACCAACGCGCAGCCCGGCGAAGCGCCAGTCGCGTTCGATCGACAGGTCGTAGTCGCGCAGGCTGTTGCCGAAGATGAGCCGCACCACGTTTTCCAACGCGATCGTCAGGGCGACCGAGGCGATGGTCGCGGTCACCAGGCCATTGCGGCGCAGCGGGCGCAGTACCAAAGCGTCGCTGACCAGGCCGAACAGGCCGGCGACCAGAAAGGCAGCGACGGCAGACGGCACCAGCGGCAGGTGCAAGCTGACATTGGCGACGTAGCCGGCAAACGCGCCGATCGTGGCGTGCGAGGCCACCGCGAAATTCGGAAACCGCAGCACCGCGTAGATCGCGGTGAAGCCGATCGCCGGCGCGGCCAGAATGGCGCCCGACATGAGCCCGTTCAAGATCAGTTGCAGGATGGGGGTAAGGCTCATCATTGCAGTCAAGTAGTACCTGTCATTGCGAGGAGCGCAGCGACGAAGCAATCCCCCGCCTGGTGAGCTGTGGTGACGCGATGCGGCTGCTCGCCACCCGGGGGATTGCTTCGTCGCGACGCTCCTGGCAATGACAGGTACTAGGCGACCTCGATGAATTTGAACGCGCCGTTGTCCACCCGATTATAGCGGAACTTGCAGTCGGTGATGTCGCCGATATCGGTGAAGGTGCATGGTCCCGAGGCACCGCTGTACTTCACCTCCTTGCCCGCCTTGATCAACGGCAGCCCCTCTACTGCGGTGTACACCTTCTGCCCGTCGCTGTTGGTAATCCGTCGCACGGTGTCACGGATCGCCGTGCCGTTGGCCTGCCCCGCCTTGGCGATCGTCAGCGTCACGATGCTGATCCAGTCCGTGGCCTGCGCCTCATATGAATCCGGTGCGGCGATGCCTAACCGCTTCACACACGCCGCAAAGGCCGGCGAGTCAACGTCGGCCGAGGGCTGCACGGTGATCGCCCCCTGCGTCACCTCCTGCGGCAATTGCTGCACGGATTTCTCGGTCAGCGCATAGGACTGGCAGAATTTCGTCCCGTCGTAGCCGGCGCGGTACAGGTCGCGCAGCACCACCGCGACGTCCGGTGCATAGCCGTTCAGATACAGGAAATCCGGCTTGGCGCGCAGCGCCTCGTCCACCTCGGACCGATAGCTTGTCTTGTCCTTATCATAGACCAGCGATCCCACCACGGCCACGCCCTTCGGAGTCAACGTATCGGTGAGAAAGTGCCGGGTCGGCTCGGCGAACGGCGCCTGGATCGCCATGATGAACACGCGCTTCGCGCCGTGGCGAATGATGAACTCGGCGTGCTTCGTCGCCTGCAATTGGTTGTTCGGCTGGGTGCGAATCAGGTAGCCCTGATGCGGCAGATGCGTGATGCTGTCGGCGCCCGATACCGTGGTGAGGAACGTCTTGCTCTCCCAGCACACCGGTGCCACCGCGGTGGTCACGGCGGACGCCCAGGTGCCCATGATCACCGGCACCTTGTCCACATCGATCAGCTTTTGCGCGGCGCGCACCGCGGCCTCGGGATTGGTTTCGTCGTCCTCCACCACCAGCCTGACCTGCTGCCCGAGCAGGCCACCGGCGTGGTTAATGTCGTCCGCCACCGCCTGCATCGCCTTCAGCATGCGCGGCCCGTCGAAACTGCCCGCGCCGGTCAGCGGGGTGAGCACGCCGAGATCCAGGCTGCCGCCCTGCGCGCGGACGGTTCGCGGTCCGAGACCGAGGACTGGCACGGCGATAGTTGCCGCCGCCGTGGTCAGCATTGCGCGACGGGTCGGACGGATCATGGCAAAGCCCCTATGGTTGTTCAGTCGGATGCGCGCCTAGGAAGATGCGCCGGATTTCCGGATCGGCCCGCAGCGTCGCCGCGTCACCATCGCGGTTGTTGCGGCCATCGACAAGGATCGTCGCGCGATGCGCAACCTCCAGCGCCTCAGCCGCATTCTGCTCTACCATGACGATAGCGATCCCCGCGCGATTGATCTCGCGAATCGTGGCAAACAATTGCTCCGCGGCGATCGGCGACAGTCCGGCCGAGGGCTCGTCGAGCAACAACAGCACGGGCTGCACCATCAGCGCCATCGCCATCGCCAGCACCTGCCGCTGCCCGCCCGACAACGTGCGCGCAGCGCGATGGCGCTTCTCCGCCAGCATCGGGAAGCGCGCGAACGCGGCGTCGATGCGGGTGCCGACATGTGCGGGATCGATGTAGCCGCCCATGTCCAGGTTCTCGCGCACCGACAGCGTCGGGAATACATTGGCCTCCTGCGGCACGAACGCCACGCCGCGCCGGGCGATGTCGCGCGGCGAGAGCGTGTGGATCGGCGCTTCGCGCAGATGAATCGTGCCGCGCGCCGGGTGCAGCAGGCCGGCAATGGTCTTCAGCAACGTGGACTTGCCGGCGCCGTTGGGGCCGATGATGGCGACGATCTCGTCGTTGTTCACGGTGAGCGAGACGCCTTTCAGGATTTCGTCGCCGCGTCCGTAGCCGGCCACGATGTCGCGCGCGGCGAGAAGGATCATTGCGGTTTGTCCTCCCCCTCCCCTTGTGGGCTTGGGCCGCGAAGCGGACCAAGGTTGGGGGGAGGGGTGCGTACCTCCGCCCAACCTTGGTCCGCTTCGCGGCCCAAGCCCACAAGGGGAGGGAGAAGATCTTCGCCAGGCCTCAATGGTGCCGCCCCATATACGCCTCTTGCACCGCCGGATCGTTCGCCACCTCGGCGAATGTGCCCTCGCACAAATGCCGCCCCTCTGCCATGACGATGACGGGGTCGCAAAGCGCGGCGATGGTGTCCAGGTGGTGCTCGATCAGCAGTACCGAGATGCCTTCGTCGCGCAGGCCGCGAAGGTGTTCACCGATTTCGCGCCCCAGTGTGGGGTTCACGCCGGCCACCGGCTCATCGAGCAACAGCAATTTGGGTTCTGCCATCAGCGCGCGGCCGATCTCCAGCAGTTTCTTCTGACCGCCGGACAGCTCCGCGGCGCGGTGCTGCAGCACGCGCGTGAGGTTCAGGCGTTGCGCGATGCCAACGGCGCGCTCGCGCAGCGCGGCTTCGCGGCGGCGGACGGATTGGGTGCGCAGCAACGCAGGAAGGATGCGTTCGCCGGGCTGGAGGGTGCCGTAGAGCAATAGATTCTCCAGCACCGTCAGGCGCGGAACGCCGCGGGCGATCTGGAAGCTGCGCACCAGGCCCGCGCCGGTGACACGGTCCGGCCGCCAGCGTGTGATGATCTGCCCGTTGAATCGGATGCTGCCGGAATCCGGCGGCACCAGGCCAGAGATGCAATTGAACAGCGTGGTTTTGCCAGCGCCGTTGGGGCCGATCAGGCCGGTGATGCGGCCGGCCTGCACGCTCATGCGCACGCCGCGCAACGCGTGCACGCCGTAGTAGCTGCGGGTCAGGTCGCTGATCTCGAGCAATGGCATGACGGCACCGTCGCCTTGGCGTTGTACTGGCACGGCAGGGACTCTGCCGGCCGGCGGCATTCTCCCACGGATTGATGTATTATGCGCGGGCGTTCCGCCGGCGAGCCCGGCATCAGGCGGGTTTCCGAACCGAGGGAGCGAGGGAGCGAGGGAGCAAGTTGGTCCCCCTACCGGTTCATCCCCCGTACCGCGTCGCACACCGCCCGCGTCACTTCCACCGTCGTCGCCTTTCCCCCCAGATCGGGCGTCATCACCCCCGCCGCGCACACCTGCTCTACTGCCCGCATCAGCAGCGCTGCCGCGTCCGCTTCGCCGAGGTGGTCCAGCATCATCGCCCCGGTCCAGAACGTCGCCACCGGGTTGGCAATGCCCTTGCCGGTGATGTCGAACGCGCTGCCATGAATCGGCTCGAACATCGACGGCGAGCGCCGCTCCGGGTCGATATTCCCGGTCGGCGCGATGCCCAAGGAGCCGGCCAGCGCCGCCGCCAGATCGGACAAAATATCGGCGTGCAAATTGGTCGCCACCACCGTGTCGATGGAACGCGGCTTGCGCACCATGCGCGTGGTCATCGCATCAACCAATTCGCGCTCCCAGGCCACGTTGGGAAAGTCCCGCGACACCAGCGACGCCATCTCGTCCCAGAACACCATGCCGAAACGCTGCGCATTGGACTTGGTAACGACGGTCAGGTGCTTCGCCGGGCGGCCGTCCGCCAAACCGAACGCGTAGCGCATGATCCGCTCGACACCACGGCGAGTGAAGATCGCCACCTCGGTCGCCACCTCCTCCGGGAAGCCGCGATGGGTGCGCCCGCCCTGGCCGGCGTATTCGCCCTCGGAGTTCTCCCGCACGATCACCCAGTCCAGATCGCCAGGACCGATGTCCCGCAACGGGCTGGTGACGCCCGGCAGGATGCGCGTGGGGCGCACGTTGGCGTACTGGTCAAGGCCCTGGCAGATCGGCAGCCGCAACCCCCACAGCGTGACGTGGTCTGGAATGTTGGGATCGCCAACCGCACCGAAATAGATCGCGTCGGTGGTGCGCAGCCAGGCCAGCGCGTCGGCCGGCATGAAGCGGCCATGCTTGCGGTAGTAGTCCGAGCCCCAGTCGTAGTGGTCCACTTTCAGCGTGAAGCCGCCGTCGCGCGCGGCGACCGCGTCGAGCACTTCCAGGCCGGCGGCGATGACCTCGGGTCCGATGCCGTCGGCGGGGATGGCGGCGATACGGTGCTGGCGGGGCATGGCGCTGGTCCTTGGCTGGATGGCTGCGCAAGGTTCGTAGCGCCCGACGCACGCGGCGTCACGACCCGGCCGCGGTGATCGCGTCGATCTCCTGCTCGGCCAGACCAGCTTCGCGCAGCACCTCGCGCGTATGCTCGCCGAGCGTCGGCCAAAGCCGGCGCACCGCCGGCGGGCTGGCGGAGAAGGTTGGAGCAATCGCCGGCAGCGTGACGCGCCCCTCCACCGGATGTTGCGCCTCCTGGAAGAAGCCGGTGTCGCGCAGGTAGTCGTCGTCGAACAGGTCAGCGAGGCTATTCGCCTTGCCGCATGGAATATCGGCCTCGGTGAGGATCGCCAGCCACTCATCCGTCGTGCGCGCGCGCAGCCCGTCGGTCAGCACGGCCAGGACCGCATCGACGTTGATGGCGCGCGCGGCGATGCTGGAAAAGCGCGGATCATTGATCAGCTCCGGGCGGCCCAGTGCAGAAAGCAATCGGGCGTATTGCGCATCGCTGGAGGCAATGACGCTGATGAAGCCGTCCTTGGTCGGATAGGGCCGGCGGTGCGGCGTCAGCATCCGCGGATAGCCGACGCCACGTTCGAATTCACCAAGCGTGCCCCACCACAGATGCTCGACCAGCAGAAACGACAGAGTCGTTTCCAGCATCGGCACGTGGACTTCCTGGCCCTGGCCGGTGCGCTCGCGATGGAACAGCGCCATGCCGATCATCGACCCCAGCATGTGGCCGGTCAGCTTGTCCACCAGCACGGTCGGCGCATAACGCGGCGCGCCGTCCGGCCCGGCGTTCAGCGACGCCAGGCCGCTGATGCCCTGGATCAGGTCGTCGAATGCCGGTGCGTCCTCGCGCGTGCTGCCCTTGCGAAATCCTGAGGCGCTGGCGTAGACCAGCCGATGGTTGCGCCCCGCCAACGTGGCGTAGTCCAGCCCGAGCCGCTGCGCCGCGGCGCGCCGCATGTTGTGCACGAACACATCGCCCCCATCGATCAGTCGCAGCAGCGCCTGCTTCGCCGCGGGCTGTTTCAGGTCCAGCACCACGCTGCGCTTGTTGCGGTTCAGGTTGGCGAAATAGCTGCCCATGCCGTGCGTACGCGACGGGCCGATCCAACGTGTGTCGTCACCGCGCGGGCTTTCCACCTTGATCACGTCGGCGCCCAGGTCGCCCAGCATTTGCGTGGCGTATGGTCCGAGCACGATGCTGGTGACGTCGATAACGCGGATACCGGCGAGCGGTCCGCCGGCTGGCTGGTCGTCTGCGTGCTGCATGCTGATCCTCCCGCGCCAGCTTCCGCGCCGGCCCTTGGCTTGGCAATCCTGCGACGTGTGGTTAGCGTCGCGTCGCATGGCCACATTGATCCTGACCGGCGACGTCAACCTGATGAACGTGGACGACCCTGCGGTGCCGTTCGCGCGCGTGCGCGACGCGTTCCGCGACGCCGACCTGGTGTTCGCCAACCTGGAATGCTGTTTGTACCAACCGCCGGGCGGACACAGCTTCCACAACGAGGGCTTCTTCGCCGACCCGGCGATCGGCGGCGAGGCACTGCGCCTCGCCGGCATCGGCGCCGTGGGCATCGCCAACAACGTGAACTACGGCGAGGCGGCAATCCTTGCGTCCATCGCGCGGCTGGACGCCATCGGCATACCGCATACCGGCGCGGGAGTGAACCTCGCGGCGGCGCGTGCACCCGTGCTGCTGCAACGCGGCGGATTGCGGTTCGGCTGTCTGCAGCGCAGCTCGGTGTATTGGCCGACCAACCACGAAGCCGGACCGCACGATCCGGGCATCGCGGTGATCCGCGGCCACACCGCCTACCAGGTGCCGATGTACAAGATCCGGCCGGAGATTGCGCCGCTGAACCGACCGGGCATTCCGCCGGTCATCGTCACCTGGGCCGATGCGGATTACCTGCGCGCATTCACCGATGACGTCGCCGCGTTGCGCGCGCAGGCCGACGTGGTGGTGGCATCGTGCCACTGGGGCCTGCACAAGGACGTGCTGGCCTATATGCGCGAGATCGCCCATGCGGCGATCGACGCCGGCGCCGACATCGTTGTTGGGCACGGACCGCATTTCTCGCTGGTGGTGGAGGCGTATCGCGGCAAGCCGATCTTCTACGGGCTAGGCAGTTTCTCCTTCCACACCGGTCATGGCGGGCGGCGGCATGGCGACTGGATCGGCATGATGGCGCGCGCGCGCTTCGACGGCGCGCGGCTGGCCGAGGTTGGCTTCCGCTTCGTCCGCCATAACGACCGCAACGAAACAGTGCCGTGCGCGCTGGCGCAAGAGCAGGTGGAATTTGAGGATCTCCGGGAGCGGAGTGCGGCGTTCGGGACCCGGTTGACTGCCAGCGGCGACGATGTGCGGGTTGAGCTTGGCTGAGTGAGGCTCGCCACATCAGCGCATGGCGCACCTGCGCCGATAGCAAGTTCCGAATGCTTAGGTAGAACGAGAGCCGCGTAGAGCCGCGGAGCAAAATTTCATTACATTGCGCACTGGCCGTGCATTTCTTCCGTCGGCGATGCGGTGAGCACGGCTCGGCGGCTCTCCGCGCTTCCTGTGTGTTAAAATCTTTGGCACAGTGCGCATTGGCCGCCACGATCGACTCCCCGGTTCTCCTGGAACGTGTTGGCGACCCACCCGCGTTGACATCGCCATCCTACCGTCGGGTAATTGGCGCGGCATGGCACGGAACGTCCAATGAATGTCCTCACCAGGGCGGACCCGGTCGCGCGGGCGCGCGATCTGGCCGCATCGATTGCCGCCGCCGCGGACGAGATCGAACGCACCCAGAAAATCCCCGAACCGTTGCTGAGCGACCTGCACGCAGCGCGACTGTGCCGCATGTTCCTGCCGCGTGCGGTGGACGGCGACGAGGTCGAACCCTGGGTGTATCTGCGCGCCATCGAGGAAGTCAGCCGGCACGACGGCTCGGTCGGCTGGAACCTGTTTGTCTGCAACAGTGCGTCGCTGATCGCACCTTTCCTCGAGCCCGAGGCGATGCACACGATCTTCGACGATCCGCGCGCCATCGTCGCCTGGGGTCCGCCGAACGCGTGCAAGGCCATTGCGGTGCCCGGCGGTTACCGCATCAGCGGCGAATGGGGGTTTGCCAGCGGCTGCCGGCAGGCGACCTGGATGGGCGCGCACGGCCACGTGGTGGAGCCGGACGGATCGCTGCGACTGAACGCTGCGGGACGCCCGATCGTGCGCACTCTGCTGTTCCCGGCAGAGCGTGCGACGCATGTCACCAACTGGAACACCATCGGCATGCGCGGCACCGCGTCCGAGGGCTACAGGCTGGACGACGTCCTCGTGCCCGAAGCGTTCAGCGCGACGCGCGAGGATCCGACGCTGCGGCGGCTCCCCGGGCGGCTCTATGCCTTTCCCCAACAGGGCCTGTATCCGGTCGGGGTCGCCGGCGTGGCGATCGGCATCGCGCGCGCCATGCTCGACGCGTTTGTCGATCTGGCAATGCGCAAGTCGCCGCGCGGGTTGGGTCGCCTGGCGGACAGCGCTGTGGTGCAGAGCAATGTCGCTCGCATGCAGGCGCGGCTCGATGCGGCCCGGGCCTATGCGGTGGAGACGCTCATGGACGTCTGGGCAGCCGCGGACGATACCGGTGTGATCGACGTGCCAGCGCGTGCACGCGTGAGGTTGGCCTGCGCGCATGCCATCCAGGAGGCGATCGCGGTGGCGGACTTCACCTACAAGGCCGCCGGCACGGATGCGATCTTCCCCGGCACGCCGTTCGAGCGCCGCTTCCGCGACATGCACACGCTGTCGCAGCAGACCCAATCCCGCGACGCGCATTTCGAATCGGTCGGCCGTGTACTGCTCGGCATTGGGCCGGAGGGCGCGTTCTTTTAGGGCACCTCCGCCCCGTGCCTCATTCGGCCGCGCTGGCGAGCGGTGCGGGCCGCCATGTCTTCAGCACCGGCAGCACTTCCTTGGCGTATAGCCGCAGCGAGGCCTCGGCGGTGGCATACGGGATGCCGCCGAAGCGGAACGCCGTGTTCAATTCGAAATCGCCGATCGCCGCGCGGCGCGCTTCAAGTTCGCGCAGCACGCGGTCGGGCGGACCCCATACCGCGGCCTTCAGGAAGCCGTCGATCGCGCCATCCATGCCGCCCTTGCGGGCGATCTCCGCCTTCTGCGCGTAGGCGTCGTAGCCCTTCACCTGCGCGAAATGCTCGCCCAGCAGTTCGTAATGCTCGAAGTTGCTGTGCACGAACGTGCCCATGTAGCGCCGGGCAAGCTCCTCCGCCCCCGCGGCCGAGGGCAGGCACAGACAGAAATCGGCGATCATCATTGGCGGCGCTTCGATGCCGTGGAACTTGCGGAACAGGTCGCGATTGCGCTGGATCGCCGGCTGGCGCAGCGGCCACGGCCGATCGCAGAACATCACCATGTGCGCGCCAAGCCGCGCCGCCGCCTCCACCGAGTCCTCGCTCGACGCAACGGCGTAGATGCGGCCGTCGAAGCTATATTTCGGCTTCGGGCGAATATCCACGCGCGGCTGCGGATAGAACTTGCCGTTGCCTTCCATCACGCCGGTGCGCAGCGCGTCGACGATCATCGGCGCCGCCTCGTCGAACCGCTCGCGCGATTCGTTCATCGTGCCGCGGAAGGCGGCGAACTCGCGGCGCGCCAGGCCGCGGCCCAGACCGAGCCGCAGCCGCCCCTTGCACAGCAGATCAAGCACCGCGGCCTGTTCCGCGACCCGCAGCGGGTCGTGCCACGGAAGGATAACCGCCGCGGTGCCGAAATCGACGTCCGGGCACACCCCGGCCAGGTAGCTCATGAGCTGCAGGTTGTCGGGGCAGAACGAGTAGTTGAAGAAATGATGCTCGGCCGACCACAGCACGTCGAAACCGAGATCCGCGGCGAGGCGGGCGAGGCGGAGTTCCTCGTCCCACACCTGGTCGTCGCTGATGTCGTCCCAGCCATAGGCGGCAAACACCATCATCATGCCGACATCCATGGTTCCCTCCTGGATCGTGTGTGCGGACGCAGACGTGAGGCCGCTGCGCCCGGTTACCGATCGGTAGCGTCCCACACCCGAGCGAACACGGCAACGCCGGCGCAGTGTCCCGGATCCACGGTTCAACCCCCACCGCCAACCCCGTCATTGCGAGCGACGCGAAGCAATCTCCCGGGGACGACACGCGGTAGCTTGCTTCGCTTCGCTCGCAATGACACGGAAGACGCAGGGCTCGGAGCACTACCCCAGGCCGGCGGTTCGGTAGGCCGACCGCAGCGGCGCCGCAAAGCCGATGCTGTCGAGCCGAAGTTCGCCGTCGGCATCGACGATGTCCGGCTGCGGCGGCCATGCGCCGTCCGGCCCTCGCCGGAGTATCTCCGCGGCAATCGCGGTCGAGCGCAGCACCACGATCTCGGCGACCGTCGGGATCGTCAAATAGCCGCGGACATTCGCCCGTGTCTTGCTCACGTTGGTGGGGGGGACAGGATCTCGATCAGCACAACAGGCTCGTGCATCAATCGCGCGCCCGAGGGCGGGGCGCAGGTGATGCCGACGTCGGGAACCAGGCAGTTCTCCTCGGAGCGCTGGCCGGGGACGACGCCGGGAGCAATGACCACTCGGCACGGACCGCCGCGGGCATCGAGATGCACCCCCAGCAACTGGGCCAGACGCGCCTGGATCGAGCCGTGCGGATCGGAGGCGGGAGCCATCATTTCCGGCTCGCCGTCCCGCAACTGCCAGAGCGCACCGGTCTCGTCGCCCGAATCCCAATCGAGGAACTCGGCAACAGTCATGCGGTGCAATGGCAGTTTCAGCGCACTCGACATGTCAGGAAGATGCGCGCTGTCCGGCCTGGCTGCAAGCGAACACTGGGTGAATTGGCAGGTCCGAGTTCGCCCCCGATGGGCGCCGCCATGCGGCACGGCACGCACGTTACGGCATCGCAGGATGGTGCGGTGCGCGACCCCTGCGATTGACGCCGCCCTACCACCCGGTATCGTTGCTCAACGCCCCGGTAAGGAGCCCACCCCGATGCCCGAACTGAAGCCTATCACCGTCATCTATCCGGTCATGCCGGCGAAGGACGAAGCCGAACGCGCCGCGCTGCGCCCGATCGGCCGCAACCGCCAACTCTACCAAAGCGCGATCCACGGCGCCTCGGACATCGTGCGCGCCGCCGACGAGCTGGGGCTGTGGGGCATCGCCACCATCGAGCACCATTTCTGGTCGGAAGGCTACGAGGTCGCGCCGGCGCCGAGCGTGATCCAGGCCTATTGGGCGGCGATCACCAAGCGTATCAATGTCGGCGTGGTCGGCTATGTGATGGCGACGCACAATCCGATCCGCGTCGCCGAGGAAACCGCGGTGATCAATCAGCTTGCGCAGGGCCGCAGCTTCGTCGGTCTGGCGCGCGGCTATCAGTCGCGCTGGACCAACGTGCTTGGCCAGCATTTCGGCACGCGAGCCACCAAGTCGCCGAGCGCCGCGGTGTACAACGCGCAGACCCAGCTTGCCGGGTTCTCGCAGGCCACCACGCTGGAGAAGGACCTGGCCGACGACGCCAAGAACCGCCGCATCTTCGAAGACCATGTCGAGATCATGCTGAAGGCATGGACCCAGGAAAGCTTCGACCACAAGAGCGACAACTGGCAGATCCCCTATCCGTACGACACCGGGGTCGATGACTGGCCGCTGGCGCGCGCCGGCGTGACGCAGAGATTGGGGGCGCCGGGCGAGGTGGACGCGCAAGGCCACACGCGGCGCGTGGCGGTGTGCCCGGCGCCGTGGACGCAGCCGCACCCGCCGGTGTTCGTGTCCGGCAGCGGCAGCCCCGAGACGATTGCCTTCTGCGGCAAGCACGGCTTCGTGCCGACCTACTTCACCAACATCCAGTCCGCCGGTCCACTAGCGGAACATTACCGCAAGGCCGCCGCGGCGCAGGGGCGCTCGTTCCTGCCGGGACAGAACCAGTGCATGGTGCGCTGGATCCAGATCGGCAAGACGCGCGAGGACGCGCTGGACCGCATTCGCAACTACGACCTGGATATCTGGAAGAACTTCTATGCGGCGATGGGCCGGCGGAAGGTGGAGAACGACGACTATTTCGGCTCGCTGGTGAACTCCGGGCTGTTCGTGTTCGGTTCGGTGGAAGAGGTGCGGCGCGAGCTGCTGGAGCAATGGCTGGTGTTCCCGGCGGAATACATCACGCTGATCAACCACTACGCGCAGACGCCGAAGGAGGTGGTGGTCGAGACATTGGATACCTTCCAACGTCACGTGAAGCCGGCATTGGATGAGGTGATCCACAACGCGACGCGCCAGGCGGCGGAGTAGCGCAGGGACGCTTCTAGACGCGGCGCCTATCCGTCGGCGCCGACCGCCCCGTCTTATGGGCTGCCCACGGGTCCGGCCAAACAGACGGGCTGGGTCACCGTAGACCACTCTCGCCCGGGAGCGTGCCCCTTGTTGGCCGATACGACAGCAGGCTATGCAGCGACCATGAGGCTGAAATCTGTCAGGGCAGAGAACTTCCGTGCCATTCGCTCGGTGACGGTTCCGCTCGATCCGGAGCTGACGGTCCTGCACGGGAACAACGCTCATGGGAAGACCAGCCTGCTTGCCGCGATCGCGGTAGGCCTCGGTATTATTCCCACCTACCTCGGCGGTGGCGGCATTAAGTTCCGCAAGTCCGATCTTCGTGACGGCTCACGCGAGACCTGCGTCCGGCTCGAAGTGATGGGGGAGCGCTGCGGCCTGTGGTGGGAACGCAGGATGTACAGACCGGGCGCCGGCGTACGCGCGAATAGGAAGACTCTCATCTTTGGCGAGTCTGCGCGCGACTATTTCGTCAGACTCGGGGAGGCACTGGCGAGCGACCTTGCCACCGTAACGATTCCGGTCATTGCCTTTTACGACACTGACCGAGCGGTCTTCGACATTCCCGAGAGAAAGCGGAATTTCCGTCGTGAATTCAATCGTTTCGACGCCTACGCCGACGCGCTGGCGAGCAAGACCAGCTTCAAAGCGCTGGTGGAGTGGTTCTATGCGCAGGAGAACATCGAACTGCGAAAGCAGCGGGATCTGGCCAACTTTGGCTTTCGTCTTCCGATTTTGGAGGCTGTGCGTAATGCAATCACCGGAATGATGCCGGATGTCACAAATCCGCATATCGAATCTCCGGCGCAATTCGTCGTCGATCGTAAGACAGCGTATGGTCAAACTGAGAAGCTTTCGCTCGAGCAGCTCAGCGGCGGCTACCGCATCGTGCTGGCTCTCGCCGCTGATCTTGCGCTGCGTATGTCCCTGGCCAATCCATACCTGCCCGATCCGCTGCAGTCTGAAGCCATCGTTCTGATTGATGAAATCGAGCTGCATCTGCATCCGGAATGGCAACAGCGCATTCTGGATGATTTTCGCCGCACCTTCCCGAACGCGCAGTTCATTGTGTCCACTCACAGCCCCCAGGTGCTGTCCACAGTGGAGCCTCGGCACATTGTTCATTTGCGCGCTACGTTGGAGGGCGTTGTCGCCGAGCAGGAGACAGGTCCGACCTTCGGCGCCAAAGCAGGCGATGTCCTCGAAGCCGTGATGGGAGTTGAGCAACGGCCATCTAATGAGTTTAGCCGCAAACTGAGCGACTACCGCCGGCTGATCGCGACTGATCAGGGTGAAACCGATCAGGCGAGGGCGCTGCGTCGCGAACTGATGGCGCTTTCGTCCGGCGACCCTGCACTGACCGCGGCGGACGTAGAGATCGGTCGCCGGCGGGTCATGCGCGACCTCGCCGCTCGTCGATGAAGCGGATCGCCGGGCTGCACGCCCCATCAGCGGGCCTCGCGCGCTTCCACTCCGACCAGAATATCAGCAAGACATGGGACGAATTTGGCAGCTTCGAAGCGGGCATTGCCAAACGGGAGCTGACCGCCGAACTGACTGCCCGTCAACACGGCCTGTGCGCATATTGCGAGATCGATCTTGTGCCAAATGACACCAGCGTGGAGCACTTTGTTCCGCAAAGTGATCCGGTGCGGGGCGCCACCTTGGCGTGCGACCATCGCAACTTGATGGTAGTGTGCCGGGGTGGCAGCAACCCACTGTTCGGACCAGATAGCTTACGGCCGGATCCAGCTCGGTTCCTGCCGTCTGCACAGAATAGCCGCAGTTGCGATGCGGCCAAGGGTAATCGCTCGGCGACCGAGTTCCTCGATCCGCGCGCCCTGCCCGCACAGCCGCCGTTGGTGCAAGTGAACGACGATGGTCGGCTGGAAGTCGATGTCACGGCCTGCGGGCAGGTCGGGGTGCCTGAGACGGCGGTGGCCGACCACATCAGGAGGTTGGGCCTCAATGTCGGCCGCCTGCGCAATCTGCGTGCCGCGGTGCGCGCTGAGTTGACCAAGGCGTTCCTGGAGTTCGCAGCCCTGCCGCCACAGCAGACGGATGAGCATCTGATTGCGATGGCCGAGAGCAGGCTGCTACCAGATCCGGTCGGTATTCTCGCTCCCTTCTTCACCACCACCCGATCTTTTTTCGGCCCGGTAGCTGAAACCACTCTCTCTCGGCCGCCGCAAGCCTGGATATGACCGCTGGACAGAACCAGGCCAGATGATTCGCCCTCCGGTGCGGGAATGTGCCGCTGCACGACGCCGGAGACCCACGCTGCACCGTCGCCCGATGTGTAGCCGGCAACTTGGATCGCGATGGGTAAGATCGTTTCTGGTGGGTGTTCGCCCGCACCGCGGTATCCGCCCGCCCCGCCCTACTTCCTCGCCTCCCGCACCGCGGCCACCTGCTTCTTCAGCTCCGGCAGATCCAGCGCGCCCGGCACCATCGTGTCGCCGATCACCAGCGCCGGCGTGCCCTCGATATCCAGCGCGTGCGCCAGCTTCATGTTGGCGTCGATCCGCTGCTGCACCCCCGGCGCGTCCATGTCGTGTGACAGCCTGCTCCAATCGAGGCCGAGCTTCTCCGCCGCCGCCTGGATCATCGCCGGCGTGGTATCCGGCGGCAGTTGCATCACCGCCTCGCGCAGCTTGTCGTAGCCGCCCTGCTGCTGTGCGGCGATCAGCGCCTTGGAGCCGAGCGTGCTGGCCGGTCCGAGGATGGGCAAGTCCTTGTAGACCAGCTTTACGCCGTGATCCTCCGCCAGGAACGTCTCCATAACCGGCTCCATCCGCCGGCAATATGGGCAACGCGTGTCGAAGAACTCGACGATGGTCACGTCGCCGTGCGGATTGCCTGCCACCGGATCGGCCGGCGTCACCAGCGCGTCGCGGTGCGCCGCGAGGGCGGCCTGCGACTCGGCCTGCTGGCGCGCGCCGTCCTCAGCCTGCAACGCGGCGACCGCTTCGCGCAGGATCGACGGGTCGTGTTGCAGCGCGTCGCGCATAATGGCGACGATTTCGGCGCGCTGTGCGGGGGTGAACGCATCGGCCGCCGCGCCACTCGGCAGCGCCGACAGGCAGGTGAGCGCGAGCAGCAGTACGGAAGTGTGAAGCAGCCTGGTCATGGGCAATCCTCTCTGGGGGAACCGCCGGCAGTTGCCGGTGGTAGCGAACGCGTTTATGGCACGGTCCCTCACCATGGCGATGCGGACCAGCCCGGGCACGGCCGGCCGCCCGGAACAAGGATCGACAATCTTGCGGAGCAGGCTCTCGGTCCCGGCGCGTGGCATGCGCGCTATCCTAGCGCCTTGGCGCGCCATCGTCCTGTCGGTGCTGACCCTGAGCAATACGGCCTGTGGATCACTGCCCAACCTGAACCCGTTCTCCGGCCCCACGCCACCCCCCGAGGGCCAGCAGGGTCACGTCCAGGGATTCCTCGGCGGGGTGGTGGCGGACGAGCCGCGCGCTACGCTGATCGGTCGGGACGCATTGTCGCTCGGCGGCAATGCCGCCGACGCTGCGGTGGCGATCGGGTTTATGCTGGCGGTGACACTGCCCTCGCGCGCCAGCCTGGGCGCCGGCGGCGCCTGCCTCGCCTATTCCCCCAGCACCAAGTCCGTGAATGGCGGCGTGCCAGAGGCGATCATGTTCCTGCCGCGCCCGCCCGCCAGCGTCGGGCCGAACGCGGACCGCCCGGCGGCCGTGCCCATGCTGGCACGCGGCCTCTTTCTGCTGCAGGCGCGGTATGGCCACAGACCGTTCGAGAGCCTGGTGGTGCCGGCGGAGCGGCTCGCACGGTTCGGCGTGCCGACGTCGAAGGCGCTCGCGGCGGACCTGGCGGTGGTCGCCGGCGCGCTGATGGCGGACCCCGGTGCGAGCGCGGTGTTCAGCCGCAATGGCGTGCCGCTACGCGAGGGCGATCCGCTGGTGCAGCTCGACCTTGCCGCGACGCTGTCGCAGCTTCGCGTGTCGGGGGTGGGCGACCTTTACCAGGGCAACCTCGCCCGGCGGCTGGAGCAGCAATCGCCGCTGGTGGGGGGGCCGCTGTCGCTGAGCGACCTGCGTGCCGCGTTGCCAACGCTGGCACCGGCGCTCGTCGTACCGTGGCACAGCGACAAGGTGGCGTTTCTGCCGCCGCCGGCGGATGGCGGGCTGGCCGCCGCCGCCGCGCTCGAGACGTTGGAGCAGCGTCCGGGCGCATACGGCGAAGCCGCGGCACGCGCCTTGGCGATCGCGGCGCGCTGGCGCGCGGGCGGCGCGACGGCGGATGCGCTGCTGCACGACACCGCGTTGCCGCCGGCCGCGCTGCCGCCGCTGCCGGCCTCGACCACCTGGGCGACGTTGGATCGCGACGGCAACGCCGTGGTGTGTGCCGTGAGCCTCGACAACCTGTTCGGCACCGGGCGCATTGTGCCGGGGCTCGGGTTCCTGCTGGCAGCCTCGCCGGCCAGTGTGCCGCCGCCGCTGTATGCCGCGGCGCTGGACTGGAACGACCACCTGAACGCGTTTCGCGCCGAGGTCGGCGGCTCCGGCCAGGCAGGGGCGCCGGTGGCAGTCGCCGCCGGCCTGTTCAATACGCTGGTCACCGGCCAGGCGATGTCGGTGCCGGTGCCCGAGCCGGGCCGAGCCAACGTCATCGTCTGCGCGAGCTATCTGCCGGGTGCAGCCGAAACCTGCCGCTGGGCGAGCGATCCGCGCGGCGCCGGTTTCGCGGCAGGCGGCAACTGAGTCTGCCCCGCGCATGACACTGAAAGTCGGTCGCGGCGCCGCGGCGCCACCCTTCATGGTGATGGACGTCATCGCCGCGGCCAATGCGCGCGCCGCTTCGCTGCCGCCGGGAGCGCCGCACGTCATCCGCATGGAGGTCGGCCAGCCCGGCACCGGCGCGCCGGCCGGAGCGGTGGCCGCGGCCGCCGCGGCGCTGCGCTCCGGCGACGCGCTGGGCTACACCGAGGCATTCGGCCGCCGGTCCCTGCGCGAGCGGATCGTCGCGCATTACCGCGACTGGTACGGAATGGACGTGCCGGTAGAGCATGTGGCGGTGACCGTTGGGGCCTCGGGGGCGTTCCCGCTGGCCTTCCTGGCGGCCTTCGACCCGGGCGACCGGGTGGCGCTGGCCGCGCCGTTCTACCCGCCCTACGTGAACATCCTGACCGCCTTGGGCATGCAGCCGGTGGTGCTCGAAGCCGGGCCGGAGACGCGGTTCCAACCCAGCGTGGCGCTGCTGCAGCGCCTCGATCCGCCGCCGGACGGGCTGATCGTGGCCAGCCCATGCAATCCCGCCGGCACCATGCTGCATCCGGACGAACTGGCCGCCATCGCGCGCTGGTGCGACGCGCACGGGGTGCGGCTGGTCAGCGACGAGATCTATCACGGCCTGCACTACGACAGCGCCATCGCCAGCGCGGCGTCGTTCAGCGGCAATGCGGTGGTGGTGAACAGCTTCTCGAAATATTTCTCGATGACCGGCTGGCGGGTCGGCTGGCTGCTGCTGCCGGAAGACCTGGTACGGCCGGTCGAGTGCCTGGCGCAGAACCTGTTCATCAGCGCGCCGCACCTGTCGCAAATCGTCGCCGAGGCGGCGTTCGACTGTGCGGCGGAGTTGGGGGCAAATGTCGCGCGCTACCGGCGGTCGCGCGACCACCTGTTGCGCGCCCTGCCTGAGGCCGGGTTCGCGCGGCTGTCCCCAGCCGAGGGGGCGTTCTACCTGTTCGCGGACATTTCCGACCGGTCAAACGACAGCGAGGCGTTCTGCGCCCGGATGCTGGCCGAGGCGGGCGTGGCGGCGAGCCCGGGCGTCGACTTCGACCGCACGCGCGGCCGGCGGTTCCTGCGGTTCAGCTATTGCGGGCCGGAAGCGGACATGCGCGAGGCGGCGGCCCGGCTGAAGGCCTGGCGGTAGGGCGGGCGAAAGCCCGCCTCGGGCTGCGCTACGACGGCACCGGTGGCCGGCATCGGCGGACCGGCGATGCGGGACGGCCATGCGACGGGCCGGGGCTGGCCGGGACTTCGCACGGTGCAAAGGGTCACTTGCCGCAACCCCGCGCCCCTGCGGGGAGCCTTCTCTCAGTTCCTGGGAACGCGGCTCGATGGGGAGCCGGCGGCGTCTCATGGACGTCTCGTTTCGCTGCATGAGAGACGGTGATGCGTGGGATGAGAGGGAGCCGGAGCAGAACGTTGGACTGCCGGTCTACCATCCTGCGGCGGCAAGCGCCTTCATGCGACAGCGGAACGAATGTACCACGGAGTTCCTGGGAACGCGGCGCGGTGGGGAGTCGGTGGCGTTTCATGGCCGTCTCGTTTCGCATGAAGAGAGACGATGGCACGTCAGGTGAGAGACGGGCAACACAGGTGCCGGGCAGGCTGCTGGTCCGCCGATCGCCCGTGCCCGCCGCCGGCAGCGCAAGACTGCGCAAGGAGTCTCACCGGCATCTGGTTTCGCAGTACCGGAGACTGCGGCGCATGGCGTGAGAGACGGTCGGCGCAGATCGAGCACGGATCGGGTGCGCCAGACACCGACAATGCCGGGAGAGAAGCGTGACTGCGTCTCATCGACGTCTCGTTTCGCCGCATGAGAGATCACGACGCATGATATGAGACGCGAGGACCGCATGACGGCGCGTCCGATGCCGCTGAACGCCACCGGCAGTCTCGCTTGTGTCTCGTTTCGCTGTACTGGACACGACGCCGTATGCGGTTCTCTAATCGCGGCATTGAAGTCAATCCTCCAATTTGCGTGTCGCTGGTGCGAACGAGGCGATCAGTCCCTTCCGAAGCCACGCGGCGGTTCGATCGCCTGAAGTTCGGTGAGGTCCAACTCGCAGATCGCACGCAATGCTTCGGCGGTCGCACTGTCCTGAAGGCTGTCCGGCAAGCTGTCGAGCCAGGCGGCGTATTCAACCTGTCCTGCCACGAGGCCGGCGACGTTGTCATTCCAGCGCCGGGCCCGGCTGCGATGATCGGCCGGGTGGCGCGTGCGGATCACTGGCGCGCCAGCCGCGCGGGCAGCGCGGTAGCGGACCTGGCGTTCAGCGTCGGTCATCGGCCGCTCGCCGATCGATTTGCGCGGCATCGTTCCACTCCGAAGCGTTACGTCACGAAACCCTGGTGCTCGGATCGAGGCATCGAACCCTCTCATCTGCGTGTCACTGGCTTGCCGGGGCCATGGTTCTCTCCGAGGTCGGCGATGACCGCCTCATCATGGGTTCAGGGAGGTAGTGACGCCGCAATGTGAGATGCGCTCTGCTCGGCAATGACGCCGCCGGCGAGCAACGCATGATGCGCGGTCATCCTACCCGCCGTCCCGGCAAGGACAGCGTCTCCGCTGGTGCGGAGTTCGGTGTGGACGAGCGGTCAGGCCATCTCGGCCTCCTTCGCCCAGTGGAATTCCGTGCCATCCTTTCAGATACGCCTATCCGGTTGTGCCACACAGCCGCAGCATCTGGTGCGACAAATCTGTCGAGCGGGCGGCGCTCCACCAGCAGTAGTGGCCGTGCGACAACCGGATAGGCATAGTTGATCAGTAGAATATTACGCGAAAGGCTTAAGTCCGACCTGCTGCTAGGGATGAAGGTCCTGTAATGGGCTGGGCCGAAGGGGCTGCGGTATCCTGCCGCGGCAGGCGGCAACCGGTGACGGGAGAAGCCGCATGACCAAGGCAAAGCCGTTCGACATCCCGAAGCGGGAGGGCTGGGAAGCCTTCAAGAAGGTGAAGGCCAACCAGGGGGCGGCTGGCGTAGACGGACAGACGATTGCGGAGTTTGAGGCCGGTCTTGCCGGCAACCTCTACAGACTCTGGAACCGGCTGTCCTCGGGGAGCTACTTCCCTCCACCGGTGCGACCGGTGGACATCCCCAAGGCGAGCGGCGGCACGCGTCCGTTGGGCATTCCGACGGTGGCTGACCGTGTCGCGCAAGAGGTTGTCCGCCGGTATCTGGAGCCGTGCCTGGAACCCGTGTTCCACGCCGACTCGTACGGCTACCGGCCCGGCCGTTGGGCGATCGATGCCGTGCGTCAGGCGCGCCAGCGCTGCTGGCGGTACGACTGGGTGCTCGACATCGACATCAAGGCGTTCCCTCGGGTCAAGCCCAAGGGCATGCTTCGACAGCATCGATCATGCGCTGCTCTTGCGCGCGGTCCGGCGACATACCGGCTGCCCGTGGGTGCTGCTCTATGTGGAGCGCTGGCTGAAGGCGCCGATGCAGCGGGAAGATGGCGTAATCGAGCTTCGCGGTGCAGGGACGCCGCAGGGCGGCGTGATCAGTCCGATCCTTGCCAACCTGTTCCTGCATTACGCGTTCGACATGTGGATGGCCCGGACGTGGCCCGCCGTTCCGTTCGAACGGTATGCCGACGATGCCATCTGTCATTGCCGGACACGTGGCGAGGCCGAAGCCTTGCAGGCGGCGCTTCAGGAGCGC
>Ga0209415_10002758_pt1 | contig 32851 bp, 32 predicted proteins | sample PeaSoiSIISIP2007_FD_187696 | JGI IMG/M metagenome (GOLD analysis project Ga0209415, IMG submission 187696) | Peat soil microbial communities from Weissenstadt, Germany - SII-SIP-2007 (SPAdes) (version 2) | ecosystem: Environmental > Terrestrial > Soil > Wetlands > Peat | place: Germany... | reverse complement strand
CCCAATCTCGGACTGGTGGTTCCCACCATGTCGCTGGGCGGCCAAGGGACGGCCAATATGGGCGGCAATATCGCGCCTGCGGAAATCGCCACTCTCTCGACGCCCTGGGCCGGATGGCAACAGGCCGCCGATTTTCGCGAGACCTACTTGAGACTTCTGCCGCTGCTGCATTTCAATTATTCGGCCATCAACCCGGTGGCGGTGAAATCGCTGATGAAGGCGGTGGGCCTCCCGGCCGGCGAGCTGCGCCGGCCCTTGCGTGGTTTGGACGGGGCGGCCTTGCAAAAGGGCATCGACATCGTCAAGGCCCTGGGACTGGACAAGAAATACGGATTCAAGATCGATTGACGGAGAGGTTAAGGGCCTGTTGATAAAATATCGAATCAACTGGCCCTAAGCCCGAGCGGCGTTTGAGCCCGCTGGAGCGGAGCGGAAGCGTCATATGAAACCTTAGGGGTTGGAGCGATTGTGGCGCGACAACCCCTAAGGTTCGAGGCGGGTCAGCACCGGGCGCAGCGCGGCGATCGCCGGGGCGGTTTGCACGAACATCTTGGGCGTGCACCAGGGATAGGGCAGCGCGGAAAGCCAGTCCAGGATCTCGTCGCCACAGGCGGGCGGAAGACTTTCCATGACGTCAATGGTGATCGCCAAATGTTCGACCCGAAGCGGCGCCGTTGGGGAAAAGCGCCAATCGTAGCGGCCGCAGCCGACGCGGACGCTGCGATTGGCCTTCTCGCTCATGCCCACCGCCCAGTCGCAGGAAAAGCTGGCCAAACGGTCGCCCGGCGGGGGGCGGTCCAGGCAAAAGGTGTAGATATTTTCATAGGTTGCGCCGAACTGACGGGCCAGGATATCGGCGATGCTCTCGCGAGATTGGGCGATCGGCGGAAAGTTGATGGCGCCGGTGTTGAGGACCATCTTAAGCTCGGCGTCTTCGGCGAAGGTCTGTCGCAGCAGATGCGGGCGATTGCCGTCCTTGGCCAGGATATAAGTGAGGATCAGCGTTTCTGCGGACTCGGTCATAGTGCCGTAAACTCCTTCCGGATGACCGCCGATCTGCAGCATAGTGTGTCGGCGACGATCCGCTGGTGAAACGTGTTGAAGAGTTTGCAAGGATCGAAGCATTCGCGCAAATCGTGGTTATTTATGGGACGCGATCAAAAAAAACGCAGGATGGCGTTTTCTCGGGTCACGACGTGAAAAGACAGGCCGCAGAACAACGGAGTGCGCTTATGGCTTATTGGCAGGTGAGATCATGACGGGCGTGAGGCATTCGGTATGCGCCCATGATTGCCCGAGCACCTGCGCGCTCGACGTCGAACTGTCGTCTCCGGACAGCATCGGGCGGCTGCATGGGGCAAAGGGACATTCCTATCTGGAGGGCGTGATCTGCGCCAAGGTGGCGCGTTACGCCGAGCGGGTTCATCACCCGGATCGGCTGACCACGCCCTTGCGCCGCTCCGGTCCGAAAGGCAGCGGCCAGTTCGTCGCCATCGGCTGGGACGAGGCTCTGGATCTCGTCGCCGAGCGGTTCCGCGATGCGGCAACGCGCTTCGGCCCCCAGACGGTCTGGCCCTATCATTATGCCGGCACCATGGGCTTGGTGCAGCGCGGCGGGATCAAGCGGCTGCGCCATGTCATGGGCTATTCCGGCCTGCTGGAAACCTTTTGCGTCGCCATCGCCAATGCCGGCTGGATGGCCGGCGTCGGCGCCCGGCGCGGCGTCGACGCCCGCGAAATGGCGGAGTCCGAGGTGATCGTCATCTGGGGCGGCAATCCGGTCCACACTCAGGTCCATGTCATGAATTGGGTGCAGAAAGCCCGGCGCGAGCGTGGCGCCAAGCTGGTGGTGATCGACCCCTATCGGACCCCGACGGCGGACAAGGCCGATCTGCACCTGGCCTTGAGGCCGGGAACGGATGCGGCCCTGGCCTGCGCGGTGATGCATGTGCTGTTCGCCGAAGGCTTGGCCGATCGCGACTATCTGGCCAAATTCACCGACAAGCCGGACGAGCTGGAAGCCCATCTGGCCGATCGCGGTCCGGAATGGGCTGCGGCGATCACCGGTTTGGCGGTCGACGAGATCGTCGCTTTCGCCAGGCTTTATGGGGCGACCAAACGGAGCTTCCTGCGCGTCGGCTACGGCTTTACCCGACATCGCAACGGGGCGGCGGCGATGCATGCGGTGTCATGCCTGCCGGCGGTGACCGGCGCCTGGGCGCACCGGGGCGGCGGCGCCTTGTTCGGCCAGGGCGGGAACTATGGCCTGGATGCGACCTTGCTCGACGGTTTGGACGCCCGCAAAGCGGGCGTGCGGGTCCTTGACATGTCGCGGATCGGCGCTGTTCTTACCCATGACCCGCAGGATCTGGCCGGCGGGCCGCCGGTCACGGCGATGCTGATCCAGAACACCAATCCGATGTTGGTCGCCCCCGACAGCGCCAAGGTGCGTCAGGGAATGTCCCGCGAGGATCTGTTCGTCTGCGTGCATGAGCAATTCATGACCGACACCGCCCGGATGGCCGATGTGGTGCTTCCGGCGACCACCTTCGTCGAGCATGACGACATCTATCAGGCGTCGGGGCACAGCTTTCTGCAGGTTGCCCGCGCCGTCATTCCGCCTGTCGGCGAGAGCCGTCCAAACCATTTCGTGATCAGCGAACTGGCGCGGCGGTTGGGGGCGCGGCATCCTGGCTTTGACATGACCGAATGGGACTTGATCAATGCGACGCTGAAGGCGTCCGGAAAGCCGTCGGCCGAGCAGATTTTGGCGGAGCGCGGGTTGGATTGCATTCCCGATTTCGAGACCGCTCATTTCCTGAACGGCTTCGGGCACGCCGATGGCCGTTTCCACTTCGCGCCCAATTGGGCCGAGCGGGGGCCCGCCCATGCCCGGATGCCCCGGTTCCCCGATCATCTCGATGTGCAGGATCGTCCGAGCGAGGACAAACCGTTCCGCTTGGTGGCGGCGCCGGCCCGGCAATTTCTCAATTCGACGTTCACCGAGACGGAAAGCTCGCGACGGCTGCAAAAGCGACCGACCATCTTCGTCCATCCCAAGATCTGCGACCGTCTGTCGTTGGCAGAGGGCTCTCTGGTGCGGATCGGCAATGAGCAGGGGGTGGTCTTCCTCCATGTCCATCCCCACACCGGCATGGACGAGCAGACGCTGGTGGTCGAAAGCATCTGGCCGGCCAACGCCTTCGTCGGTGGCGCCGGCATCAACACGCTGGTCAGCGCCGAAGCCGCTCTGCCGGCCGGCGGCGCCGCGTTCCACGATACGGCGGTGTGGTTGCGCTCGGCCTGAGGGCAAAGACTTGCGGGTCTTCGGATTTCGATCTGTCAGCATATTTAACTAAAATATAATGTAGTATATAGAAATTTATACATTTACGATGGTTAAAACAATTGACGATGAATTTTAACTCCATATAATCTACGGATATTATGTAATTTTAGCCGATCGTCCCATCGCCATATGGTCGTTTCCGGGCGCATGGCGCGGCATCCGACAAACGGAGTTGAGGGGCTGATGAAAAGAATTTTGAGTCTGCTTGTGGCCGGTATCGTGGCGATCGCTGCTCCGGCGTTCGCCGGGGAGCCTTTAAAGGTGGGTGTTTCCACCGGTCCCTATGCCGAAATTCTCGAATATGTGGGAAAGCTGTACAAAGAAAAATATGGGGACGATGTCAAGGTTATCGAATTTTCCGATTATACCTTGCCTGATGCGGCTTTGGCGCAAGGCGATATCGACTTTAACAATTACCAGCATCTGCCTTATCTGGAAAATCAGATAAAGACTCGGGGTTATGATCTTGTTCCTTTGGAAAAGAGCATTATTGTTCCTTTGGGTGTCTATTCCAAGAGACTGACGTCCTTGGAAAAACTATCCGATGGCGCCCGTGTTTCCATTCCCAATGACCCCGCCAATTTGTCGCGCAGCCTGATTTTGCTTCAGCAGGCGAAATTGATCACCTTGCCGCCGAATGCCGGTCCGCAGACGGTGGTGGCCGATATCGTCGGCAATCCGAAACATCTGAAATTCGTCGAACTGGATGCGGCGCAACTGCCGCGGTCGCTGGATGATGTCGAGATCGGGGCGGTGACGCTCAACTACGCCGTCGCCGCCGGTCTCGACCCCTCCCAGGCGATCTTCCTGGAAGGCGCCGATACGCCCTGGAATCTGTGGTTTGTCGCCCGGCGGCAGGACAAGGAGAATCAGCGGATCTGGAATTATATCCGTCTCTATCGTTCGCCGGAGGTGAAGGCCTTCATCGAAAAGCGCTTCGGCAAATCCATCATTGCCACATGGTAAGGGCTTGGGGCGAAGCTCCAAGCCCTTAAGCCCGAGCGGCGCTTGAGCCTGCCGTAGCCGGAGGCGCAGGCATCATATGAACCCTTATGCTCTGGAGCGATTATTTCGCTCCGGAGCCTTATACCAACCAGCGATGAGGTCTCATCAGCGCAGGTTGGTATAAGGAGAGCGGAAACGCTCTTGGAGCAGGACGCATGACGTTGGAGATTACTTCGGTGGCCGTCATTGGCGGCGGCACCATGGGCAGCGGCATCGCCGCCGCCTGCGCTGCGGCGGGGCGGCCCGTCTTGTTGCTGGAAGCGGACGATGCGGCTGCCACGGCATCGCTCAGTCGCCTTTTGGCGAGCGCCCAGACCGCGGACGAAAAGATGTCCTTGGCGGGGCTCGTTCGGATCGGCACGGTGACGGCCAATTTGGCCGAGATCGCCGGCTATGATTGGATCTGCGAAGCGATCGTCGAGGATCTGGCCGCCAAGCGGGCATTGTTCGCCGACGTCGAACGCGTGCGGCGGGACGGTTCGGTGGTCAGCACCAATACCTCGGGAATCCCCTTGCGAGCCATCACCGAGGGGCTGCCCGAACGTCTGCGCCGCGATATCGTGGTGACCCATTTTTTCAACCCCGTGCGGGTCATGCGATTGGTGGAAATCGTCGCCGGTGAGGATACTGAGGCAGAGGCGAAGGAGGCTTTGGCCGTCTTCTGCCGCGACACCCTGGGGAAAGGGGTGGTCCATGCCAAGGACACGGTGAATTTCATCGGCAACCGCATCGGCTGTTTCTGGATGCTTTCGGGTCTGCATAAGGCCAAGCCTTTCCTCGCCCGCGGCCTTTCCATCGAGACGATCGACGCGCTGATGGGGGCCCCGGTCGGCTTGCCGTCGACCGGCCTATACGGACTGATCGACTTGATCGGTCTCGACGTCATGGATTTAGTCGGCAAAAATCTGGCGATCAATCTGCCGCCTGGCGACATCGGCCAAGCATTCACGGCCGTTCCGCCGACCGAACAGGCCATGCTGGAGCGTGGTCAACTGGGCCGCAAAAGCGGCGGCGGGTTTTACCGGCTGCTCAAGCAGCCGGACGGCGGCAAGGCCAAGGAGGTCTATGATCTGACGACCGGGGCCTGGCGGGCCCATCGGCCGGTCCAACTGGATCCCGCTCATGCCGATGGCAAGACCCTGTTTTTCGCCGACTCGGCCGAGGGGCGGTTTTCCTGGGATCTTCTGGGGTCGACGGTGCTCTATGCCGCCGATCTGCTTCCCGAGATCGCCGACGATCTGGTGAATGTCGACCGCGCCCTGCGCTGGGGGTTCGCGTGGCGGAAGGGGCCCTTCGAACTGCTCGATGAGATCGGTCCGGCCCGGGTGATCGACAAATTGCGGCAGGACGGACGCCCGTTGCCCCGCATGCTGGCCGTCCTCAAAGAGGCGGGCGTCGCCAGCTTTTACGACGGCGGGCGGTTCCTTGGCACGGATGGCAAATATCATCCGGTTCCGGCGGAATGAGCCGTGGCGGACTCCCGGAATGAAATGGGCTGCGTTGGTCAAGCGGCAGCTGTGGGCCGATGAACGAACCCGCTGCGCGGGATCGGAGTGTGCGGTGAGGGTGGAGCCTCACCTCGGATGATGTGCATGGATTGAACAGGGGGCAGACGGCTCGCCCAATGATGGCTTCTTCCATCAGCCACGAGGAGCCGTCCGATGACCACACCCGTTCCGTCCGCCCCAATCAGCCCGTTGCGTCAGCGCATGATCGAAGACATGAACATGCGCCGGTTTTCGCAAGACACCCAGCGCGATTACATCCGCGATGTGGGGCGCTTTGTCACGTTTCTGGGGCGCTCGTCCGATACCGCCACGGCCGAGGATATTTGACGTTTCCAGGTAGAGCAGCGTGAGTCCGGCGTGCCGGCACCGACTATGAACAGCATCGTTTCGGCGCTGCGGTTCTTCTTCACGCACACCGTCGATCGGCCGGATCTGGCGCGCAAGCTGGGTTTTCGTTCTTTATTTGTACCATATCGGCGTGCATGGCAATAGAGCAGTTTCGTACTGCTCCACAGCGTCAACCGACGAATGTTTATAAAAAATGAAAGTAAAACAAAGACAACATTGTACAAGCCATTTCAATGGCCTTTAATGGGTTGAGAAGTACCGTCCAGACAATTCCCAGTGAAGCTCGGCCTTTTGCATTCTAATTGCCCAAATCCAGCAGTCTGCCCTCTGGCCCGAGTCAGCCGGCGCAGCCATTCGGCGCTATGTCCGCTATAGAGAATCGGGCCAGTTCGGCTGAACGACCGACATCGGCGCGAAACAGAATCTCGGCAGATCCCTCTTTTCCTTGAGATCCCTTATGCTGCATCTTTGTGCGGAGCGATGCCCGCCAACTCGCTGCCGATCTGGCGTCGCCGCTCCATTAAATCGTAATCCGCCTGCACGCCGAGCCAAAAACCTTCGGATAAGCCGAAATAACGGGCTAGGCGAAGATCGGTGTCCGCCGTAATCGACCGTTTCCCGAGTACGATTTCATTGATACGCCGTGGCGGCACACCGATCGCGCGCGCCAACCTGTTTTGGCTCAGCCCCATCGGCTCAATGAAGTCGGCCAGCAACATTTCCCCAGGTGTCGGATTGGGAACGTCGTCAGTGGTAATCGACAATTTCGACATGTGCCGGGCCTCCTTCCGTCCAAACGAAGCATATGCGCCACTGTCCATTGATTCGGATACCGTGCTGTCCGGCACGATCGTCCTTCAACGCCTCAAGGTGATTGTTCGGGGGCACCTTGAGATCGTTCAGCACTTTTGCGTTGTTGAGCATCCGCAATTTTCGTAGCGCCGTTTTCTGAATGTCCTGCGGCAGCCTGCGACTGAATTTGCCGCGCCAGATCAGTTCAGTTTCTTTGCAGCGAAAATCTGAAATCATGGGCGATCATAACGCTACGCGTTATATGACGCAACGCGTCACATCCCCTTTGGATCAACAAATTCCTTCATAGGGAACCTCATGCCTGCGCCGACCAATCCGCGTCGGCCGCATTGACCGGCGCCCGCGACGTCAGATGCCAAGCCCGGCGATCAAGGCATCCAGCACGTCGTTGGGATATTCGGCCATAAGCATATGCCCGGCATTCTTGATGACGGTGACCTTTGCCGTCGGGATTGCCGTGGCCAGGGCTTTTCCGGCCTTGGCCGGCGTCATCGCATCGCGCTCGCCGAGAATCAGCACGGCCGGACAGGTCACTTGGGCGGCGCTGGCCGGGCCGCCCTGGTAGGCGTTGCAGGCGGCGAGATCGGTGAACAGCGCGCCGGGCTTGGCCCGCTCCAGCAACCGGTATCCGCCGCCCAACATCCACAGGCCCGGCGCCTGACTGCCGCCCAAGCTGGCGCGGGGGCCGTGGCCCCAGAGCGACACCATGTCGATGGCGTCATGCGCGTTGGCCTGGGCGGCGCTCAGCAGATCGGGGTGGACCGGCATGGCGGCCGCCGTCCCGATCAGTCCCAGCGCGCGAACCCGGTGCGGATGACGCGCCGCCGCCTCAAGGGCGATCAGCGAACCCATGGAGTGGCCGATGAGGGTGGCCTTGGCGATGCCGGCCGTCTCGATCAAGCGGACGATCCAATCGGCGATGGCGCCGATGGATGGCAGGGCGTGGCCGGCGGATCGTCCGTGGCCGGGCAGGTCGACGGCCAGGACACTCCATCCGTGGTGGGCGTACCAACGGCTGTGCAGCGCCCACACGGCGCTGTTCAGGCCGGAGCCATGCAGAAACAGCGCCGTCGGCAGACTGCCGTCGAAAGGGCGGCCGCCGGTTGCGGCAAAGATCTCGGTGTCGTCGACGATCAAGCGCATCGGTCAGCCTTTCTGTGAAGCGCGCAGCGCCTGGGCGAGATCGGCGATGATGTCTGCGGCGGCTTCGATGCCGACGGACAGGCGCACCATGTCTTCGCCGATGCCGGCGGCGGCCAGTTGGCTGGCGTCCATTTGCTGGTGGGTGGTGCTGGCGGGATGGATGACCAGGGTTTTCGCATCGCCGACATTGGCCAGATGGCTGGCCAGACGGAGCGATTCGATGAATGTCCGGCCCGCCGCCCGTCCGCCCTTGATGCCGAAACTGATGATGGCGCCGGCGCCCTTCGGCAACAGTTTTGCCGCCAGGGCGTGGTCCGGATGGTCGGGCAAGGCAGGGTGGCGCACCCAGGACACCGCTTCGGCCGCGGTGAGAAAAGCCAGGACGGCGTTGGTATTGGCGATATGGCGTTCCATTCTCAGGCTGAGCGTTTCGATGCCCTGCAACAGGTGAAAGGCATTGGTCGGCGACAGGCAGGCGCCGAAATCGCGCAGGCCCTCGGTCCGTGCGCGCGTGATGAAGGCGGCGGGCCCGAACTGTTCGGTGAAGACGAGGCCGTGATAACCGGCATAGGGTTCGCTCAATGTCGGAAATTTCCCTGACGCCTCCCAGTCGAAGTGTCCACCGTCGATGATCGCGCCGCCGATGGCGATGCCATGGCCGCCGATCCATTTGGTGATGGATTGCATGACGATGTCGGCCCCCAGATCGAGGGGACGGCACAGATAGGGCGTGGCGAAGGTGTTGTCGATCAGCAGGGGAAGGCCGGCGGTATGCGCGATCGCGGCCAGTTGCGGAATGTCGAGCACCTCCAGGCCGGGATTGCCGATGGTCTCGCCGATGATCAGTCGGGTTTCCGGCCGGATGGCGGCGCGAAAGCCGGCATGATCGCGTGGATCGATGAAACTGGTGGTGATGCCGAAGCGCGGCAGCGTCTGGGTCAGAAGATTGATGGTGCCGCCGTAAAGCGAGCGTGAGGCCACGATATGGTCGCCGGTGCCGAGCAGGGTGGCGATCGCCAGATGCATCGCCGCCATGCCGCTGGCCGTGCAGACCGCGCCGATGCCGCCTTCGAGCGCGGCCAGACGTTCCTCCAGCACAGCCGTCGTCGGGTTCGATATTCGGCTGTAGAGATGTCCGGGACGCTCCAGATTGAACAGCGCGGCGGCATGATCGGTATCGCGAAAGACGTAGGAGGTCGTCTGGTGGATCGGCACGGCGCGCGAACCGGTGACCGGGTCGGGATGGTGGCCGGCGTGCAGGCTGAGCGTTTCGAACGCGGGAGGACGAGGGGCTGCCATGGCTCTTTCAACAAGGGGACATCTTAGGGTGAGGGACAAGGGGCCGGAGATCAGCTCCAAACCCCGGTGCGGCGGTCTTCGACGCGTTTGGCCTTATGCGTGGCGCGCGGCAGCGTATCGGATGGCAGAACGACGACGCGCGCCGTGACGCCGGTGACCGATTTGAGTTGCCGGGTGACCTGGTGGGCCAACGCCTCGTCGGCACCATTGTACCCATGAATCTTCTCGATCTCGACGGTCAGTTGATCGAGATGGTTGATTCGTTCGACCACCAGCCGGTATTCGCCGCTGAGGTCATGGTCCTTGCGCACGATGGCTTCGACATCGCTGGGAAAGATATTGACCCCTTTGATGATCAACATGTCGTCCAATCGGCCGTGCACGCCCTCCATGCGCAGAGAGGTTCGTCCGCAGGAGCAGGGTTCCGCGGTGACGCTGACGATGTCGCCGGTGCGGAAGCGGATCATCGGGCGGGCCCGCTTCTTGAGGGTGGTCAATACCAGCTCTCCCCGCCCGCCCTCGGGCACCGGTTCGCCCGTCTTGGGGTCCAGCACTTCGACCAGGATATGGTCTTCGGCCCAATGCAGACCGGTTTTCGCCTCGCACATGCCGGCGCAGGAGCCGAAAATATCGGACAGGCCATAATAGTCGTAAACCGAGGCGCCCCACAGGGACTCGATGCGGTTGCGGGTTTCGGCGATCGAACCGCCAGGTTCTCCGGCGACGAAGATGCGCCGAACCGCCAGATCGCGCTTGAGGTCGATCCCTTCCTTGACCGCCGTTTCGCCCAGATACCAGGCGTAGGACGGGGTGGTCCAGATGATGTTGGCCTGGAATTGCCGGAGGATCTGCAGCAAGCGTTCCGACGGCACGGTGCCGGCGTGAATGGATAGCGCGCCAAGCTTCTGGGCGCCGAGAACGCAGGGGCCGCCGATGAACAGCGAGAAATTCAGCGAATGGCAATAGCGATCGGTGGGGCGCATTCCCGACGACCAGAACTGGCGGGCCTCGTAATCGATCCAGTCGTCGAAGTCCTGTTGGGTGAACGGCGAGGCGGTGGGCACGCCGGTCGAACCGCTGGAGGCCGAGATATAGACGATGTCGCGTTCGGGGACGGCGACCAGATCGCCGAAGGGCGGCACGGCCAGTTGCCGGTCCCTGAGTGTGTGCTTGGTGATGAAGGGGAAGCGGCGGATGTCGTCCAGAGTTTTGACCTGATCGGGATGCGCCCCGGCGGCATCGAAGCTGGCGCGATAATAGGGTGAATTGGCATAGGCGTGCCGCAGATGGCTTTGCAACAAGGAGAGTTTCAGCCGGTCCCAATCCTCGCGGCTTTGCGTTTCCAGCGCCGCGTCCCAATAAGCCGGATCATTGTCGACCACACGTTTGATTCCAACAGCCATAGTCGGCCTCTCAAGATCAAGGATATCGAAGTCTGATGTGTTGGGGGATCCGTCTCTCAGAGAGAGTCGAATCCCTGTTGCAGATCGGCGATGAGATCACTGACGTCTTCGATGCCGACCGACAGACGGATGAGATTGGGCGTCAGTCCCAGGGCGGCGCGGCGCTCCTCTGGCAGTGAGGCGTGACTCATGGTGGCGGGATGTCCGGCCAGGCTTTCGACGCCACCCAAACTCTCGCCCAAGGTGAACAGGCTGAGATGTTCGAAGAAACGCGTGGCGTTCGCGCCATCGCCCTTGAGGAAAAAGGACAGCATGCCGCCGCCCGAACGCATCTGTTTCTTGGCCAGCTCATGCTGGGGATGACTGGGCAGGCCGGGGTAAAGCACGCTTTCGACCTTGGGGTGGCCCTCCAGCCAGGTCGCCACGGCCAAGGCATTGGCGGCATGGCGCTCGACGCGCAAGGGCAGGGTTTTCAGGCCGCGCAAGGCGAGAAAACTCGAAAAGGGATCGAGAATGCCGCCGGTGGCATTCTGCAGGAAGGCGAGACGGGCGATGAGATCGGAGTCATCGCGGACGATGGCGGCGCCGCCGATAAGGTCGGAATGTCCGCCGATATATTTGGTGACGGAATGAATGACGATGTCGAAGCCGAGATCGAGCGGGCGCTGGACGGCCGGCGAGGCGAAGGTGTTGTCGGCGACGCTGATGATGCCGCGTTTTTTGGCGATTTTGGCGATGGCGGCCAGATCGGCGATTCTGAGCAGGGGGTTGCCCGGGCTTTCGACCCAGATGAAGCCGGTTCTCGGCGTGATCGCGGCTTCCACGGCCTCCGGATTGGAGGTGTCGACATGCGTGACCGAGAGATTCGCCGAATGACCGCGCACTCTGTTGAGCAGACGCCAGGTCCCGCCGTAGACGTCGTCCGAGGCGACGACGTGACTGCCATGTTCCAGAAGTTCGAGAACCGCCGCTTCGGCGGCCAACCCCGAGGCGAAGGCGAAGGCGGCGGCGCCTCCTTCGACGTTCGCCAGCCCCGCTTCGAAGGCGGCGCGCGTCGGATTTTGCGACCGCGAATATTCCCATCCCTTGTGGACGCCGGGCGCCGACTGCGCGTAGGTCGAGGTGGCGTAGATCGGAGGAATGACCGCTCCGGTAGCAGGATCGGGGCTTTGGCCTCCATGGATGGCCAGCGTATTGAGCCCGAGTTTGCGGAGGTTATGTTTGCTCATGTCTAATGGACCTTGCGGCGGAGGTGATTGATCAGGTCGATGCGGGTGATCAGGCCGAGGAAATGATCGTCATCGACCACGACGGCGATCAGGCCGCGATCGAAAAGCGTGATCAGAGAGGACAGCGGGGCCGTCACCGGGATCGTTTCGATGCCCTGGCTCATGGCCTGCGCCACCGGATCGCCAAAGCGCGTCTCGTCATGAAACACCGCGAGTAGCAGGTCGGATTCGTCGATGATGCCCACCACTTTGTCGCCGTCGAGAACCGGCAACTGCGAGACGTCATAGAGTTTCATCCGCTGATAGGCGGTATTCAGCGTGTCGTCCGGGCGAATCGTCACTGCGGCGCCTTCGTCGTGACGCCGCGCGATCACGTCGCGCAAGTCGCCACGGCGCGGCCGGTCGATGAACCCGTGATCGCTCATCCAGAAATCGTTGAACATTTTGGACAGATATTTGTTGCCGCTGTCCGGAACCAGGGCGACGATCCGTTTCGGCGTCGTCTGTTCCTGGCAATAGCGGAGCGCGGCGGACAGAATGGTGCCCGAGGATGACCCGGCCAGGACGCCTTCCTCACGCAGGAGCAAGCGGGCGGCGTCGAACGACTCCCTGTCGGAAACCGCGAAGGCGCGGCGCACGCCGCTGAAGTCGGCGATCGCAGGAACGAAGTCTTCGCCGATCCCTTCGACCAGCCAGCTTCCGGGATCCTTCGGGGGGCGTCCCTCGACCACATCGGTCAGGATGGAGCCCACAGGATCGGCAAGGACCATCGCCGTGTGCGGGGAGATCCTGGCGAAGTATCGGCTGATGCCGGTCAGCGTTCCCGACGATCCCACGCCGCAGACCACCGCATCGACGTCTTGGCTCATTTGCTCCCAGATTTCCGGGGCGGTTCCCGTCTCATGGGCCAAGGGATTGGCAGGATTTTCGAATTGATTGACGAAAACGGCGCCGGGCGTTTCCGCCGCGATGCGTTGCGCCATGTCCTGATAATAGTCGGGATGGCCTTTGCCGACATCGGAGCGGGTCAGGATCACCTCGGCGCCCATGGCCTTCAGGTGGAAGATCTTTTCCTGGCTCATCTTGTCGGGAATGACGAGGATCAGCCGATAGCCTTTGAGCGCGGCGACCAGCGCCAATCCCAGGCCGGTGTTTCCGGCCGTCGCTTCGACCAGCGTGCCCCCCGCTTTCAAACGCCCGTCCTGTTCGAAAGCGCTGATCATCGACAACGCCGGGCGGTCCTTGATCGATCCGCCGGGATTGAAGCTTTCGAGCTTGAGGAACAGGCGGCACAAGCCGGTGTCGAGATGCGTCGCTTCGATCAAAGGGGTTCGGCCGATCAGAGACAACAGGCTTTGGGGGGAGGCGTTGGGGGCGTCTTGCCGTCGGAGGGGTGCGCTCATGACTTAATCCATAAATCGAGTGTGTAAATAGCATGCTATATTTCACCAATGTTATGCAATTATATTTTTATATAACATTATTTATACGTATAATATGAAGGTGGCTCGGCTTCGGTTGTGGAGGAGCTTATAAGACGCGGGAAACCGATCGAATCACCTGTGCGGACCCTCACGGCCCGGAACCGATGTCCGTCGTCTTTGATCTTTCGCCCCTAATTAAGCTCAAAAATATAGTATATTGACTAATTTATATATAAATTCTATAGAAAAATAGATGAGTTGAGCGTTCTGACTAACAAAGGGGATATTTGATGCGAAAGACTCTTGAAAAAGTCCTTATCGTCGGCGCTGTGGGGATGATCGCTTCCGCTGGGCAAGCTTTTGCCGCGGAAAACTGGACGACGCGTCTTCCGGGCGTCTCGGAGGGGCTGGCCGCCGGTGCGGTGCCGCCCGCCGGCGTGTATTTTGTGAATGAGACGCTTTTTACGCCCACCCATCTCTACAAGCCCGGCGATGTGAAAACGGGGGTCCATCTCGACGCTTTCGTCGATGTGCCGATTCTGGAATGGGCGCCCGGCGTCAAGCTGCTGGGGGCCGACTATGCCGCCCTTGTCGCGCTTCCCTTTGACCATGTTTCCACGACGCTTGGCGGGGCCAACCTGGGGACGGGGTCGGGTTTGTACGATAGCTTGGTCGTTCCCGCTATTTTGTCCTGGTCGTTGCCGGCGGACATCCATGTGGCCACCCAGTTGGGTGTCTGGACGCCGGACGGGACCAATAATAAAAATCTGGCGGTGCGGAACTCCAACCGTTATTGGGCCGTCGAACCCGGCGTGGGTGTCAGTTGGCTGCATGAGGGGTGGAACGCCAGCGTGTTATTCACCTATGACGTCAACTTCGAGAAAAGCGCGGACGATGCCACGGCCAAGACTTACCGCTCCGGCGACCAGTTTATCGCCGAATACAGCCTCACCAAAACCGTCGGAAAATGGACCTTCGGTGTCGGCGGCTACGCTCTTGAACAAGTGGAGAAAGACGAGAAAACGGCCTTCTCAGGCGTGACCACGAAGGTGGCCAATAGCGATGTGCGGAAATATGCCATCGGACCGATCGTCGGCTACAATTTCGGTCCGGTGATCGTGCAGGCCTATTATCACGAAAATATCGTGACCAGGAACTATGTCGGCGGGAACGAATTCTGGACCCGTGTGCTCGTTCCTTTCTGATGTGATGGAATTGACGTCGACTTGTTACGGCCTATTTCACGCGCTGCCACACAACCAATAATCGTCGTGCCCGGACTTGATCCGGGCATCCACGTCTGTTCACCCGTCGCATCGTCTTAATCGTTCAAGGGGCGCTTGACTTTCGAAGTCGTGCGATGGATTGTTGATGGTAATGATTGAGGCGTGTGGTCTCATCATCTGTGTGACGGTCGTGAAGACGTTGTGTCGGGTGGGGATATGTTCTCCGCCCCTATAGTTCTCACCAAGTGACTTTGTGAAATTGTGACGGTGGTCGTGTAGGCCTTTTTCAGGCTTTGCGGATGGCTGCGGCTGTTCGTTTGTCCGAAGAGGTCTTGGGCTGTTGCGATTCAAAGGAGAGATCGATCCTCTCCGGTGGTGAGACATGAGCAAAGTATTCGGACTGGTTGCCTTTGCGAAAGAGCCCGCATGTCGGCTCGGTTCCCCTCTTTTCTCGAATTGTGCCAATAAACGGCATGTATCGGATCGGCGTTATGTCAGGCGCTGATCCGATACATGCCTTTTTTGTGACGAAAAATATCGGCCAGAGACATGGCTACGTAAAAATGGGCCGCATTATTCCTAGGGGATTTTGAGTCATGGAAATGAAGTTGCGCATTACCGTTGGTGAGCGGACCCATAACGTATCGCTCGAAGAAATCGGCGGAGACGTCATCCTGCCCTTGCCGCCAGCGAGTGTAACGCCGCCGCCGCCCTCCGCCCTCCTTCCGGCAGAGCCGCCCGCCGCCGGCCTCACGCGAAAAATCGAGGAAAAATGGGGAAAGACGCAGCGCGATACGGCCTTGCGCATGAGTCAACTGTCGCAATATCTGCAGCCGGGATCCAAGATTTTCGAGGCGAAAGACACCGTCGCCGTGCTGCGGGCGGCGATCCGGTCCTTTGATCGGGTCAATATTGAAGGCAACAATCAGAAGCAGGCGGATTTTTTGTCCGAGTGCTTGTGCAAACTGGATCCGGCCGAGATCAATCATCTGCATATGGTGCAGTCGTCGGTGCCCTTGCCGTCTCATCTGCAGGCGTTCGAGTTGGGGATCGCCGAGCGCCTAGACTTCGCCTATGCCGGTCCGCAAGGAGCGGCCGTGGCCAAGGCGATTGCCGGTGGAAAGCTGAAGTTGGGCGCCATTCACACCTATCTCGAACTGTTTGCCCGCTATTTTATCGATCTGACCCCGCGCGTCTCGCTGGTGTGTGCCTATGAGGCGGATAAGGACGGCAATCTCTATACCGGCTTCAACACCGAAGACACGCCGCTGATCGTCGAGGCGACCAAATTTCGCGGCGGGATCGTCATCGCGCAGGTCAACAAGATCGTCGATAAACTGCCGCGCGTCGATATTCCCGGCGAATGGATCGACGGCATCGTGCAATCGCCAAAACCGTTCTATCTCGAACCTCTGTTTACCCGTGATCCCGGTCTGATTTCCGATACCCATGTCCTGATGGCGATGATGGCGCTGAAGGGCATTTACGCCGAATACGGCATCACCCGGTTGAATCATGGCATCGGCTTCAATACCGCGGCCATCGAGCTGATCCTGCCGACCTATGGCGAAGAATTGGGATTGAAGGGTAAAGTCTGTACCCATTTCGCCCTCAATCCGCATCCCACCTTGATCCCGGCCATTGAGTCCGGCTGGGTCCAGTCGATCCACAGTTTCGGCGGCGAGTTGGGGATGGCGGCCTATTGCGCGGCGCGTCCCGACGTCTTTTTTGTCGGTCCCGACGGCTCCATGCGCTCGAACCGCGCGTTCTGCCAAACCGCCGGCCACTACGCCATCGACATGTTCATCGGCGGGACCTTGCAGATGGACAAATTCGGCAACAGTTCCACGGCGACCGCCGGACGGGTGGCCGGATTCGGCGGAGCCCCGAACATGGGCTGCGACGCCCATGGACGGCGGCACGGGACGCCGGCGTGGCTCAAATGCGGCGAGGAATTCACCGACCAGCAGAATCTTCTCGGCGACGTGCCGCGCGGCAAGCGTCTGGTGGTGCAGATGCAGGAGACCTTCCAGGAAAAGCTCGTTCCCTCCTTCGTGGAAAAGCTCGATGCCTGGAAACTGGCGGAACAGGCCGATCTCGATCTGCCGCCGGTGATGGTCTATTCGGACGACGTGACCCACATCCTGACGGAAGAAGGGATTGCCTATCTGCATCGGTGCAAAGGCATCGAGCAGCGGATGGCGGCGATTCGCGCCGTCGCCGGTTACACGCCGATCGGCCTCCAGGCCAATCCGGCCGAGACCAAAGCCTTGCGCGAAGCCGGTATCGTCAAGACACCCGAGGATCTGGGCGTCGATCGCCGCCGCGCCAACCGCTCGTTGCTGGCCGCCAAGAACATCAAGGACTTGGTGGACTGGTCCGGCGGTCTGTACGACCCGCCGTCGCGCTTCCGTAACTGGTGAGATCCGGCGCGCGCATCGCGCTCGCGCGCCCACTTTCAAGGATAGGCAAGGGCGACCTTGGCGTTTAGGGGAGATTTAAAGACATGGCCTTGAATCGATTGCTGTTCGAGTTCGTTCCGACGGCGCCTCGTCCGTTGCCGGTGCCGGTCGTGCACTATGGCGTGGTCGGGTCCGGCGACATGGAAGTGATCCTGGAAGCCAAGGATCTCGAAGGGAAAACCGCGGTTGTCGTGGTCACGCCGGTCAGCGGCTTCGATCACGTCTGGAAACTGGTTCTGCAGCGCTTCATCGATGAAAGCCAATTGGCGAACGTGCAGATCAGCATCAATGACAACAACGCCACGCCGGTCGTCGTGTCTTTGCGTCTGCGCCAGGCCCTGTTGGAAATCGAAGGCTAGGGGGGCGTGATGAGCAAGTGGCAAACATTGCAAAACAGCAGTTTTCTTGAATCCAATGCCCGTCAGCGCGCCCATGGGCTGGTTGACGAGGGCAGCTTCACCGAACTGGTCGGTCCGCTCGAACGGTTCGTCAGCCCGCATCTTCCCGAATTGGGAGAGGCGGTCGAATTCGACGACGGGGTGGTGACCGGCATCGGGCTTCTGGGAAAACATCCGGCGATCGTCATCTCTCAGGAGGGCCGTTTCATCGGCGGCGCCGTCGGAGAGGTGGGCGGCGCCAAGATGGTGGGGGCGTTGAAGCTGGCCCAGTCGATCTTCGAGGATCTGCAAAAGCGAAACCCCGCCGACGCCGCGGCGCGGCGTCCGATCGTCCTGATTTCCTTTGAAACGGGCGGCGTGCGCCTGCATGAGGCGAACGCCGGATTGCTGGCGCATGCCGAGATCATGGATCAACTGCAAAACCTGCGCCGCAAGGTGCCGGTGGTGGCGGTGGTCGGCAGCAAGATCGGCTGTTTTGGCGGCATGGGATTCGTCGCCGCGGCGACGGACGTCATCGTGATGAGCGAGTTCAGCCGGATCGGCCTGACCGGTCCGGAAGTGATCGAGCAGGAGATGGGGCGCGCCCAGTTCGACGCGTCCGACCGCGCCCTGGTGTTCCGCACGACCGGCGGCAAGCACAAATACATCATGGGGGACTGCAATTACCTCGTCGAGGACAGGCTGGCCGCCTTTCGTCGACAAGTTCAGGACATCGCGGGGATGTCCATGGAGCAGATCGAAGGGCTGCGGCGTATCGGCAGCCGGCAGAAGGTCGAACAACAGATGAAATTGGTCGACTTCGCTCTCGGCGTCGCGCCTGCGGACTCCACGGACATGTGGAAAGCGGTGGGCAACGAGGATCCACAGACGCTCACCGACGCGAGCTACTCCCAATTCATGGCGATCGTCAAACGTCTCAATCCAGCGGTCTGAAGGAGCGAAGGCAATGGAAAACATGATGGGAAAAGGCCGTCTGGCGATCGATATGATCCTCGATCCGGGGAGTTTCGTCGAAAACCAGCTGTCGAATTTCGTTCTGCCCTGCGCCGACTATGGGCCGGGCGCCGTCGTTGGCACGGCCAAGCTGAATGGCCGCGAATGCACGGTTATCGCCAATGACGCGATGGTGCGCAATCCACGGTTCAAGGTCGTCTATGCCGGCATCATCGGCCTGGAGGAGGGCTACAAGATGGCCTCGGCGGTCTATCGGACGATTGAGGCCGATGCCATTCGCGCGCCGTCGGAAAAACGGCCGCTGCTGCTGATCGTCGATACGCCCGGCAACGGTCCCGGCAAACTCGAAGAAATCGTCGGCATGAACAAATCGACGGGCGCCTACCAACTGGCCCTGGCCGAGGCGCGCAAGGCCGGGCATCCGGTTCTGGCCGTGGTCATCGGCCGCGCCATCAGCGGCGCCTTCCTCTGTCACGGGTTGCAAGCCGATCAGATCCTCAGTCTGTCGTCCAAGTACGACACGATGATCCATGTGATGCCGCTGACCAGTATCGCGCGCATCACCAAGCAGGATCTGGAGCGCCTGACCGAATTGTCGAAGAGCAATCCGGTGTTTGCGGCCGGTCCGGATTTCTTCTACCGCCTGGGCGGCGTCGAGGAAATCATCGACTCCCCCGAAGCAATGCGCGCGTGCGTTCTGCGCCATGTCGAGGAGATCTACCAACTCAAGGCGGACGGCCGAACCGACAGGCTTGGTCCTTGGGGGCGCGGCGAATTGGGCGATGAACGCGGTGGGCGGGTGACCCGGAAGAAAGTGATGACGCGGTTGACCGAACAGTTCGAAGCGGTGGCGGATCGTTATCTGAACGCCTGACACGGTGGTGGCGCCCATGTTTTCGTTGTCGGAACTCGAATTTCTGGTGTCTTGCACGCAGTCTTCGCCGACGCTTGGCGAGATGCCCCGGCGATCTCTTCAGGACAAGGGGATCGCCGGACCGACGGCGGCGCATGTGATCGAAGAGGTCCATGTGCCGCTGAATGTCGCCTATCTCACCTTCACGACCGGGTCCAGCGCCTTCCAGAATATCGTCGGCGTGACGCACCAGGAGCTTGACGATCGCGCCCGGGCGTCACGCCGCGCGTTGGACATGTGCGGCGTGCAGACCGGCCAGCATATGCTGGTGACCTATGCGCCGCTGGTCAATGTCTTCGGGCAGGCCGCGCTGGTCGCCCATGGCGTTTCCTGGTCCTTCCTGCTGCGCTCGCATCGCGACGCCTTGCTGCTGGCCTTGTGTCAGCGGCAACCGGCCGTCCTGCTGGGCGAGTCGTCGTTCTTGCGGGTAACGCTCAGTCAGGCGATCGAGCTTGGGATGCAGGCCGCCTTGCCGAAGGGCTTATGCCTGATCACCGCCGGGACGCCGCTCGATCTCGAATTGCTCCCGGTTGCCGAAAAGCTGGGATATGTCGTCCATGATCTCTATGGCTGCCAGGAATTCGGCTGGCTGACCTTGGATGGTGTTCCCCTGCGGGACGATATCACCTTGATCGCGTCGCCGGCTGGTTCGGATTTTCGCGAGGTGGCCGTCGGCGGATTGCCGATGGGCGATTCCTTTCCCTGGTCCGAGGCTGGACATATCTGCAATCCGGCCGGGCCGGTGCTGACCTACAAACGGCGGCGCACTCATCCGGAATATGAAGTCATCGTCAAGGCGACCACCAGAGGCTCGGCCGATTTGATCGAGCGAACGGCGAGGACGATTCTTCGAATCAAAGGACGCGTCGTCAAGGTATCGGCCGATCTGCGCCTCAATGCGGCGGAAAACGAGCTGCATCTGATCCCGAGTTTCATTCCGGGCGAGTCCGCATTCAACGCCGAAGAGGTGGTGGTGATCCGCGGATCGCGCGCGACGGTCTTGTTTGACCGCATGGTGGAAGCGCAGTCGGCCTTCCAGACCAGCGCGAAGACGGATCCAACCTGGATCAAGCGGCGGTAGGGATCATGATCACGCAAACCGTTCAACGCCATGATCTGCTTTTATTGACGTCCGCGGGACGGCGCCGGATCTGCGCGCAAATGCGCACCAGCGACGCGGCTTTCGGCGAGCGGATGGCCCAATCGTTCGAGCCCGCGCAAATCCCGGCGATCGTTCGACGCCGCGCGCCCTGCGACCAAACCGGCATCGGGATTGGCATCAGCTTTCCATTTGTCGAGGAGGACGGGCGGTTACGGTTTGCGACCACGGTCGCTCCCGAAGACGTCGTGCGACGGATCTCGCCTTATGACCTGGTCGAGAACGCTCTGCAGATGACCATGCGGCCGTTCGGCGCGTTGCAAAGGGTCGCCGAGGTGACGCGCCCTGGTACGCTGGGGATCTATGGGGCCTGTGCGCTGCAGACGGTTACCGGCTTGCGTTACGTCCATGACCGATCGGATCTCGATCTGGTGGTTTGCGGGGAAACGATCACCGGTCTTCGCCGCATGAACAGCGTTCTACCGGAGCTGGAACGGGAATTTGGATCGACGATCGACGTCGAGGTCATCCTCGCTTGTGGTGGTGGGGTCAAGCTAAAGGAACTGTGCGGTCGGCAAAAAACGGTACTTGTGAAATCAATATCCGCTGTCGAGATCATAAATAAAAGTAAAGCGATCGAAACGTTGCTTTCCAACGAAACGGCTGCATCTCCGCATGGAGTTATGCCGGAAATATAAATAAATGTGGGAGGACAATATGATCATTTACGGAACAGCTATATTGGCTGCGTGCTACGTAATCGGGATATTTCTTGGGGATCTTCTCGGTGTCGCCATTGGCGCAAAGGCCAATGTCGGCGGTGTCGGCATCGCCATGATTCTGCTGATTGTCGCCAAGATATATTTGGAAAAATACAAAATGATGCCCAAGGCGACCGAGGGCGGCATCAACTTCTGGGGCGCCATGTACATCCCGGTCGTGGTGGCGATGGCGGCGCAGCAGAACGTCGTTGTCGCGCTTCGTGGCGGCTGGGTCGCCGTCATTTCCGCCGCGGTCGCTTTCGCTCTCTGCGCCTGCTGCATCGCGGTGTTGAGCCGGACGGGCAATCGCGGGACGCCCTTGCCGCCGATCGATACGGAAATCGCCATCGCCATCGCTCGCTGAGGGATTTCGTCATGGAAATGTTTACCAAAGTTCTCGCGCAGAACGGTCTGGTGACGGCGTTTGCCGTCGTCGGCATCATCACTTGGTTTTCCGCGCAAATGTCGCGGCGATTGACCATGGGCCGTATCCAAGGCTCGGCCATTGCCATCTTGATCGGTCTCGGTCTTGCCTATTATGGCGGTGTGGTGACGGGCAAGGAAAAGGGGTTGGCCGATCTCTCGCTGTTCTCCGGGATCGGTCTGATGGGCGGCGCCATGTTCCGGGATTTCACCATCGTCGCCACGGCCTTCGAGGTGCAGGCGAGTGAGGCGCGGCGGGCCGGCCTGATCGGCGTTTTGGCGCTGTTTATCGGCACCGTGGTGCCCTTCATCGTCGGCGCCACCGTGGCCTGGAGTTTCGGTTATCGGGATCCCATCGCCATGACGACCATCGGGGCCGGCGCGGTCACCTATATTGTCGGTCCGGTCACCGGCGCGGCGATTGGCGCGTCGTCGGATCTGATGGCCCTCAGTATCGCCACCGGCGTGATCAAGGCGATTATGGTCATGGTGGTAACCCCATACATCGCCCGTTTCCTGGGGCTGAACAATCCGCGGTCGGCGATGATCTTCGGTGGATTGGCGGGCACGGTGAGCGGCGTGTCGGCGGCGCTGGCGGCGACGGATCGCCGGCTGGTGCCTTACGGTGCTTTGGTGGCGACCTTTCATACCGGTTTGGGGTGCCTGATGGGGCCATCGGTTCTCTTCCTGGCCACGAAGTATTTGTTTTCTTAACGAAAAATACGTGAATGCCAAATTAAAAGGGTCTTAAATTGGTTGATTCGATAATCGGTGAATAATGGTCGGACGATCCATGAGGAGAGCTGGAAGTGAATGACGTTCTAATCAACGGTCTGGCCATTATCGGGGCGGTGTCTTGCGTCATTTGGGCCGTCAAGGCCTTGAAGACTTTGATCGGCAAGAGTGAAGTTTTGCCGGAGGTTGATGCCGATGCGGCGTCGGCAGTGCCGGACAGCGGCGACCTGGCGGCCATCACGGCGGTCGTTTACGCCATCGTCGGTCCTCACCGTATCGTCGGAATCGAAATGGAGGAGCCGGCCAGCGCGGATCTGGCGGCCATCACGGCGGCCGTTTACGCCGTCGTCGGTCCCCATCGCATCGTCGGAATCGAGGGGAGCGAAGCCGCCAATGACGACCTTGCCGCGATCACGGCGGCTGTCTACGCCGTGATGGGGGCGCCCCATCGGATTGTTCATATCGAAAAACCCAGCGAGGCGTCTCCGTGGGCCGCCGAAGGTCGCTGGATGCACCAGACGTCTCATCGTCTTCACTCATCAAGGACGTAAACGAATGCAAAGAAAGTTCAAAATCAATGTTGATGGCCGCGTCTATACGGTTGCCGTCGAAGAATTGCCGGGCGAAGGCTATTCGGCTCCCGTGGCGGCCAGTGCGCCCGCCCCGATGCCTGTGCCGGTCGCGGCGCCTGTGATGTCCGCTCCACCGGTGGCGCCTGCTCCGGTGGCGCCCGCTCCGGCTCCTGCCGCCGGATCCCATGACGTGGTGGCTCCGCTGGCCGGTATCGTCGATTCGATCGAAGTGCGGGTCGGTCAGACCGTCAACGTCGGTGACAAAGTTGCCGTTATCGAAGCGATGAAGATGAAGACGGAGGTCTTCACCAAAGTCGCCGGAACGGTTCAACGCATTGCCGTGAAGGCGCATGATCCCGTCGATACGGATCAGGCTATTCTTACCATCGGTTAGTTAGTATATCAGGGTAATGGCTATTTTAAGTTCGCACCCTGGCCAAATTCGCGAGGTATTCATGATTGTTCCCGATTCCGTTTATGGCGCGGTTTTACTGAGCGTGATCGATTTCACTCTCAGTATTGTGATGATCACGGGCATCGGTTTTGTCCTGGCCTTGTTCCCGTTGCTGAATCGCCTCGGCAAGCTTGACGACGAGACGATCCGGAAAAGCAGCCACTGAAACATGTTTGTGGGGACAAGACGGTTCTCCCGATCCAGTGTGACGGCCACGGCCGTCCATCGACGAGGTAAGGAAACAGGGGATGTTTGATCAATTTTTAGGATTCTTGCAGGCGATGGCGGATCAGACCGGCGTCGCGCATTTCTGGTGGGGCAATGTGGTGATGATCGCCATCGGCATCGCCATGATCTTGCTGGCGATCGTGAAGAAATACGAGCCGCTGCTCCTCATCGGGATCGGATTTGCCTGTGTCATTTCCAATGTGCCAGGATCGGATCTCATTTTACCGGGCGGGCTGTTCAATTATGCCTATCACGGGATCGAATTGCTGATCATTCCGCCGCTGATCTTCTTCGGCGTCGGCGCCATGACCGATTTTGGCCCGATGATTGCCCATCCGAAGCTGGTGGTCCTGGGCGCCATGGCGCATCTCGGCATCTTTATCGCCTTGATCGGGGCGAAGCTGCTCGGTTTTTCCATCAATGAATCGGGCGCCATCGGCATCATCGGCGGGGCGGACGGACCCATGGCGGTGTTCGTCTGCGTGAAGCTGGCCCCGCATCTGTTGCCGCAGGTCGCCGTCGCGGCTTACTCTTACATGGCCTTGATGCCGCTCATTCAGCCGCCGGTGATGAAACTGCTGACGAGCAAAAAAGAGCGGCTGATCCGCATGAAGCAGATGCGGCCGGTGAGCCGCCTTGAGAAGATCGCCTTCCCGATCGTCATGGGCATCGTCGTCAATTTGTTCTTCCCGCCGGTGGCACCCTTGATCACCATGTTGATGCTGGGCAATCTGTTCAAGGAATGCCTGGTGACCGATCGTCTGTACAAGACCGCGGCCAACGATCTGATGAACGTCATCATCATCATCTTGACCGTGGGGATCGGTTCGACCATGAACGCCGAGTCATTTTTGACCGTGAAGACCATTGAGATCGTCGTTCTGGGCCTGATCGCCTTCCTGGGCGGGACCGCCTCGGGCGTCTTGGGGGCGAAGTTCATGAATCTGTTCCTCAAGGAAGGGGAAAAGATCAATCCCTTGCTCGGTTCGGCCGGGATCGCCTCTGTGCCGATCGCCGCCCGTGTCGCCCATATCGTCGCGGCGAAGGAAGATCGCGAAAATCTTCTCATTTATCACGCCATGGGCCCCAATTTGGCCGGTGTGTTCGGCACGGCCATTTCGGGCGGTATCATGCTGGCGCTGCTGGGCGTGAAATAGCCGCTCGTCTTTGAACCGCTCCTCCCGCGCTGGGGAGGGGCGGTCGTGGCCCGTTCGCTGTTTCAGCGAAATTGCTCAAGATCGATGATCGGGCCACCCAGGAGCGTGGCCACCATTTTCATTGTCGCCACCCCGACCACGGCGAGAAATGAAACCAGCGCGACGATTCGCCAAAGCCGTCCCCAATCGGTGAAGTTCTCGGCATCGAGCAGGAATGCGAACAGGCTCTTACCTGGGGCCCGATCGCGGGATTTGTTGGAATAAGCGCCATAGACGGCGGCAAGCATCATGATGCCGCACAACAAAAGTCGTGGCCAAAATCCCATGATGCCGGTTTCCCCCTGATTTGCTGAATATGAGTATTTTTATTATAAGTAATATAATGACGTATATCAATAATATGAATTAAATATGTTATAGTCGTTGTGATATTTTTATAAAGTTGTCACGTATTATGGTTTATAAATTGATAATTTGCAAGACGTTGTCGATGCGTTCGATGGTTAAAATTTTAAATAACTGAAATGAAATATTAATTTATATTGTCATATGTATTTATATGTTTGACAATCTTGTTGTGAGAGATTGGTGGAGATGATGTATTTGTATTCAAAAAATACAGTTTAGAGGTGATTTTGTCTGTGGTAGAATTCTTGTCAACTCAAGGGGCATTGGCCTGGTAGCCCCGTTTTTATCTCTTATCGACGGGATTTTGCTATGAGACGTCTTGGTATTCTCGGCAGACTAAGTCTGATCGTCGCGATTTTCACAGTGGCGTTGGCTGGAATCCTGGCGACCGAAATCGTGAAAACGCGCGATACGATTTTGCACGAACGCGAGGCCAAACTCCGCGATATGGTCGGCAGCGTCATCTTGCTGGTGAAAGGCTATGATGCGGAGGTGACGGCGGGGCGGCTGAGCTTGGAACAGGCGCAAACCCAAGCGGCCAAGGCGATCCGCGCCATGCGCTGGGGTGACGGCGACTACTACGGCGTCTACAGTTTTGGCGGTGTCACGCTGGTCCATCCCAATCCTAAGAATGAAGGCGTCAACCGTTTGGATGCGACCGACAGCAATGGGGTTCGCTTTATCGCCGGACTGATCGACAAAGCGCGTGCCGGGGGTGGTTTCGTTCAATACTCCGTTCCCCGGGCGGCTGGTGCGCAGGGTCTGCCGAAATTGGCCTTTTCCGCGGGCTACGAGCCATGGCAATGGGCCATTCAAGCCGGTGCCTATTTCGACGACGTCGATGACACCGTCGCCAGCCAGATAAAATGGACCTTGGGAATCGGCATTGCCGTGTTGGTTTTGGCCGGAGGGTTGGCCTTCGCGGTGGGCACCAGCATCACGCGGCCGATCGCCGCTCTTTGTGGCATCATCGACGATTTGTCTTCGGGCAAGCGCAACGCCGAAGTTCCCTTCGCCGATCAGCGTCACGAAATCGGGCGGATTGCGCGCGCTGTCGAGATGTTTAAAAATAGTCTTGTCGAGGCCGAGCGCTTGGCCGCTGAACAGTCGCATGTGGAAGAGCGCGATGCCTTGCACCGTCGGGACGCCCAATTGCAGTTGGCATCCAGCTTCGAGAACAGGGTCGGAAGCATTGTCCAAGGCGTCGCGACCGCGGCGGCCAGCCTGCATGGGATCGCGTCCGCCATGTTGACGAGTGCGGATGGCGCGTCGCAACAAGCCGCCTCGGCCGCCACGGCGACGGCGGATACGACGGGCAATATCAATACCGTCGCGGCGGCCTCCGAGGAACTCGCCGCTTCGATCACCGAAATCGGCATGCAAGTCGGGCGTTCGAGCGAGATGGTCAGCACGGCGGTGAAGGAGGCGAAGGAAACCGATCAGACGGTTCGCCAGATGGCCGATGCCGCCCAAAAGATCGGAGAGGTGGTGGTCCTGATTCAGGGTATCGCCGCTCAAACCAACCTTTTGGCGTTGAACGCCACCATTGAAGCGGCCCGGGCGGGAGAAGCCGGAAAGGGTTTCGCCGTGGTGGCCGGCGAGGTCAAGACCCTGGCCACGCAGACCGCGCGGGCGACGGAGGAGATCGCCCAGCAGGTGTCTTCGATTCAAGGGATCACGGACGCGGCGGTCGAGGCGATCCAGCGGATCGGCGGGACCGTGGGGGAGATCGACGAGGTCGTCGCCACCGTTGCCGCAGCCATCCACCAACAGAATGCCGCGACCCAGGAAATATCGCGGGCCATCCAAACTGCCGCTCATGGAACCGGCGTGCTGGCCAACAATATTCAATGTCTCAGCGATGCCTCCGGACAAGTCCGCCATTCGGCTGACGACGTGCTATCGTCGTCGGGAGCGCTCTCCGAGGAATCGGCGCGGTTGAGTGGCGAGGTCAGCGAATTCCTGGCCGTCGTTCGTACAAGTTGATCTGTCGAAAACGGCAGAGTTCCATGGGAGGGAGCGGGCGTAAATGGATATCAATCCAGATCGGATTGGAAAGATTGCCATTCTGGCGGCGATCTCGTCACGTGAGGAAGAGGACAGATTCAAGGATTTGCTGACCGATATGCCTGGCATCAAGGTGGCGGTGACCTTCGTTGCGGGACTGCGTTCGGAAGTCGGAAAATCCTTCGTGAAATCCGTCGTCAATAGCGCGCTGCAGGCCAATGTTGTTCGCAAGACCCCTGGTGGCGTGCACGCCGTCATTCATGCGGCCATCGATGCATCGCAGGGACTGATGCTCAATTCTTTGGCTGAAACCAGTGTGAAGTTCAAAGTCGCCGTGGCGTCCAATGGACAATGGGTGGCCGTGGCCGTGTATGGCGAGTCGGCCTTTCACCCGGAAACCAATCACGAGCGCATGGGCCTCGGGATCATGCATCTATAGTTTCGGCGGTATGCGCGGATCGAGATTGGCCTTGATGCCGCCCGCGAAGCTGCTGACCTGAAAGCCGTTTTGCGCCAGCACGCGAGCGGCGAAATAGCTCATCTTGCCAAAGGAACAGAGGGTCACCACAGGGCGTTTGCGGTCGAGTTTGTCCAGATTGTCGCGCAAGGTCGCAATCGGGATATTGATCGCTCCGGCAATCGGGAAGGCCTCGGCCAGCCCTTGAGCGCGGACGTCGACCAGTTGCACGGCCGGATCCTCCGGCAAGACGTCGGTCTTGACGACCAGGCCATCGCGGAGATTGGTGGCGGCGAATCCCGCCAGATTGACGATGTCCTTGGCCGAGCCGAACGGTGGCGCATAGGCGAGTTCAAGGTGGCAAAGGTCTTCCACCGTCATCTTGGCGGCGATCGCCGTGGCGAGGACGTCGAGGCGTTTGTCGACGCCGTCCTGGCCGGAGGCCTGGGCGCCGAGCAGTCGTCCCGTGTCCTCGGCCCAGCAGATCTTCAACGTCAACGGTGTGGCGCCTGGGAAATAGGTGGCATGCTGATAGTCATTGACCGTCACGGCGCCATAGGCGATTCCCGCCATTTGCAGGCGCTGCTCCGTCCATCCCGTCACGCCGGCCGCGACGTCGAAGGCGCGGACGATGGCCGTGCCGATCGAGCCGGGGTAGGGGCGGGCCTTGTCGCCCATAAACAAATGGTCGGCCGCGACGCGACCCTGCCGGTTGGCTGGGCCGCCCAAGGGGACCGCGGTTTGCCCGTCCATGATTCGGTCCTGGGTTTCCACGGCGTCGCCGGCGGCATAGATGTCCGGGTCGGATGTTTGCATGAAGGCGTTGACGACGATATGGCCGCGCTTGCCCAGTTGCAGGCCGGCATCGCGGGCGAGGCTGGTTTCCGGGCGTACGCCGATCGACATGACGACGAAATCCGCATCCAGGACGGCGCCAGACGCGAGATGGGTCTGAAGGCTTTCTTTCGTGGCCGCGAACCGGGTGACCTGGTCACCCAGATGGACCTCGATGCCCTTACGCCGCAATTCGCTTTCCAACAGCAAGGTCATCTTGTGGTCAAGTTGCGGCAGGATTTGGCGCTGCAATTCCACCAGATGGACGTCCACCCCTTTGTGGCGCAATTGTTCGGCCATTTCCAAGCCGATGAACCCGGCGCCGATCACCACGGCCCGTTTACCGGATAGGGTCGCCTTGACGATGCGATCCATATCCACGAGGTTTCGCAAGGTGAAGATGCGGGCATCGTCGACACCGGGCATGGGTGGCACGACAGGCGCCGCGCCGGGGGCGAGCATGAGTTTGTCGTACCCGATCCATTCGTCCTGTCCGTTGACCAGGTTTTTGACGAGGACCCGTTTGCCGGCGCGGTCGACGCTGACGGCCGCGCACTGGGTTCGGACCTCCAGATTGAGCAGGGCTTTCAGGGATTGCGGCGTCTGCACCGCCAGGACGCCGCGTGTCGGAATCTCGCCGCCGATATGGTAGGGCAGGCCGCAATTGGCGAAAGAGACGTCAGGTCCGCGCTCAATGACCGTAATGTGCGCCGTTTCGTCCAAGCGTCGGGCTCTCGCCGCAAAGGACGCGCCGGCTGCCACACCGCCAATGACCAGCAATTCAATGGACGTCATCGATCTTCTCCGAAAACGGCTAAACTCTTGCCGCCCTGCAGGTGAGGGCAATACGATATATTGATTTATATTATATAAAAATATATACTGTTGTCCAGTGGTCATTGGAGTTTCTTTTGGATATGAGCCGCCCCCCGTTCGATCTTGATCAAATGCGCGCCGCTGCCGGAGAGGCGACGGCGATGTTGCGCGCTTTGGCCAACGAAGACCGCCTGTTGTTGCTGTGCCAGCTTAGTCCTGGCGAAAAATGCGTTGGAGAGCTGGAAGAGATCCTGGATCTCCATCAACCGTCGCTTTCCCAGCAATTGGGGGTGTTGCGGGCGGAAGGCTTGGTGACGACCCGTCGGGAAGGAAAGCGAATTTATTACTCGATTGCGGATCGGAAAGTGCATGATCTGCTCACCACTTTGTACGCGCTTTACTGCGGCCAAGCCGGAGAGTGATCCGCCATGCCAATCGTCAAGGCGGCGCTCGCCGGGACGCTGGAAGCGAGCGATCTCTTCGAAGGATGAGATGATGCCTGACGTCGCCCCGGAAACCTTGGTCGTCCGCATCATCGAGCTCTGTGCGGATTGTGGTCTGTGCCAGGAGATGATGGCCGGCGCACCATGCCAGTTCTTCCCTCGGCTGTTCCGGCTGCATGAGCGGTCGGCGGATGGTGGCGCGACATCCGACGATTTGAAAACCCTCATCGATCTCTGCAATGCTTGCGGGCAATGCCCTTGTCAGTCGGTCCAGGCGAAAATACGCGAAGCCAAGGATGCCTTTGTCGAGCGGGATGGTCTGCCGACGACCGTTCGTCTTCTTGAGGATGTGCGATTGATGGGGCGCCTCTGTGGCGCCGTTCCGCGGTTGGCCAATCTGTTGATTCAGAACGAACCGACGGCCGGGCTGCTGAAGAAGGCGGTCGGTATCCATCCGGACCGCAAGCTCCCGAGATTTCCCAAAGACGGTTTCGACTCCTGGGCCGAGAGGCGCGGACTTTGCCGCATGCGGGAGACCGTGGGGCAAAAAGTCGCCTATTTCACCGGCTGCACGGCCCGTTACATGTTTCCCGAGGTGGCGAAAGCCGCGGTCGAGGTGCTGGAGCACAACGGTATTTCGGTCTATCTCCCGGACCAGCGGTGCTGCGGCATGCCGACCATGCTGGAAGGCCATCGGGCCTTCACCTTCGAATTGGCAGGCTTCAATGTCCCGGAGTTGCTGCGTTGCATCGAGGCCGGTTACGATATTGTAACCTCCTGTCCGACTTGCGGTTACATGCTCAAATCCGTCCTTCGCCTGGGCGCTCCCTTCTCCAAAGAATATCGTGCGCGGGTCACGGAGATGGTGGCCGAGGCAGGGGGTGATCTGACGGCCGTGGGGGAGCGCCTGGAGCGTGAGGAGATGGCCTTTTCCGGCCGTGCCAACGCCGAATCGGCATGGGGGCGGCAGCCGTGGTTCCTCGCTTACATCGGTGGCGGTCGTATTCGCGACATGGTCTGCGATGATGGATATTTTGCCGCGCTCGATGGTCGGGATCGCATCCGTGTTGCCAGCCATACCTTCGAGTTGGGCGAATATTTGCGCCTGTTGCGCGACGCCGGAACGTTGAACCGCGATTTCGGTCCTTTGCCGGCGCGGCTGGCCTATTATCCACCCTGTCATTTGAAAGAACAGAACATCGGTCAGCCCTGGGCGGAATTGCTGGCGTTGCTGCCGGGCACAAGAATGGAAACGGTGGGAGGGGTGTATGACTGCTGTGGCCTCGGTGGGGTGATGGGTTTCAAGAAGGACTTTCACAGAGTTTCCCTGGCGATGGGCCGGAGACTGATGGCGAAGATCAAGGCCTCGGACCCGGACAAAGTGGTGACCGACTGTCTCAGTTGCCGACTCCAGTTCAACCAGATGCTGGCCTATCCGGTCGCACATCCGGTCGAAATCCTTTGGGAGTCCTATCGGAGCGGCATTGAGTCGGTCAAAGCCGCTCCAGGTAATGCCCAGCCCGCATAGGCTCCAACCGACAAATCGACGACATCCTGACCTATCGATATAGACTTCAGCACGTGGTACGCGATTCGCGGAAAGCGAGATATAGTTCGTACATCGGTTCGTTTTACGTCATGGCAGATCGCACGGGTATGAGAAAGAGGGGCTAGGGGGGGCTCATGAAAAAGAAGAGCGTTATCGAGGCGGTTATATTTCTGACTTATGCCTTGTTTGCTTTTTCGTGGGTGGCGGGGTCGATGTTGTCCAAGGAGATAACAAGAGATTTCGGTGTCGAAGGTGTCACCGCCGCCACTTGGTCCACCAATGCGATCACCATCGCTAAGGTGATCGGCAATCTGATCGCCGCCTGGTTCCTGATCCGGCTGAAGCCCAAGAAAGCCTTCGCTTTTGCCTCTTTTCTGATCGTGGCTGGCGTCTTCGGCGTGTGGAGCGGATCCTATCCGGTCTATGTTTTCAGCCGTTTGATCATGGGATTCGGCGGGGCCTTCGTCATCGTCTATTTCGGCCCCATCGTGATGACCTATTTCACTCCCGAAGAACGCCCCCTGGTCAATGGCATCAACAGCATCGCGTTCAATACGGGCAATCTGTTGTCGCTGCTGTTCACCGGCAGTCTGTTTGCGGCTCTCGGGTCGTGGCGTTCGGTGATCGTTGTGATCGCGTCGGCGAGCCTCGTCTTGCTCGTCGCCTGGCTGATCGTGAGCGAAGACTTTTCCCTGGAAGGGAAGGTGCAAAGGGGCGATCCGTCGGCAAAGCCCTATGGCTTGTCCGATGGCGTGAAAGAGCCCTTCAACTGGATCTTGCCCTTGTGCTATTCGGGCATTCTGTTCGCCTATATCGCAGTTTTCGCGCTGTTTCCCCATATTCCGACATTTGCGGTGCCGGCCCGATATCTCTCGGCTCTGATGATCAGTTCGGGCATGATGGGAACGGTGGCGGGAATCGTCGCTGCCAAGAAATATCCTTTGCGGGTACCTCTCATCCGATACAGCGGTCTCATCATGACCGCGTTCATTGCGCTGATGATTTTGACGAGCCATCAATATTTGGCCTATCTGTCGGCATTCCTTGCTGGGTTTTTCATGTTCCTTCCCGTGACCGCCATGATGACTCTGCCCCAGGAATTGCCCGGCATGACGCCGGGTCACGTCACGGTGGTTTTCGGCATGTTTTGGTCCATCGCCTATGTGGTGGAAACGATCTGCATGTATTGCGCGAGCGTGTTGGTCGATATGACGGGGGATCCGTTTAAAGCCGCTCTGCTCGTCCAGCGCGTTCCTGGCGTCGTTTTTCTTGCCCGAGACGGGACAGAAACGCACGCCGGCCGCTTCGGTTTGAGGGAGGGGGGTGATGCGTAAAGTCAGTCCGAAACTTCAAGGGTATTTGGATCGGTTCAACGCGCAGATACCGCTTCTTCTGGCGGCCGGCTTCAAGGCGACCGCGACGAACGCGACGAAC
>Ga0209415_10002757_pt1 | contig 32857 bp, 32 predicted proteins | sample PeaSoiSIISIP2007_FD_187696 | JGI IMG/M metagenome (GOLD analysis project Ga0209415, IMG submission 187696) | Peat soil microbial communities from Weissenstadt, Germany - SII-SIP-2007 (SPAdes) (version 2) | ecosystem: Environmental > Terrestrial > Soil > Wetlands > Peat | place: Germany... | reverse complement strand
TGGAAGCACTGCACCATCGACTGGTAGTCCTGCACGCCGTGCTGCATGTCGACGGTGACGCTGTCCCAGCCGCACTGTGCCATCACCTCGGCCGAAAAGCCGGACGGAATGGCGAGCCAGCCGTTGACACAGGCTTTCCCTGCCGCGATGCGCGCCTTGAGCTTGTTGGCCATTGGGTGTTTCCCCGCGTTGCAAAAGAGAGCGGCAAGCTAGGCGCGCACGTGGGGGGCGTCAACGCGAGGGCGGCGGCTACCCAGGGCCATCGCATTTGACCGGGTGCCCGGGCTTGGCTGCGGCCAGGCCGTGTCGCCCCGGGGCTCGCAGCAAGACAAGCAAGCAAAAATAACACTTATTACCTGGTGAATATTTCTCCCATCTGGATCGTACTCCTCAAAAATTGCTGCGTGGCGAACCGAACACTGAATCTTCCTGCATTACTACTACCCCAATTCACCGCGGCTTGCGACGAATTTCCGCTAAGCTGCTGAACCGGTTGGGCCTTCCGTACCAACGTTGCATGCGACGATCAGTACTGTGACGACGATGCGGCCCTGGCGAGAGACGTGACAGCGAGGGGTCCAGCGATGTGTCCCTGGGACCTGATTGATCACGCGATGCGCACGCACCAGGGCAAGCTGGCGTCACACGACCGCGGCGTGACGGCGCTGCTCCGGCTTTGCGCCGTCGAACAGCACCCGTGTCCCGGATGCCGTATTTCGCATGCCGTGCGCACGCGTCACCCAGGCCGACAGCGTCGCCCCGGGGCGGCGGGAAGCTGCCGCTTGCGGCGGAAGGCACTGTGCTTTTCCGCCCTGCCTCCTGGATCTTCTGGCGCTGGCGACGCGAAAAACCCTTGAACCAGTCGTGATCTTTGCCCATGTCGGAGCTGTCCGGAATGCCTTGTCGGGGTTCCGGGGAGTTGCGCTGGGCCGGCCCATCCGGGCGGCTCAAACAGAGAACCTTGCTATAGCAGGAGGTTTGCCATGACTACCTATGACTTCGCGCCATTGTTCCGCACCGCCATCGGCTTCGACCGTTTGGCCCGCCTGATGGACAGTGCTGTTTCCGCCCCCGAGGCGTCCAGCTATCCGCCCTACAACATCGAGAAGACCGGTGACGACACCTACCGCATGACCATGGCGGTAGCCGGCTTCAGCCCCGAAGACCTCGACATCACGGTCAAGGAGAACACCCTGGTGGTTTCCGGCCGCGTCGCCGCCGAGGCCAACAAGGGCGAGGTGCTGTATCGCGGCATTGCCGGCCGTGCCTTCGAGCGCCGGTTCGTGCTCGCCGACCACATCGTGGTCGAGGGTGCCGACCTGCGGAACGGCCTGCTGCACGTGGGCCTGAAGCGCGTCGTGCCAGAGGCGCTGAAGCCGCGCCGGATCGCCATTGGCGGCGCGGCCGCCCCTACGGCGATCGCCAACGATGCAGGGGAGTCCGTCAAGGCGGCGTAACCCGTGCGCCGGCTGCTACGGAACGAAGGGGCCGGATTTCCGGCCCCTTTTTCGTTTGCCAGAGGGTCAGGCCGCGACCGCCTCTCCGGGGAATGCTCCCCGCCTACGGCCGCTTGAAGAACGCGTCAGCCGCGCTGCGATGTCCCTGTTTGCGCTCGATATCCGCCTCGACCCGGGCGATCTCCTCGCGCAACTCGCCGATATAGTCCCGCAACTCCTCGATCCCCAGCGTGTCGAGCACCAGCTTCTCCAGCCGCACCCGCTTGCGTGGCGGGGCCTCCCACGGGTTGTCGTCATCTCTCGCCATGGCGTGCCTCCCCTGATCGGTAACGCGACTATAGCGGTCGCAACTCCCTTGACCCACCCCAGGCCGCTTGTCATATCCACGCGATGGCCGCGCCTGCGGCGCTCCCCCGTCCGGTTGATGCGCCCGCTGCCGCGGCCCTGAAAGTGACACACCATGACGATCCCGCTGATGCCCAAGGCCACCGCCGTGTGGCTCATCGAGAAGACCGCCCTGACCTTCACGCAGATCGCCGATTTCTGCGGCATGCACCCGCTTGAGGTGCAGGCGATCGCCGATGGCGAGGTGGCGCAGGGCATCGTCGGCTACGACCCGGTCGCCAACGCGCAAGTCACCGCCGAGGAGATCCGCCGCTGCGAGGCGGACCCCAACGCCCGCCTGAAGCTTGCCCCCACCGCCCTGCCGTTGCCCAAGCGGCTGCGCGGCTCGCGCTACACCCCCGTAGCCAAGCGCAACGACCGGCCTGATGCGATCGCCTTCCTGCTGCGCAGCTACCCCCAGCTCACCGAATCGCAGGTCAGCAAATTGCTCGGCACCACCAAGGAAACCATCCAGAAGGTGCGCGACCGCTCGCACTGGAACAGCCCCAATATCAAGCCGCGCGACCCGGTGATCCTCGGCCTGTGCAGCCAGACCGACCTGAACGCCGCCGTGGCGCAGGCGAACGAGCGGCTGGAGCGCGAGGGCCGCGCTGTCCCGCCGCCTCCTCCGCCACAGGAGGCGGAGGAGGCCGCGTAGGCCGGCGATGCCCCAGGGGACGCCCCAGGGGACGCTGGCCGGGATGCGCGACGGTCAGGCCGCCTGCGCGCGGAGCCGTTCGATCTCTTCCTTGACGTGCAGCTTCTCGATCTTCAATCGCGTGAGGGTTTCGGTGTCAGGTCGGGGTCGCTGGTCCTCGTCCACGATGCGGGCTTCGAGCGCCGCATGGCGCTCCTTGAGGGCATCCAGACGGGCCTGCTGGCTCATGATCAGTGTTCCTCCGCTTCGGCTCGATCAAACATCCACGGCCGCCGCAGCGGCCGCGGCGGGCCAATGTAACGCCAATGCCACATCGCCCGCCAGATGGAACTTCGCGCCTCCCCCTGGGATTGTCGCCCCCCTCGGTGCTAACAATCCGCCATGTTGACCGACCGTGACTCGCTGCTCCGCAAGCTGCACGAGCTGCGTAGCGAGCATCGCGACCTTGACACGGTGATCGCCCGGCTCGCCGACCAGGGCGCGGCCGATCAGTTGCATCTGCAGCGGCTGAAGAAGCGCAAGCTGATGCTGAAGGACGAGATCTCCTGGCTGGAAAGCCGGCTGATCCCGGACAGCATCGCCTGACATGACGGTGCCCGTCACATGATCGGGTCGGCGGGACCGCTCGTCGGCATCGTCATGGGCAGCCAGTCCGACTGGCCAACGCTGCGCCATGCGGCCGAGACACTGGACCGGCTGGCCGTACCGCACGAGGCGCGCATCGTATCGGCCCATCGCACGCCGGACCGCCTGCGCGAGTATGCGAGCACGGCACAGCCGCGCGGCCTGAAGGTGATCATCGCCGGTGCCGGCGGCGCGGCGCATCTGCCCGGCATGTGCGCCGCCTGGACCGCGCTGCCGGTGCTGGGCGTGCCGGTCGAGTCGCATGCGCTGAGCGGCATGGACAGCTTGCTGTCGATCGTGCAGATGCCCGCGGGCGTGCCGGTCGGCACCCTGGCAATCGGCCGGGCCGGCGCGGTGAACGCCGGCTTGCTCGCCGCCGCGATACTGGCGCTGGGGGATGCAGAACTGGCGGAGCGCCTGGCCGCGCTACGCCAAGAACAGACGGCGGGGGTGGCGATCGAGCCGCACGAGCCGGCATGACCTTCCCGTTGCCGCCGAACGCCACGATCGGCCTGGTCGGCGGCGGTCAGCTCGGCCGCATGTCCGCCCTGGCGGCGGCGCGACTCGGCTATCGCTGCCATATCCTGACGCGCGAGGTGGACAGCCCGGCCGCGCAGGTCGCGCATGACGTGACGATCAGCGACTACGCCGAGCAGGGATCGCTGCGCGCCTTCGCCGCCGCGGTGGACGTGATCAGCTTCGAATTCGAGAATGTCAGCGCCGAGGGCCTGGACCTGCTGGCCTCGCTGAAGCCAGTGCGGCCAGCGCCCTCGGTGCTGCGGATCAGCCAGGACCGGGTGGCGGAAAAGTCCTTTTTGAACGACGCCGGCGTGGCCACCGCCCACTGGCGCCCGGTGGCGAGCCTGGCCGAACTGCGCGACGCGGCGGCCGAGCTGGGGTTTCCGGCGGTGCTGAAGACGACGCGGCTCGGCTATGACGGCAAGGGCCAGCGCACCCTGCGCAACGCCGCAGACCTGGCGCCGGCCTTCGCCGCGCTGGAGCCGAAGCCGCTGGTGCTCGAGGGGTTCGTCGATTTCGCCTGCGAAATCAGCGTGGTGATCGCGCGCGGCGCGGACGGGGCGGTGTCGGCCTTCGACGCCGTAGAGAACCGCCATCACGCGCATATCCTGGACGTGACGCTCGCCCCGGCACGGATTTCCGAGGACACCGCGGCAGCGGCGCAGGCGATTGCCCGCCGGGTGGTGGAGGCGCTGGAACTGGTTGGGTTACTGGCGGTCGAGATGTTCGTCGATAACGCCGGCCAGGTGCTGGTGAACGAGATCGCGCCGCGCCCGCATAATTCCGGCCACTGGACGATCGACGCCTGCCCCGCCAGCCAGTTCGAGCTGCATATAAGGTCGATCGCCGGGCTGCCGCTGCCGCCGGCGGTGCGGCATTCCGACGCGGTGATGCGGAACCTGGTCGGGCCGGAGGGCTTGGCGCTGTGGCCGGCGATCCTGGCGACGCCGGGGCTGATCCCGCATCTCTATGGCAAGGCGGAAGCCCGCCCGGGCCGCAAGATGGGCCACGTGACGCGGCTGTTCCCCAAGGGCGCGCTGCCCGGCGAGTTCGGTGTGCAGGCGGCGTTGGGAGTGGCGGCGCCGGAGCGACCGTGTAGACCTCGTCCACGATGTGGGGTTGAGCCGTAAAGCGGATCGACGTGGTATTATGTCGCAACCGCCGCCACAAGATATGGTGGTCGCTACCAGCACGACATCATATTTGAGACACCGCAAGAGGTTAGGCCGTTAGCGGGCGCGCCCTGTGTTTCCCGGATATCATGCATGTCGCGTTGCCCTATGCGGACGTTTCGGAGTCCGGGTAGGGTGGCGGGTATGGTCACCCTGCCCAAATGGCGGCTCCCTGAGCGCAAGTTGGAGCGGTCGTCGGTGGAATTTTATCTGGGCGCGCTCATTGGCATCGCCATCGCGGTGGCGCCAATGAATTGGTGGCTAATGGCGTCTTTGCTGCTGCTTGGATCGTGCTTTGTAGTGGACCTGTGCCTACGGTCTCCCTGGCTCGTCGCAATGCCGGCGCCAGCCAAACTCGTCCTGGTTGCCTGTGCCCTAGCGTTAATTGGGGGATGGGGGCAAGGGCGCGTTCGCGAGTTGTATGCGGAGGCTCATATACCTCCTCAACTCAACGATGACCTTGTTGTGTCATTCCGATTCCCCGATTCTGCACAACTCGGGACGGATAATATTGATGTAGACTACATAATCTCGAATAGAGGCGCAAAGCAGCCATGGATGGAAAGGATAGGAATAATCGAAGCTAGTTCCGATACGATCTCCGCTGGGGATAATCTCTGCGGAAGTAGTGAAATCAGAGATGCCATCAACTTCTCAGGATTTGGAAATATGAGACTAGGGAATCATCAAATAACAATTCCAACGCAGAAGATAATAAATGGTCATGAGGTGGCTTACATATTTATGGCCCCCTATTCCGTTCAAGTGAACTCACTCGGTCCCTCACCTCGCTTAAATCCGTACAGGATAGACTCCGGCGAAACGGTGACAGTGCGGGCTTCTTATCGCGCCCTTCCTGCTGATCCTCGAATAAGAGAATATGTGCTTAGCATTTGTCCGGTGATCAACGTCAGCGACCACACGGGACGCGAGGTAACGGCAGTTTGTCACGGGAAGACGCTTGTGGGGGCTGGTTTTGGTCTACGTGCGTTGACACAGGACTATCCTGAGGCTCGCATATTACCCTCAAAAGACACGGATTCGTTATGTCCTCTAATCGGAGTACCTACAAGTCCTCCAGCCGCACTCCCTCCAAGTCGAGGACAGTGAGAACAGCCAGGAAAAACGACACGGCGAACGCCCCCCGCGCCAGCTTCCCGGTGATCGAGGGTTCGGTTTCCTCCGTCCCGTGCTTGTTCAGCCATTCGCCAAGGTCGGGCGCCACCACCACGTCGCGGGCCCGTACCTGGTCCGGCATTCGCAGGAGTCGGCTTGGCGGGACCGTCGCCGCCCGGTGGACAACGGGCGGCAGGTCATGGCCGAGTCGGGGCCGGCGATGGCCTCGCCCGTGTCGGTTGACTGGCGCGGGTATTGGCAGCGAGGGCGGGCGGCGCAGTAGCGCTAGCCCAGTTGCCCTGCTATCATGGACGTGATTGCGGGACGGCGATCAGCGAACCGGAAATGACGGCCACCTCTGACCGTTCGCGTAATCCTTTTACGCGGAACAGGAGGGGCCGTCACCACGAAATGGGAGCCCGATGCACTTTCATGGATCAAGCGTGGCTCTGGGGAATACTAGCGGCGATTGCCATTGGGATCACCGGCGCCATGACGGGCATAGCGCCCAGCATCATCGATCGTGCACCTCAGCGGGGCTGGTGGCTCGTGGTGCTGGCGCCGGTCCCCATCATTCTCTGGAATATCCTGTGGATAATCATGGCCAATCCTCCCGATAATATTCGTCGCACCCTCTCCGTGATAATCGGCGCAATTGCTGGCGCGGTAATTTTGTTGGGTGCGACGGAGATTATGAAGGGTCCGGCGAAAGCTCAGTTGCCGCCAGATAAAGGAAGCAACATAACAGAATCAGGGCCGTCGACGACTGGCTCGACGCTGAATGCACCGAACAACAGCGGTATTGTCACGCAGGGCCAGCATGGCAATAACTACATGAATAAGGACCCGAGATCGTGGGGATTCACGCAAGAGCAGTGGGTTACCTTTAGAGATTCCTTGCCTCCCTCTTCTCAGCACTTTGTGGTGTCCACACGTTTGGATGACTTACTAGCCAAGAATTTCAGGAATCAGTTGGTCGCGTTGATAAACTCGGTTCCGGGGTGGGAGGCTAGGGACTTTGGCGATTGGTCTGTAAATACTTTAGGTGCGCGAGGTATCGTGCTCAGGGTGCCCGACGCAAATCAGCCGCCTCCGGAAGCGCAGGCTTTGTTGAAAGCCTTTCTGGCCTCTGGCACTCAGCCGACACCCGTTTTTGTGGGTGGCTTCGGTGCGGTCCAGATTGTAATAGGCTCTCCGCCATAGTCGTCACTCTCGGGTTGGCGCCTACACCAACCCCCCACCAAGTCTGCGGCGCCCAGATCATCCTCCGTTTGGCAACCCGCACCGGATCGACGCGCGAAGCGACGCGACGCGGGTGAAAGGAGTAACGCACGGGCGCTCGTTCGTGGCGCCCCTCACCCTCGACGCTCACGTGTCTCGACCTCTTCCGCCGCAGGCCGGAGAGGTTTTACCCTACCCCGGCAGCTTGTCCCCGTCGGGCGGCGCCGGCACCTCGAACGCGTTCACCATCCCCGACAGGAACGCGAAGTAGTTTGCCGCCGCCGTCAGCTCCACCAGCCACTGCACGCCGAAGCGATCCTTCAGCGCGTCGAACACCCCCTGCTCCACACGGTTGGTCCGCATGAGCTGCCGCGTATACACGATGATGTCGCGTTGCTCCGCCGGCAGCCCACCCGGATCGCCCTTGGCCCGCAGCAGGTCGATCGTCGCCTCCGGCACCCCGGCGCGGCGGGCGGCACCGACCTGTGCCGCCCAAACATACGCCGCCTCCTTCTCTCGCACCGCGGCAAGGATCGCGAGCGAGCGCAAATGCCCAGGCACCACGCTCTCATCGCGGTTGAAGGTGACCAGCTTCAGCAGCCGTTCCGCCAACTTCGGGCTGTGCAGTAGGATGCTGAACGGCCCGCGCACGTTGCCAAATACCTCCAGCACCTGATCGACGACGTAATGGTATTCCGGCGCGACGTCCGCCTTCCCGGTGATCGGGGCAATGCGTGGCATGTTGCGATCCTCCTCTCTTACAGGCCCGCGTAGGGTTGGCCCCATTTGTCCTGGTAGACGATGTCGGCCAGCGGCCCGCGGCCGACCGGCCCGAAGCGGCCCATCGGATAGCCGACCGGCAGGATGGCGTAGGAGTGCACGCCGGGCGGCAGGCCGAGCGCTGCCTCCGCCTCCTTCTCATGCAGGAGGTGCCGCGTGGTCAGCGTGGTGCCGAGACCCAGTGCGCGGATCGCTAGTATCATGTTCTGCACCGCCGGGTAGATCGAGGCACCGGCGCCACGTCCCGGATGCGGGCCGTCTTCCAGGCAGGCGACGATCCACACCGGCGCCTCATGGAAATGGTCGGTCAGGTACTGCACCGCGCCGTGCTGCCGCTGGTAGCGTTCCGCGGTCACGCCGGGCGGCGGGGCGCTGGTGGCGTAGCGTGGCCCGACCACTTCATCGAACGCCTTCTTGTACCAGACGGCGACGGCCTTTTTGATCGCCGGGTCCTTGATCACCAGGAAGCGCCATTTCTGCGTGTTGCCGCCGTTGGCGGCGCAGGCGCCGGCCTCGAGGATCTTCCGGATCAGCGCGTCTGGCACCGGGTCCGGCTTCAGCCGCCGCATCGACCGCGTGGTGTGCATGATCTCGAACACGTCGGTGCTGGTCTGGGCGGTCGCGGACATCCGGCTCCTCCTGATGATGCTCAATTGGACAACAGCGTAGCGCGGCACTGGCAACCACGCCATCGCCACCGCATCTCAGGTAGCTGAACGGTCACGACGGAGGATCACACGATGCCCGAAGAGCCGAAGGCAGCCTTCCTGTTCGACCTCGACGGCACACTGGTCGACAGCGTCTATCAGCACGTGCTGGCCTGGCACGAAGCGCTCGACCAGGAAGGAATTGCGCTGTCGGTCTGGCGCATTCATCGCAAGGTCGGCATGAGCGGCGGCCTGTTCACCCACATGCTGCTGCGCGAAACCGGGCTGGAGATCGACGCGGCACGTATCGAGCGGCTGCAGCAACGCCATGCGGAGGCGTACAAGCGACGCTCGGCGGATGTGCGACCGCTGCCTGGCGCGCGTGAGCTGCTCGCCTGTCTGAGCGAGGCCGGCATCCCGTGGGCGATCGCCACCAGCGGCCGGATGGAGACGGCGCGGGCGCCGCTCGCGTCGTTGGGCGTCGATTTTGAGCGCGACGTGATCGTCACGCGCGACCAGGTGAAATACGCCAAGCCCAATCCGGACCTGTTCCTGAGGGCGGCGGAACGCCTGGGCTGCGGTATCGAGTACGCCTCTGTAGTCGGCGACAGCATCTGGGACATGCTGGCCTCGCGCCGCGCCCGCGCGCTGGGGATCGGCGTGCTGTCCGGTGGCTACGGCCGCGAGGAGTTGGAGCGCGCCGGCGCCTACCGCGTCTACGACGATCCGGCCGATCTGCTAAGGCACATCGATGAGGTGGGCGGCAGGCAGTAGCGTAAACCTCTCCCGCAGAACGCGCGGGAGAGGTCGTGGTGCACAAGAACCGCGGGTGATCGGGGCGGCATGTTGAACCCCGGCATCCATCTCCCGGCTTCATCATTGCCCGGCGCTTCGCGCCGATCTCTCCCGCTTTGCGGGCGAGTGCACGGTCGCGCTCCCGCCACATCCCGGACTATATCTTCGCTCCGGAAGGAAGCTCCGCCATGCCCGACACCGCGCTGCCCGCCATCGACCGCTTGCTCGCATCAATCCGCGCCGTGGTCGGCGATCGTGGTCTGCTGACCGACCCCAGCGACACCGCCCCGTACAGCGAGGATTGGCGGCGACTGTATCGAGGCCACACGCCCGCCGTCGTGCGCCCGGCAACGACGCAGGAGACCGCCGCGGTGGTCCGACTATGCGCCGATGCCGGCGTGCCGATTGTGCCGCAAGGAGGCAACACCTCGATGGTGGGCGGCGCCGTGCCGGCCGAGGACGGCAGCGAACTCGTGCTCAGCACCGCTCGGCTGAACCGGGTGCGCGCGATCGATCCGGTGGATCTGACCATGACGATCGAGGCCGGAGTCACACTGAAAGCCGCGCAAGATGCCGCCGCCGAGGCTGGCTGCCTGCTGCCGCTGTCCATCTCGTCCGAGGGTACGGCGCAGATCGGCGGCGTGCTCGCCGCCAACGCCGGAGGCAACAACACGGTGCGCTACGGCAATGCGCGCGACCTCGTGCTCGGGCTGGAAGTCGTGCTGGCGGACGGCACGATCTGGAACGGGTTGCGCCGGCTACGCAAGGACAATACTGGCTACTGCCTGCGCCAATTGTTCGTGGGCTCCGAGGGCACGCTGGGCATCATCACTGCCGCCGTATTGAAGCTGGCGCCGCGCCCGCGCCAAACCGCGGTGGCGTTTTGTGCCGTCGCCTCGCCGGAGGATGCCCTGGAGTTGTTCGCACGGTTCCAGGCACATGACGCGGCCGCGATCAGCGCGTTCGAGCTGATGTCCGGCCTGGGCACCGCGTTCGTGTTGAAGCACATCGAGGGCACGACGCTGCCGCTGTCCGAGCCGGCGCCGTTCTATGTGCTGGTCGAACTTGCCACGCCGCGCGCCGATGCGGGCCTGGACGACGTGCTGGAGGAGGTGCTGGAGGATGCGCTGGGCGACGGTGTCATCACGGACGCGGCAATCGCCGAATCCGAGGCGCAGCGCGCCGCGATCTGGCGGCTGCGCGAGGAACACTCCGAGGCACAGAAACGTGAGGGCGCCAGCGTGAAGAACGACGTTTCGGTGCCGGTGTCGAAGGTGCCAGAGTTCATCCGGCAGGCCACCGAGGCTTGTGTGCGGCTTATACCCGGCATCCGCGTGGTGCCGTTCGGCCACATGGGCGACGGCAACATTCATTTCAATGTCGAGCAACCGGAGGATGCCGACGCGGCGTGGTTCCTGGCACAGGACCACGCGATCATGGATGCGGTGAACGAGGTGGTGCGTGCGTTCGACGGCAGCTTTTCCGCTGAACACGGGATCGGCAAGCTGAAACCTTACATGATGCCGGACTGGCGCGGCGGCGCGGAGCTGGCGATGATGCAACGGATCAAGGCGGCGCTGGATCCGCACTGCATTTTGAATCCCGGCAAGATATTCCCCTCTTCCGCAACGCGGGAGAGGGTAGGGTGAGGGTGCAGCGGACCGCACGTGTCACCCTCACCCTGCACTCTCCCACTCCGTGGGAGAGGGAACAAAGCGCCCGCTGCCAACGTCTTACCACCGAACAATTATGCAGGCCGCGGTGACCCAAGCCTGGCTCAATCGCATCGGCACCGCGGTGCCACCGCACGACATCCACGCCGAATTCATCGACTTCGGCCGCACCACCGCGTTGGACGAGCGCACCGCCGCGCTGTTCGACCGCATGGTCGCGCTGGCCGACATCGAGCACCGCTACGCCATTTTCGCCCCCGGTCCGAAGCCGCGCGATCATGTTCTCGACAGCGAGCGCTTCTACCGCCGCGGCGCCTTTCCCGGCACGGCCGCGCGCATGGCGCGTTATGAGCCTGCGGCCCTGGCGCTCGCCAGCCAGGCTATCGACGCGCTCGACATCGAAGCGGAACGCGCCGCCATCACCCATCTGATCGTCGCGAGCTGCACCGGATTCACCGCGCCCGGCCTCGATTTCCAGATCATGCGTCAGGTCGGCCTGCGCGATAGCATTGAGCGAACCATCGTCGGCTTCATGGGCTGCTTCGCCGCGGTGAATGCGCTGAAGCTGGCCAGCCACATCGTTCGGTCCGAGCCGCGCGCCAAGGTGCTGGTGGTCAACCTGGAACTATCCAGCCTGCATCTTCAGGAAGACTGGCGCATCGAAAAGCTGCTGAGCTTTCTGCTGTTCGGCGACGGCGCCTCCGCCTGCCTGGTTTCCGCCGAGCCGGTCGGTCTCGCGCTTGGCACGTTCCGCGCCGCCGTGATTCCCAACAGCGACGGCCTGATCACCTGGCATATCAGCGATCATGGGTTCGTCATGCACCTGTCTGGCCAGGTGCCAGGCCGCATTCGCCGCTGGCTGCCGGAACACAGCGCGTCGCTACTGGGCGACCGCACAGCGAACGACATCGCACTCTGGGCCGTGCATGCCGGCGGACGCTCGATCCTTGACGCCGTGCAACAGGCGCTGGCGTTGCGGCCGGATGCGTTGAAATTCTCGCGCGACGTATTGCGCGACTTCGGCAACATGTCGTCCGCGACGCTGATCTTCGTGCTGCAGCGCATCCTGCGCGACGCCACCAGCACCGGCGAGGGCATTGCGATGGCTTTCGGCCCCGGCCTGATCGTCGAAACTTTTGTGTTCCGCCGCCCATGAATCTCGCCATGCGCAGCACCGCGGCCGAGCGGATGGACACCGACTGCGCCGACTACGACGACTATGCCCGATGTCTCGCCGACCTGGCACGTGTCAATCTCGTCACGCTGACGCATCGGCCTCTGCTGGCCTGGCTTGCGCGCGAAACCACTGGCCTGCGTTCCTTCTCCCTGCTCGACGTCGCCTGCGGGCATGGCGACCTGCTACGCCGCGTCCGGCATTGGAGCGTCCGGCGTGGCATCGATGCGACGCTGGACGGTATTGACCTCAACCCGTGGAGTCTGCGTGCCGCCCGCGCAGCGACACCATCGGAACTTGCGATCACCTGGCACAACGGCGACGTGTTCGCCTTCCAGCCCGCGCAGCGCTACGACTTCATCGTCAGTTCGCAGTTCACGCACCATCTGGCTGATGCGGAAATCGTCCGCTTCATCGCCTGGATGGAACGGCACGCCGCGCGCGGCTGGTACATCGCTGATCTGCACCGCCATTGGTTCGCCTATTACGGCTTCGGGCTGCTTGCCTGGGTGGCCGGCTGGCATCGTTTTGTCCGTTACGATGGGCGCGTCTCCATTGCCCGCAGCTTCGTGCCGGCCGAGTGGCGCCGCCTGGCGCAAGCCGCCGGGCTTTCCCCGGACGCAGCGCTCATAGACTGGCACATGCCATTCCGACTCTGCGTATCGCGGCAATGCGCGCGCCGCTGATAATCGGCGGCGGTCCGGCCGGCGCCGCCGCGGCCACGCTGATCGCCGGGGCAGGCCGCGAGGTCACGCTGGTCGAGCGCAATGCCGGCCCGACCGACAAGCTGTGCGGCGATTTCCTGAGCGGCGCGGCGATCGCGGCACTGCACGCGCTAGGCCTCGACCCACTGACCATTGGGGCCACGCCGGTACGCACTATCCGGTTGGTTTATCGCCATACGGTCGCCGAAACCGCCTTGCCCTTCCCCGCGATGGGCCTGTCGCGCCGCAGCCTCGACGAGGCGCTGCTGCACCTGGCCGAACAACGCGGCGCTACTGTCCTGCGTAACCAGACGGTGCGCGGCCTGGACCGCAACCCCTCCGGTTTCACCGCACGCACCGCAACGGCCGGTCTGCTGTCGGCCGACACCGTGTTTCTCGCCACTGGCAAGCACGACCTGCGCAACCTCGCCCGGCCAGCCCGCCCAAACGGCTTGCTCGGGCTGAAAATGTATTACGGTTTCGCACCGGATCAACGTGCGGCATTGCATGGCTGCATCGAACTGTTGCTCGTCCGCGGCGGCTATGCCGGACTGCAACTGGTGGAGCAAGACCGCGCCGTGCTGTGCCTGCTGCTGCCGGCGGCGCGATATCGTCGGGTCGGCGGGCGCTGGGACACACTGCTGGACAGCCTCGCTGCTGAGGCCCCGCTGCTCGCGCGCCGCCTCACTGGCGCAACTCCGTGCCTGGAACGGCCGCTGGCGATTGCCGGCACGCCGTACGGCCACCTGCACCGCTCCGTGCGTCATGCGCCGCCCAACCTGTTCCGGCTGGGCGACCAGGCCTGCGTGGTTCCATCGCTCGCCGGCGATGGCATGGCTATCGCGTTGCAGAGTGCCATGGCCGCCACGTCCACCTGGCTCCGTGGCGGCAACGCGACCGACTACCATGCCCGCTTTGTCCGGCAGGCCAGCCCACCCATGCGGTTCGCCTCGTTGGTCCATTTTGCCTGCCGCATGCCGGCGGCGCAACCGGTGGTTGTCGCCGCCTGCCGCGCCTGGCCGGCGACGCTGGGTCTCGCGGCTTCGCTCAGCCGCGTGGTGCGACCAGCCTGACCCGTCGGGCCGGCAACCAAGCCGGCCGTCCGGGTTGCGCCACTGGCCCGCCTATTGCACAAAGCCGCGCTCGCAAGGGAAAAGCAGGCCGTCATGGCAACAGGACACGCGTTGCGCCACCAGGCCGAAGAGCAGCGCTGCGCGACATCCCTTGCACTCGACCGGTTCGCGCATGTCTGACCTGGCGCACCAACCTCTGCGGGATCAGAACGTAGGCATCGCGAGAACCGCGCCATCGCGGGCGTGGCGTCAGTTCGCCAGCCAGCCGGGTTTTTTCCAAATCGCCGTGACGGCAACGCTCCTGCTGCCGGCGGCGCTGTTCTATGCCCGGGCGATTGCGGATGGCCTGCTCTCCATTGTTGCCGTTCTATTCCTGGCCAATCGCTGGGCGCTGCACGACCGCTCCTGGCTGCAGCCAGCCCACATCCGGCTGGCGCTGATCTTCTGGGTCTGGTTGATCTTCTGCACGGTCGTCGCCGGCACGTGGCACTCGCTCGGCGAAGCGGTGGCGGTAATCCGGCTGTTCCTGTTCGCGGCGGCCCTGGAATTCTGGGTGCTGGTCGATGCCAGGCAGCGGCGGCAGGTGGGCTATGTTGTGCTTGCCGCCGCGGTCTGGATTATTGTTGAAACATGGCAACAATACTTCCTTGGAGCCAATATTTTCGGCGACCCAAGCTGGGGTAGCGGCGTGCTCACCGGTCCGTTTGAGAGGGCCCGTGCCGGTGCCACTCTGCAGACGTTGTATTTCGCGGCGTTCCTGCCCCCGGCAATGTATTTGCTGGACCGGCCGGGTGTGCAATGGCGCCTGGCCGGAGCGCTGCTGCTGATTGCTACCGTGCTGACCGAGGCGGTGATCGGCCAACGTATGCCCATGCTGCTGGTGATCTTCGGCCTTTGCCTCACCGGCCTCATGGTGCGGCGCTTCCGTGGGCCGATCGCCGTGGCCTTGATCGTGCTTGCCGCAGCGGTCGCCGCTGCCCGCGTCCTGTCGCCTGTGACCTATGACACTCTCGTCGTTGAGTTTCTCCGCCGCATGGAGCATTTCTGGTCCACCCCGTACGCGCTGCTGTACCAGCGGGGCGCCGTCATGGTGCAGGCGCATCCGTGGCTGGGGCTCGGCTTCGACGGTTTCCGCGATAATTGCAACGATCCGCGCTACTTCAAGCCTGTCGCCTGGCTGCCGGTAACTGACATCGGCGACAGCGTCGGCTGCACCATCCACCCGCACAATTACTGGCTGCAGATTGCCACCAGCACCGGACTTCCCGGCGTGGTGCTGTTCGCGATCCTCTGCACCGCCTGGCTTGCCCGCATCGGCCGCGGTATGTTTGCCGGCGTCCGGCCTATCCAGCTGGCGCTCATCGTTACACTATGCACGGCGCTGTGGCCCATCGCCTCCACCACCGCCTTGTTCACTGTGCCGAACGCCGGGTGGCTCTTTCTGCTGATCGGCTGGGGCCTCGCCGAGCAAGACCATGGCGCCAAACCTGCGGAGCGCGGCGCGTGACGCCGGCCGGAATCGCCACCCTTCACTGCGGCCTTCAAGGGATGCTACTCAGGCGTCATGCGCACCGCCATCTTCGGCAAGCGGCTGGACCGTTACATCTTCCGCCAGCTCCTGTTTGCTCTCATTGCCGTGACCAGCGGGTTGACAGCGCTGATCTGGCTGACCCAGTCGTTGCGTTTTGTCGAGCTGGTGGTGAACCACGGCCTGTCTTTCGGCGTATTCCTGCGGCTCACCGCGCTGCTGATTCCCAGCTTCGTTGCGGTCATCTTGCCGATCACCACGTTCGTGGTCGTCCAGTTCGTCTATCAACGTCTCGCCGGCGACCGTGAACTCACGGTAATGCGCGCTGCCGGCTTGTCGCCCTACGCCCTGGCGCGGCCCGCCATTGCCCTCGCGGTGCTGGCAACGCTGGCTTGCTACGCGCTCAATCTCTGGTTGGTGCCTATGAGCCTGTCGTCGTTCCGCGATTTCGAGTGGGAGATTCGCAATCGCCTCGCCGCCTTCCTCGTGCAGGAAGGCGTGTTCACCCAGGTGTCGGACGGTCTGACCGTGTACGTCCGCTCGCGCGCGCCGGACGGCACGTTGCAGGGCATCATGGTGGACGACGAGCGCGACAAGAACGCCCCCGCGACGATCCTGGCCGAGCAGGGCCGTCTCCTCGAAGGGCCAAATGGTCCGCGCATCCTGCTCGTCAATGGCAGCCGACAGGAGATCGATCACCAGAGCGGCCGGCTCGACATCCTGACCTTCCGTGAAAACGTCGTGGACCTTTCAGACGCCACGCACCAGGACAGCCCACGTTTGCTCGACATCAGCGAGGCCTCGATCCCAAATCTGCTGCATCCGCCAGCCAATATTTCCCGGGTCGACCGTCCGCGCTGGGCCGCGGAAGCGCATAAGCGCCTGTCCGGCCCTCTCACCTCGCTATCCTACGCCTCCGTTGCCCTGCTGTTCTCGCTGACCGGTACGTTTCGCCGGCAGGGCGGTTTCATCCGTCCCCTCGTCTCCATTGCCACAGTCGTCGTATTGCTCGCCCTGGGCCTGGCGGTCGACAACCTGGCAGCGCGCGACAATGCGCTGATCCCGCTGATGTGGGCGCGGTCCGCGTTGCCCGGAATCGCCTGCGTGTGGCTGTTGCTGGGTCCGCAACTGCTGTCGTTTCGGCGCCAACCGGTGCCGCACGCGAGCTGAACGCATGACCCCCGCGATTACACTTTCGATCTATATCTCTCGCCAGTTCGTCGCTGCGATCACGGCGATGCTGCTGGCGCTCACCGGGCTGGTCGCATTGTTTGATTTCCTCGAGCTGCTGCGCCGCTCCACCAGCAAGCCGGACGCGACATTCGGGCTGGTGGCGGAAATTGCAGGACTGCGGCTGCCTTATATCGCGATGCAAATCCTGCCTTTCGCCGTATTGCTGGGCGGCATCCTGTGCTTCTGGCGACTGACCCGCTCATCCGAGCTGATAGTGGCACGCGCCGCAGGCGTGTCAGCCTGGGAATTTCTTGCCGCGCCGACCTTCTGCGCCTTGCTGTTCGGCGTCGTCGCGGTGACGATCGGCAGTCCGCTGTCCTCGGTCATGCTCGCACGCGCTGAGGTAATGGATAACACCTACCTGCGTACCGGCGGTGGACCACTGGCACTGGACGGTGGCCAGCTCTGGCTGCGACAATCGGATCGCGCGCTGACGCCCCAGGGTGTCGCTATCATCCACGCGCGCGGTGTCGAACTGCACGGCCGGCAACTCACGGCAAACGGGGTCAGCGTGTTCCGCCTGGACGGCAGCGACCGGCTGTTGGCCCGTATCGAGGCGGCCCATGCCGTGCTCGGCCCGGGAAGCTGGGACCTGGAGGGAGCCCGGAACCTGCGTCCTGATGAAATGCCGGGACCATCGCAGCAGATCAGCCTGCCGACCGACCTGACGGTGCAGCGCGTGCAGGAGAGTTTCGCTTCTCCCGACACGCTGTCGGTGTGGGCGCTACCGGGCTTCATCGCGCTGCTTGAACGCTCGGGCTTCTCCGCGATCCGGCATCGGCTGCATTTCGAGTCCCTGCTCGCGCTGCCCCTGCTGTGTGCGACGATGGCACTGGTCGGCGCAGGGTTCTCGATGCGTCCGGCGCGGCGCGGCGGCGTTGCGCGCATGATCGCCGGCGGCGTGGCGGCCGGCTTCGCACTTTTCATGATCTCCAAGATTGCCGAGGAGTTCGGCCAGTCCGGTGCGCTGCCTGTGGAACTCGCCGCCTGGGCCCCCGCGGCATCCGGCCTCATGCTGGCCGTTGCACTCCTGCTGCACATGGAAGACGGTTGACCGTGGCACGGGCCCTCCTTGCCTGCCTGCTCGCGCTATTGCTTCTGCCGCCGGTTCCGGTACGCGCGCAACTCGGTGCGCTCGGCAACCTTGGCAGCAATCCGCAGCCGTCACGCCAGGAACCCGTCACTTTCTCCGCTGACCAGGTACAATACGACCAGAACAACAATCTGGTGATCGCCACCGGGCATGTGCAGGCCTGGCAAACCGGCCACGTGCTGCGCGCCGACAAGATCGTATTCGACCGCAACACCGGCACCGCCGCCGCCACGGGACATGTTGTGCTGCTGGAACCCGACGGCGAGGTGATGTTCGCCGACTATGCCGAAATGACACAGGACATGAACGACGGCGTGCTGAAGGACATGCGGGCGTTGCTGGCGCAGAACGGCAAGCTCGCCGCCAACGGCGTGCGGCGAACCGCCGGCAAGGTCAACGAGATGTCGCGCGTGGTCTATTCCGCCTGCAACCTGTGCAAAAAGGATCCGAGCAAGCCGCCGTTGTGGCAGATCACTGCCGCTACGGGGATCCAGGACCTTGAGCACAAGCGCATCGAATACGACGACGCGGTGTTACAGATGTTCGGCTGGCCGGTGGCCTGGTTTCCATTCATCTCCGCACCGGATCCGTCGGTGAAACGGGCATCCGGCCTGTTGATGCCGTCGATCGGCACCTCCAGCCACCTCGGCGCATTCATCGCCCAACCGTACTACTGGGTGATCGACGATCAGTCCGACGCCACCTTCACCCCGGTGATGACAACTGAGGAAGGTCCACAGCTCAACGTGGAATATCGTCGCCGTTTCAACAGCGGCTTCCTGCTGTTGGAGACCTCGGCCGGCTATGTCGACAACGGACCGCAAGGCACCATCGCCACCAAGAGCCAGTTCGACTACAACGATACATGGCGCTGGGGCTTCGATATCAACCGGGCATCATCCTCCGACTACGTCCGGGACTTCCGCTTTGGCAACGGTTACAATCTCGATCCCAACCTGCTCACCTCGCAGATCTACGGTGAAGGCTTCGGCGAAGGTGCCTACGCCCGCCTGGATACCAAATTTTACCAGGGTCTCAGCAGCACGATCATCGACAGCAAGCTGCCGGTGGTGCTGCCGCGCTACCAATACAGCTTTTTCGGCCAGCCGGACGCGTGGGGCGGCCGTTTCTCGCTCGATGCCGGCGCATTCAACGTGCTCCGCACCGACGGCACCAATACGCGGCGCGTTAACCTGACCGTGAACTGGGAGCGGCCGTTTGTCGGCGAGCTCGGCGATCTCTGGAAGATCACGCTGCACGGAGATGCTGCCGCGTACGACGCGTCGGCATTCAACCAGCAACCAAACTACGGCACGTTTAGCAATGTTGAAACCGCGCGTGCCCTGCCGCAGGTGGCGGTAGATTTCCGCTGGCCCTTCATGCGCGATTCCGGTGATTGGGGCACCCAGGTAATCGAGCCGAGGCTGCAGCTCGTCATCGCGCCCCAGACGGGCGATAGCCAGAACGACAAATATCCCAACGAGGACAGCCTGGATTTTGAATTCACCGACGCGAACCTGTTCGGTTTCAATCGTTTTCCCGGCATCGACCGGCTGGAAGGCGGGGTACGCCTGAATGCGGCGTTGCACGGTACCTGGTATCTCGGCGGCACAACGTTCGACGGATTCATCGGCCAGTCCTATCGCGACACCAAGAATTACCTGTTCCCAGAATATACCGGCCTGCAGGGCCAGGTATCCGACATCGTCGCGCGCGCCACCTTCTCGCCGGCGCCGTGGCTCGACGTGATGTATCGCACCAGGCTCGACTATCAGACCCTCGTCACCCGCATGGCGGATACGGTCTTCTCGGTTGGCGTGCCCAAGTTCCGCCTCAACGGCGGCTATCTTTATACCACCTACGATCCCTACACCCTGTTCGACACGGCACCGCCGCCGACGCCGGCGACCGACCCGAGCTTCTTCCAGGCTCGGGACGAGGTAACGCTTGGCGCCTCCTCTAACTGGGGGCAATACCGATTCACCACCTTCGCCCGCCGCGACCTGACCAGCAACCAGATGGTGGCGGTCGGCGGGGACGCGATCTACGAGGACGAATGTTTCATACTGGATGTCAAGTTCTATCGCCGCTATACGTCGATCAACAACGACAACGGTGCGACAGCGGTGGTGTTCCTGTTCACCTTCAAGACGATCGGCCAGTTTGGCTACCGTGCGTTATGATATTGGGAGTGTTTGCTATGCCGCATAACCGCAGTGTTTGCTTGCGGCGACTTGCGCCCCTGGCGGCCGCGGCGCTGTCGCTGTTGGTGTCCGTCACGGTCCACCCCGCCACGGTCCACGCCGCAGCAGCGGTTCCGCCGCCGGCGTCGCACGATGCCGCCCGTATCGTCGCCGTGGTGAACGGCGACGTGATCAGCAATGGGGATGTGGACAACCGCGCGCGGCTGTTCGCACTGTCCACCGGGCTGCCGATGTCGCCCGACCTGCTGGACCGACTGAAACCGCAAATTTTGCGGCAGCTCGTCGACGAACGGCTGCGCATGCAGGAGGTGCAACGCCGCAAGATCGTGGTCTCCGACAAGGACATCGCAGCGGCGATTCGCGAAATCGAACAGCGCAACGGCATGCCGCCGGGGGCGCTGCGGCAGAAGCTGGCCGCCGACGGCGTGAGCCAGCTTACGTTGATCGACCAAATTCGCACCCAACTCGGCTGGTCGCAGGTGCTGCGCCAGCAATTGGGCGATCAGGCGCAGGTGACCGATGCCCAGGTGACGGAGCAGCAGAAGCTTGAGGCGCAGCTTGTCGGCAAACCGGAATACCGGGTCGGCGAGATCTTTGTTCCGGCGGAGGACCCGGCAAACCGGGCCGATGCGGAACGTTTCGCCGAGACGGTGATCGCCGAGTTGCGCAAGGGCGCGCCATTCCCCGTGGTCGCGGCCCAGTTCAGCCAGACCCAGACCGCGCTGCAAGGCGGCGAGCTGGGCTGGGTGGAGCCGAACCAGCTCGATCCGGAGGTGGCGCAACTTGTGCAACAGATGCCGGTCGGCGCGATCAGCAATCCGGTGCCAGTGCTCGGCGGATTTTCCATCGTCACCTTGCAGGGCAAGCGCGAGATCGGCCGTGAGGTGGGAACCATCCTGACGATGCGGCAGACGTTCCTGCCGTTCTCGACGCCGCTCAATCCGCAGGCGCCCACGGACCAGCAGAAGCAGACCTTGGACAAGGCGCGCGGTATCAGCGTCAGCGTGCATAGCTGCGACCAAATGGAGCAGGTGGCGAAGGCGAACAACTCGCCGCGTCCGGCGAATCCCGGCGATGTGCGGCTGGAATCAGTCAGTCCGCCAACGTTCCGTCAGTTGCTGGCGACGTTGCCGTTCGACCGCGCCAGCCAGCCGCTGGTGGCATCGGACGGTATCGCGGTGGTGATCGTTTGCTCGCGCGAGGAGAAGAATCTGGCAACGCTGACCGCGCAGGAAATGCGTCAGCGGATCCTGGGCCAGCGGGTGGAGCTGGCGTCGCAGCAATTGCAGCGGGACCTGCGCCGGCAGGCATCCATCGAAGTCCGCAGCAAAAACGGCGCGTGACCGCGCTGCCGCCGCTACGCGACGTCATTGCGCGGCACGGCCTCGGTGCTCGCCGTTCGCTGGGACAGCATTTTCTGCTCGATGCCAACCTGACCGGGCGTATTGTGCGTTTGGCCGGCGATCTTGAAGGGCAGCATGTCGTCGAGGTCGGGCCGGGACCAGGCGGACTGACCCGCGCCTTGCTGGAGTCCGGCGCCGCCAGCGTCACGGCGATCGAGCTCGATCCGCGTGCGGTGGCGGCGATCGAGGAACTCGCCGCCAGCGCGGAGGCGCGGCTGCGGGTGATCGCTGCCGACGCGCTGACCGTGGATCTCGCCGCGCTTGTCGATCCGCCGCGCCAAGTGGTGGCCAATCTGCCGTATAACATCGCGTCCCCATTGCTGGTGCGCTGGCTGCGGCAGGCCGGCGCCTTCGAGCGGCTGACACTGATGTTCCAGCAGGAAGTGGCGGAACGGATTTGTGCTGCGCCCGGCGGAGGCGACTACGGCAGGCTGTCGGTGCTGGCGCAGTGGACATGCGATGCGGCCCTGGTGCAGCGCATTCCGCCCGCGGCCTTCGTTCCTCCACCGAAAGTGTGGTCCGCGGTAGTGCGGCTGACGCCGCATGCGTCGCAACCGGATGCGGCGCTGTTTGCGCGGATGGAGCGGTTGACTGCGGCCGCTTTCGGTCAGCGCCGCAAGATGCTGCGCGGCGCGCTGAAAGCGCTTGGTGGCGAGGCGCTGTTGCGTACGGCCGACATTGCGCCCGAGCGGCGCGCGGAGACGCTTACGGTGGCGGAGTTCGAGCGGCTGGCGCGGTTGTTGGCGTGAGCAGAAGCGTGTGCATCTGTCATTGCGAGGAGCGTAGCGACGAAGCAATCTCCCACCTGGCGAGCGGCAGTTAGTCAGGCGGGGGATTGCTTCGTCGCTACGCTCCTCGCAATGACAGCGAGGCGGTGAGTTCGGATGCTAATCACACCACCGCGCTTCCGCTGCGGGGTGCGTATCGGGTAGCCGGTCGCCGCGGCCGAACAGCTTTTGCCGGTAGCTGCCCGGCGCGTATTCCCGCTTGTACGCGCCGCGTTCCTGCAGCACCGGCACCACCAGGTCGATGAACGTGTCCACGCATTCCGGCACCACCGTGCGCGCGAGGTTGAAACCGTCCACGTCGCCTTCGGTGACCCACGCGATCAACTCATCCGCCACCTGTTGCGGCGAGCCGACGATCGGCGGTTGCCGGCTGCCGAGCACAAAACGATCGATCAGCTTGCGCTTGCTCCAGCCGGGGCCGAGCGCGCGCGCCATCGCCTCGACATTGGAGCGGATCGCCTGGGTGGGCGCGTCGTCGATCGGTTCATCCATGCCGTAACGACCGAAATCGATGCCGAGCGAGGCAGCGGCGTGCGCCAAAGCGCCCTCGACGCTGGCGTGGCGGCGATACTCTTCCAGCAGATCGTGCGCCTCGCGTTCGGTGCGGCCGACCACCGCGGTGGCGCCGAGGAACGCCAGGATCGGCCGTGGCGTCGCACGCCCGCGCAGATCGGCGACGATGCGGCGCACATTCGCTTTGGTGCTGGGATTGACGAACATGCACTCGGCGTGGTGCGCGGCGAATACGCGGCCACGGTCGGATGCGCCGGCCTGGTACAACACGGGCGTGCGCTGCGGCGACGGCTCCCATAGCGGGATGGCATCGACGCGGAACTGCTTGCCGTGGTGCCGCACGCGGCGCACGCGCGACGGATCGGTGTAGATGCCGGCCGCACGGTCGCGGATCACCGCGTCGTCGCGCCAGCCTCCCTCCCATAACGCATACACCACCTGCATGTATTCGTCGGCAAGGTCGTAGCGGTCGTCATGCTCCATCTGCGCGTCGAAGCCCATGGCGCGCGCCGCGCTGTCGAGATAGCCGGTTACGATGTTCCAGCCAATGCGGCCCTTCGTCAGGTGATCGAGCGTCGCCATGCGGCGGGCGAACAGGAACGGCGTCTCGTAGGCCAGGTTGCAGGTGACACCAAAACCAAGATGCGTGGTGGCGTGCGCCATCGCCGGCACCAGCGCCAGCGGATCGATCAGCGGTATCTGCACGGCATTGCGCAACGACGCGTCGGGGCGCTGCTCGAACACGTCGTAAACGCCGAGCACGTCGGCGAGGAACAGCCCGTCGAACAATCCGCGTTCCAACGTGCGGGCGAGCGACACCCAATGGTCGAGCGAGGTGTAATAGCACGACCGGTCGCGAGGATGCGTCCACATCCCGTGCTGGATGTGGCCGACGCAGGCCATGTCGAACGCATTCAGGCGGATCTGGCGGGGTGGGGACATGGCGCTGTGGTTTTGTCGGAGCGTGCGGCAAAATGCCATGCGCCGGCGCCGCCGGCCAGACGCGTCGATCCTGCTTGACGCCGCTCGGCCTGATCTGCGCGAATTGCCGGCACACCAGCCGCAGGGAACCGTGCCAATGTCAGACGCCGTCATTGCCCATCTCACCGAACAGCGCGACGCGATTCTGGAGCGGCTTAAGGCGCTGCTGCGTCTGCCCAGCGTTTCCACCGATCCGGCCTTCGCCGACGCCATGCAGGCGGCGCGCGAATTCCTGCTGCAACGGTTGCAGGTGATCGGCATGCAGAACGTGCAGTTGCTGCAAGGCGACGGCCAGCCGGCGGTATTTGGCGAATGGCTTGGCGCGCCGGGCCGACCGACGCTGATCGTCTATGGCCACTATGACGTGCAGCCGGCCGATCCGCTGGAGCTGTGGGAGTCGCCGCCGTTCGAACCAACGGAGCGCGATGGCCGCCTGTATGCCCGTGGTGCCTCCGACGTGAAGGGCTCCACCACCGTCGCCGTCGAAACGATTGCCGGGTTCCTGGCGGTGACCGGCGGCTGTCCGGTGAACATCAAGCTGTTCATCGAAGGTGAAGAAGAATGCGGCAGCCCCAGTCTGCGAGGCATCGTCACACGCCATCGCGACAAGCTCGCCGCCGATGCGATGCTGTCGGCTGATGGCGGGCGCGCCAGCACGACGATACCAACGCTGGGCATCGGTGGGCGCGGCATCGCCGCTTTGCAGTTCACGCTGCGCACCGCCGCGAAGGATGCGCATTCCGGCCGCTATGGCGGTGCCGTGCGCAACGCGTTGCATGAGATGGCAGCGCTGCTCGCCAGCCTGCACGACCGCCAGGGCCGTATCCAGGTCGCCGGCTTCGGCGACGACGCCACGCCGATCAGCAATGCGACGCGCGCCGCGACCGCCGCGCTGCCGTTCGACGAGGCGGAGTTCTATACCAGCATCGGCGGCACACAATGGGGCGATCCCGCCTACACGGTGCGCGAGCTGACCACGTTGCGTCCAACGATCGAGGTGAACGGAATGTGGGGCGGCTACGCCGGCGCTGGCACGAAGACCGTGCTGCCGTGCGAGGCGCATGCCAAGATCACCATGCGGCTGGCGCCCGGCATGGATCCGCGCCGTGCCCGCCGGCAGTTGCACGCCCATCTGCAAGCCCTGGCGCCACCGGGCGTGGAACTCAGCTTCAGTGCGGACGATGGCGGCACGCCGGCACCGACGCTGCCCGACGACCATCCGTTGCTGGTGACAGCTTCGCGCGTGTTGGAGCGCCTGCATGGACGCAAGCCGGTCCCGGTGCGTTCCGGCGGCACCCTGCCGATCACCGCAATTTTCCGCGAGATGCTCGGCATCGATACGCTCGCGTATGGTCTGGCCATGCCGGACGAGGACGTGCACGCGCCGAACGAGTTCTTCCGCCTGTCGTCGCTGGACGAAGGGTTGCAAAGCTGGCCGATGCTATTGAGCGAGCTCGGCCAACTCACCGCAGCGGACTTCGCGCCGTTCCGCCATTAGAGGACCGCGCGCGTGGTCAGCCTTCGAGGAATTCCCCGAAGTACTCCTCCGGCGAGACACGGCGGCTGACAATACTGAGCGCGAACGCCTCGTCGTTGAACACTTCGATCGTGCGGCGATTGGGCGCGAAGCCATAGGGATGAAAGTCCGTGCCCATCAGCGCTTCGGTCTCTTCCAATTCGGCGTCGAGCCAGGGCGAGGCGTAGGGAAAGGAACGCTGCGCCTTGCCGAACATTTCGTTGCAGTGAATGAACGCGTCCGTCAGGCTGCGGGCGATCCACTTATTCGCCTCCCACACCGAATGCCGCAGCACGATCAGATGCTGCGGCGGGAACATGCCGGATTGGCGGAAATACTCGCGCTCGATGGCGCGGATGTCGGGAAACAGCCGCACAATCGGGCCGTTCACCGGATGGTAGCGGCGCGGCCGCGGCGGGCTGTAAATCGCGTCCAGCTCGCCGTCGATCAGCATCTCGGACAGCGACCTCCCCACAGGCGCGGCGTGCACGCCATCGGGCAGGCTATAGACATGGTTGGTGATCCCCGGCTCGTCCACGCTGCCGATCCACCACTGCACCTGATCCGGCTGCACGTCGACGAAACGCAGGAAATGCCGATACCAGATCGAGCCGCTCGCCACCCAGTCGTACATACCGACGCGCCTGCCGCGCAGGTCCGCGGCCGTCTTCACCGGCCCATCCTTGCGCACGTACAGATCGCGCGCCGTGAAATTGCGCAGCGGGAAGACCGGTATGGCGACATGGCTGCGATCGCCTTGCGCGATACGGCGCAGATGTCCGGCCATCGACGCCTCGCCGCCCTGCACCGCCGGATCGTTCAGCGCACGCCGCAGCAGCTCGGCGCGCGCCGGCCAGGAGCCTTCCTTGCCGAGCAATAGAGTCAGGTCGATGCCGTCGGGTTTCACCTGGCCGGTGGCCAGCGGCATCACCCGCGCGTAATCGGCGATGGTCAGGGTCATGGGTAGCATGCTCATCACCGGTCTCCTTATGCGACCCGCACGGTCCGATGCGTCGCCGCCGACCGGGCGATCGCTTCGAACACTGCCACGCCATGCAGGATGTCTGACAACGGCGTCGGAAACGGGCGGTGCTCCGCGACGCAGCGGGCGAATTCCGTCAGCTCCGCAGTGAGCATATTGAAGCCAGGTGTTTCGATCGCCTCGGGCGTCGCGCCGGACATCTGGCCCGGATCGCCCGACGGCGTCAGGCGGAAAATGTGCATCGGATGGAACAGCACTTCGCCGAGTCCCTGCGTGCCGTACACCGCCATCCGGTAGTTCGGCGTCGCCGCGACCGAACAGAACAGGTGCCCGGTGGCACCATTGGCAAATGACAGCAGCACGCTGGTGGTGTCGTCGCCGCCGTGCGGCGCGGCGCGATGCGCGGTTAGCGCGCTGACCTCTCGAATGCGCCCCAGCAAGTCGATCATGCCATCGACCAGATGCACGCCAATCGGGGTCATGGCGCCGGCGGGTGATTCGGTGGGATGCGCGCGCCATGCATCCGCGGTGAGCTGCAAGCCGTGCAGCGCTGTCTGTTCCGCGGTGATGGTAACGATGGTGCCGAGGCGCTGCTCGCGCACGGCGCGGCGCAGATGCCCCATCGAGGGATGAAAGCGGCGGTTGAACCCGACGGCGAGCACGATCCCGGCGCGTTCGGCCGCCTCGATCGCTGCCACCGCCTCGGCAACGCTGAGGGTGAACGGCTTTTCCACGAACACCGATTTGCCCGCCGCGGCGGCGCGCTGCACTTGCTCGGCGTGAGCGCTGTGTGGCGTGGCGAACACCACGGCGTCGAGCGTCGGATCGGCCAGCACGGCGTCCAGGTCGCCGATCCAATGCAGGTTATGCTCGCGGCAGAAGTCGGCGACCGGTGCTGGATTTCGGGTATGTGCGATAGTGAAGCGGATCAGGTTGCCGTGGTCGTGCACCGCGTTCACAAGATTCTTGCCCCACCTGCCCAGGCCGACGATCGCTGCGCGGATCATGGATTTTGCTCTCCTCGTGCCGCCCCGACAAACCGGAACGTGCCCCCGATGCGCTCCACATGACCCAGCCCGGGCCACGGATGGTGATAGCCGATCACCGCCAGCTTCTCGTCCGCCAGCCGTGCCAGCAGCCGGCGCCGCGTCGCCACTGCCTCCACCGGATCGGTGTCGAACGCGCTCTCTGCTTCCGGGAATGCGTAGGACAGCGGATCGTGGAACGCCACGTCGCCGGTCAGGCACCAGCCGCCGGCGAACAGATACGCCATGTGGCCTGGCGTGTGCCCCGGCGTCGCCCAGGCCGACACGCCCGGCAGGAATTCCTCCCCGTCGCGGGTCAGCCGGATGTGGTCACGCAGCGGCAGGAGATGCTTGCGCACGCCCGCCAGGCTGCTTTCGCGCCGCTCGCCGGGTGGGTTGGATTCCCAGAACGCCAGCTCGGCCTCCGCCATGTAGATCGTCGCGTTGGGGTAGTTCGGCACACCGTCGTCACGCATCGTGCCCCAGCAATGGTCGGAATGCGCGTGAGTCAGCACCAGCCCGTCGATCGAGGCGGGATCGAGCCCCGCCTCTGCCAGGCTATCAAGCAATTGCCCGCTGTCCGGGCCGTACAGCTTCGACGAGCCCATGCCGTTATCGAACAGCACGCGCTTGCCGCCGGCCTCCAAGAGCAGGCAATTCTGCTCTATGCGCACCTTGTCCGTTGCCTGGCCGGAGGCGCAAAGCGCCGCGTCCATCGCCGCTTCCTCGGGGCCCTTGAAGATGTGCGCCGCACGCGGCAGCACCAGCGGACCGTCGGAGACGATCGTGGCGTCCATCGCGCCGATGCGGAATCGGTGGAACATGGTCGCCTCACCAGATTGTCGGCACCCCATAGGCCGCGAACGCTGCATCGTCGGTGACGATGGTCAAGTCGTTGCGCAACGCGGTGGCGATCAGCATGCGATCCATTGGATCCTTGTGGTGCAGCGGCAGGCGGCTAGCCTGTTCAGCTTCGTCCCAGCCGAGCGGTTGTACGGCGAATCCTTCGGTCCGCAGCAGGGCCGTCAGTGACGCATACGGTCCCCATACCGCAGACAGCTTGCCGAGCGCGGCCTTGCGCGTGATCTCCCATACGGTGATCGGCGAGACGCGTACGTCCGCCATGCGCATGAGCGATGCGGCCTTGGGCATCAGTCGGTCGGGGTTCGGCGTGGTCAGGAATACCATCAACGCGCATGCGTCGGCAGATACGCCACGGTCGTTCCCAGCCTTCCTCGGAAAGCGCCGCGTCGGTCATCGGCACGAACAGGGCCGGGTCGTAGGCAAAGCCGCGCCATTCCGGGACGTCGCGCAGCAACCCCGGCCGCCTCGCGTGGGTGGGCGCCACGCGCACCAGCTTTGCGACGGGGGTCCCGTTGCGAGCAATGACGACCTCCTCGCCCCGCTCGATCTCGACGAGCAGAGCAGAGAGAGTGGTTTTAGCCTGATGGACGTTGACCGTTTTCACGCGGCTCTTCTAGACTAAATCTGGACTAGACTAATCGGAGGCGGGTTCAGCCTGCAAGGTTGAGCAAAGCCCGGCCGCATGTCACTGGGTCAGCCGGCCATTGATCGGGCCTATCGGCGCACACGCCCCCGCCAGCCACTGCCGTGCCGGCGCATCCAGTCGCGGCCCGACCTCCGCCAGCACCCGCTTGTGGTACGCGTCCAACCAGGCCTGCTCCCACGCCTCGAGTATTCCCGGCTCAATCAGCCGCGTATCAAACGGCGCCAGGGTCAGCGCTTCAAAGCGCAGGAACGGTTTGGCCGCGCCGGACAGCTCGGCCGGCTGCACCAGCAACAGATTCTCCAACCGGATGCCGTAATGGTCCGGCAGGTAGAAGCCCGGCTCGTTCGACAGGATCATGCCGGCGGCGATCGGCACCGGCCGGGCCAGCCGCGACAGGCTGACGGGCCCCTCGTGCACCGACAGATAACTGCCGACGCCATGGCCAGTGCCATGGTCGTAGTCCAGCCCGGCCGCCCACAGCGCGCGCCGCGCGAAGGCGTCCAGATGCGCACCGCCGGCGCCCTGCGGAAACACCAGCGTCGCGATGGCGATATGGCCTTTCAGCACCCGCGTGACCCGTTCGCGCAGCTCGGCCGGCGGCGCGTCAGGGCCGGTCCAGACCGTGCGGGTGATGTCGGTCGTGCCGTCTGGGTACTGCGCGCCGGAGTCGATGAGGTAGACCTCGTTGGCGCGGACCGGCCGATTGCTCGCATCGGTGACGCGGTAGTGGATGATCGCGCCATGCTCGCCGGCGCCGGAGATCGCCGGGAAGCTTTCCTCGCGGAACTCCGCTATTTCGCCGCGCAGCGCCAGCAGCTTAGCGGCGGCCGACATTTCCGACACTTCCCCGCCCGGCACCGTCGCGGACAGCCAGTGCAGGAACCGGCACACCGCTACGGCGTCGCGCGCGTGGGCGTTGCGGGCACCCCGTTGCTCTACCTCATTCTTGCACGCCTTCGGCAGCAGGCACGGGTCGGGTCCGGCGACCACCGTGGCGCCGGCCTCCCGCAGCGTCTGCGCGAACCATACCGGCGAGCCGGATGGATCGACCCGCACACGTTTGCCGGCGAGCCGTGCCAGGGCGGGAGCCAACGCATCTCGACCGGCCACCGACACCGTGTTGCCTAGCCAGGCGCGGGTCGCTTCGGACAGCTTGGCCTTGTCCATGAACAATTCGGTGCCGCCGTCGGCGTGGACCAGGGCGAACCCCAGGGCGAACGGCGTGAACGGCACGTCCCCGCCGCGGATGTTGAGCAACCAGGCGATCGAGGCGGGGTCGGTCAGTACGGCGGCGTCCTGTTTGGCCTCGGCCAGCGCACGCGCGATGTCCGCCCGCTTCTCGTCGGCCGAACGCCCAGCATACTCCAGCGCATGCGGCACGGCGGGGGCCGAGGGCGGTGGCGGCCGATCGGGCCATATCGCGTCCACCGGGTTGCGCACGACCGGCACCATGGTCAGGCCGGCCTCGGTGTAGCGTGCCAGCCCCTCCTCGGCGATCAGCAGCGGGTCGTAGCCGATGCGCCCGCCCGGCTTGGCGTGGGAGGCCAGCCAAGCCGGCGCCGGGTCCTCGGTGATGTGCCTCCGCTCCCATAGCGCGGCGTCAGTCTGGGTCGCGAGCTGTAACACGTAGCGGCCGTCGGTGAACACCGCTGCACAATCGGGCAACACCGCGGCGAGCCCGGCACTGCCGGCAAAGCCGGTCAGCCAGGCCAGGCGCTCCGCCGAGGCAGGGACGTATTCGCCCAGATGCTCGTCCGCTCGCGGCACGATGAAGCCGTCCAGCCCCTGGCGGGCTAATTCTCCCCGCAATGCGGACAATCGCGTATTACTCATGCATCTATCCCTTTCCCGGTTACCCAGGCCCAGAATTCATACCTTGTTAACCACCCATGCCGGATGCGCATGGCTGGCGGAGCGAAACGGCAATTTTCCCCGCATCAAGGAAAGCCTATGTTGCGTCGCACCAAGACCTGGGGGCGCTCCGCCACGAAGACGGTGCACCGGACCCGGACGGATACCAGATTGGATTGAGACCTATGAGCGCCCCGATCGCCAAGAGCCAATTTACCTTTGAGCTCCCGAACCTCACCTACGTCGATGCAAGCCTGGAGGAGGCCAATCTCCGCGCCGCCGCGCCGCCGAGCAAGCCGCATGGTCTGAGCGCCTGGATCGCCGCGTTCCATGCCTGGCGCGAGAAGGTGGCTGCCATGAACGAGTTGGAGATGATGAACGACCGCGAGTTGGCGGACATTGGCCTGAACCGTGGCGACGTGCATCGCGTGTTCAACGCGGCCTACAATCAGGATCTGCGGGACCGGGCGGGAGCCTGACACGCGCCGCTCCTCGATAATTGCTGGTCGTCCTCGTTTTCGTCATCCCCGCGCAGTACTCGTCATCCCGGTGGACGCGGCGACCCGATCCGCCTGCGGACTTGGGCCGGGACTGGGTCGCCGCTCCTGGGGGGATGACGAGTACTGCGCGGGGATATCCTTATCGGCGGAGCACCAGCGTGGCCCAGACGCCCTCGGCGAGCCTGCGTTCCAGCCACAGTCCCCGTCGGCGATGCGCCGCCAGCACCCAGCGCGCCTGCGTGGTCAGCAACCCGGACAGGATCGCCGTCCCTCCGGGCGATAGATTGGCGGCGAGGTCGCGCGCCATCGCGCAGAGCGGCCGCGCCAGTATGTTGGCAAGCACCAGGTCGTAGGGCCCGCCGCCGCGGACCGCCGCGTTGCGCCAGCCGTCCGCCAGCCGCGCGCGCACGAGATGCGACAGCCGATTCAGCCGGACATTCTGCTGGGCGACCCGCACCGACCACGGCTCAATGTCGGTTGCCAGAACGCGGCGCCGCAGCAGGCGCGCCGCCCCCATCGCCAGGATTCCCGAACCGGTGCCGACGTCGATGATGCGGCGCGGATGCCGGTGCGCCACGCGTTCCAGCGCGCGCAAGCAGCCTCGGGTCGAGCCGTGCTCGCCTGAGCCGAAGGCCAGCCCGGCATCCAGCGTCAGCGTGATCCGTCCCGGCGCCGGAAATCCGAGCAGATGACTCCCCCGCACGGCAAACCGCCGCCCGATGCGCTGTTCCGGGAAGCTGGCCCGGGTGCGCGCCAGCCAGCCCTCCGCCGGAGTCCGGTGACGTTCCAGCGTGGCGGTGACGCCGGTCAGGCCCTCGGCCAGCGCCAATGCCACGATCAGCGCGCCGTCACCCGTGCCGATTTCCTTTACCCCCTCAATGCGCCAGTCACCGGTCGCGTGGTCGCGGAAGAAGCCGACGCTGGCGCAGGCGCTGGCGAGGGCGGCCTCATAGGTCTCGGTCGCCGCCTCTGATACGGTGACGGCCACGGTTTCGAGTTGCGTCGGGTGGCGCCTGGACATGGGGGGAGCATAGGGCGAGATGGGGGCTGGCGTCATGTCGGGGCTCGCGCCGCCACCGTCCCGGCCGGCAACAAACGCTTGTGCCCGGGCGTGCGCACCGACCCGTGAGCCGGGTCGGGTGGATGAGGCGTAGTGGCAGGCTTGAGTAGCCGCCCATGGGGTGACCCTGACGGCGCCGGATTTGCTTCGTGTAACGTGCGCGCCTCTGCGTCAGAACGTAGATGATAGCAAACGTGAAAATTGCGGCGCCCACACAACAAGCCGAAAGCCAGCGCGCACAAAAAGCGAAATCTCTCACATCGCCAACTTTGAATTGTGCAGCATTCGGCATCAATCAGGGTGCCGAGACAAAGGCTGTTGCCAGGCTTGCGAGCGTGTGCACGAAGGCGCTGTCAAGAACCTATGCCGGGAGGTGCGCCATCGCTTCGTTCCGAAAGGACGTAGCGGCGTTAGCTGAACCCTGTAACGCCCACAATAGCTGACGCCACGCGGCAAACTCAAACTACTGCCGGTCGCGGTTTCATCTTTTTGTCACGGCGACCAGGTAACGCGGCCGGGCATCCGCCTCTATCTCGTGCATGGCTCAGGGGTGGGCCAGGTGCGTGTGGCGGAACGGGAGACCTGGCGATGGCTTGCACTAGCAGCCTGTCGGACTTAGGACCTGGCTGCCTCCGTGGGGCCGTGTTAGAATCGTAACGTCGATTCGCACCCA
>Ga0209415_10002755_pt1 | contig 32873 bp, 27 predicted proteins | sample PeaSoiSIISIP2007_FD_187696 | JGI IMG/M metagenome (GOLD analysis project Ga0209415, IMG submission 187696) | Peat soil microbial communities from Weissenstadt, Germany - SII-SIP-2007 (SPAdes) (version 2) | ecosystem: Environmental > Terrestrial > Soil > Wetlands > Peat | place: Germany... | reverse complement strand
CTGTCATTTGATCGAGTATCCTACTTGATGTGGAGCTCATTTTCGAGATTCGCGACGCGGAGGAGGGCGGCTACTACGCTCGCGCGCTCGGGCACGCTATCTTCACCGAAGCGGAAACCTGGGACGAACTTCGCAAGAACGTTCTTGAAGCGGTGTCGCTGCATTTCGAAGACGAAGCCGCCCGTCCTCGGATGGTGCAACTGCATTACGTGAAGGACGAGTTGATTCCCGTCGAAGCCGCATGAAATTGCCGCGCGGACTTCCCGCGGACCGCCTGATCCGAGTGATGGAGCGCCTCGGTTACTCGGTGATTCGCCAAAAAGGAAGCCACGTCCGACTGCGGCATGTCGGACCTCCGCCTCACATGATTTCAATCCCCCTGCACCCGACATTGAAGATCGGCACAATTCACAGCATCCTGTCGGAGGTTGCGCAAGCGCGAGCAATTACCATCGAATCCATCGTCGAAATTCTCTAGAGCGCACTTGACGGACACCCGCCCCGACCGATACTGTGTCTGCCATGCACAGATTTATTCTCTTCGCCGCCCTCTCCCCTGCTCTCTTCTCCGCTGGATTCCAAGCCTCCGATTTCGTCAAGCTACGGTCGGTCGGCGTCGTCAAAATCTCACCCGATGGCTCCCGCATCGCCTACACCATCAGCCGCAACGATGGCCCTCGCCGAGCCATCGGGCAGCTTTTCATCATGACCCTCACCGACGGCAAGTCGATCGGTCTGAGCACTGGCATGGAGCCATCCGGCAACCCCGAATGGTCGCCCGACAGCAAATGGATCGCCTACTCCGGTCACCTGGGCGACAAATCCGGCCTCATCGTCGCGCGCCCTGACGGCTCCGGCAAGAAGTACCTCGGGCCGCTTGAAGGCACCAACGCCCCGCTACCTACCACGGGCAAAACCGTAGCCTGGTCACCCGACGGCAAGCAGATCGCCTACGTATCGGCGACTCCAGGACCCGAGACTGCCGATGCATCCGGCGATCCCGTGGTCATTACGCGCTATCTTTACAAGCCGACTGCCAGCGAAGGGAACAGCCATTTCAACGACAACAAGCGGCTCCATATTTTCGTCGCCAACGTCGCGACTGGCCAATCCCGCCAGCTCACCAACGGGACCCATTACGAGCATTCCATCGAATGGTCTCCCGACGGCCAGCAAATCGCCTTCGTCTCCAACCGCGAGCCGAATGAAGACCAGTTCTTCAATTACGATTTGCTGACGCTCTCGCCCTCCACCGGTGAAATGACGCGACTCACCGCGACCGAAAGCGCCGAATATCGCCCCCACTGGTCGCCTGACGGCAAAACCATTGTCTACGAAGCCACCAAGCGCGGTCTCACCGACCTCGAAACCACCATGGAAGACACCCACGTGTGGCTGATCGGCGCTGACGGGAAGAATCGCCACGAGCTCGCGACCATCGACGATCGGCAAGGCGAACCCGGTTGGTCGACCGACGGCCGCAGCGTGTATTTCACTGTTCAGGAACGCGGCGAAGTGCATTTGTATCGAATCCCCGCCGCGGGTGGCACGCCAACGCCGGTAATAAAGGACCGCGGCAACGTCGGTTCCTGGTCCGTGCAAGGCGACCAGCTCGCCTATGCGTTCGCGACCCCCGGCGATCAGCCTGAGCTGTATCTCAAAACCGGCGACGGCGCGCCCAAAAAGCTCACCGACGTGAATCACGATCTTCTGACCGGAAAAACCATCGAGCCGGTCGAGTCCTTCACCTTCATCAGCAACGACAATAAGTGGACCGTCGAAGCGTTCCTCACTCTCCCCGCCGATTTTCACGCCGACCGCAAGTATCCTCTGATCCTGAATATCCACGGCGGCCCGCACGGCCAGCAAGGGCCCTCCTTCAACTTCAAAAACCAGGTCTACGCGTCGCGCGGATGGGCCACGCTGATGGTGAACTATCGCGGCTCGACCGGCTACGGCCAGGCCTTCACCGACGCCGTCTTCGCCGACCAGAACGGCAATGAGGGCCAGGACGTTCTCTATGGACTCTCTGCCGCCATGCGCCGCCATCTGTGGATCGACCGAGAGCGCCTGGGCATCGAGGGTACCAGCTACGGAGGCCAGTTGAGCGCGTGGCTGATCACGCAAACCGGCATGTTCAAAGCCGCTATCCCCACCGCTGCCATCACTAACATCATCAGCTACAACTACATGACGTATTACAACCAATACGAGCAAATGGAATGGGGAGCCTTCCCGCACCAGGGCAACTTGATGGACGTTCTCTGGGAGCGGTCCGCATTGAAGCACATCGCCAACGTCCATACGCCGACCATGATGGTGCATGGCGAAAACGACCCCGACGTGCCCATCGCCGAAGCCGAGCAGTACTACATCGGCCTGCGCGATGTGGGCGTCGACGCGATCATGGTCCGCTATCCCCGCGAAGGCCACGGAGTTTCTGAACCCGGCCATCAAGTCGATTTCATCAACCGTTCCATCCGCTGGTATGAAAAATATTTTCCGAAATAAAAGATAATGAAGACATGATTCGACACGCGGAAGCACAATGGAACGGCGGCCTCAAAGACGGCACTGGCCACATCAAGACGGAAACCGGAGCGCTCGATAGCGCCTACAGTTTCCGCGCCCGCTTTGAAGGCGGCGGCGAGACCAATCCCGAAGAACTCTTAGGCGCCGCGCATGCCGGATGCTTTTCCATGGCTTTGGCCGCGGCGCTCACCACTTCCGGCCATCCGCCGAAGTCGATTCACACTTCCGCCGCGGTTCACCTGAACAAAGGCGACGCCGGGTTCGCAATCAACAAGATCGAACTTGAAACCACGGGCTCCGTCGCGGGCATCGACGCAGCGACGTTCGAAAAAATCGCCAACGACGCGAAGGCGAACTGCCCCGTCTCGAAAGCGCTGGCGGGCGTCGAGATTCACCTGAAGACGACGTTCCAGGCTGTTTGAGGACCGACGCGCGGGACGCCACGATCGCCGCCGGCGTGCTGGCACTGATCGTTTACGGCTCGCTTTATCCGTTCCAGTTCCACGCGAGCCTTCCGTTCGCCCGGCTGCTCGAGTTGTTTCTCCACCCCGGACCCGAGCATCTGGGACGCGGCGATCTTATCTCGAACATCCTGCTATATCTGCCGCTGGGTTTTTTCGCGGTCCGCACATTTCAACGCGGTTCGGCGGCTGGCAGAGTCATCGTGGTCACGATTCTTGCCGCGATGCTCGCAATCTCCATCGAGCTCACCCAGTTCTATGACGACGGCCGAACCGCCAGCGTGGCGGATGCGTCCGCCAACTCGGCGGGAGCCCTCATCGGCGCCATCGCCGGCGTGCAATTCGGTGGCAATCTTCAATTCGCGGCTCTGCTCTTGCTGGCCTGGATCGGGGATCGCCTGCTACCCTTCGTCCCGACTCTTCACGCGCACTTTACGGCTCAGATCGAGCCGTTCGAGGTTTTCCGGCAATTTGCCTTGTGGCTGGCCGCCGCTACACTGCTTGACGGCCTAATCGGGATTAAGCGCAGCCGGAGCTTCATCGCGATGCTTCTGGCTTTCGTCCTGGCGGCGCGGTTGATGATCGAAGGCGCTGGACTGTCAGGCTCCGAACTGACCGGCGGAGTGCTCGCCGTGCTTGCCTGGATCGCCGTTTTCTCGCGGTTGCCCGTGACGGCCGTTACCGTGCTGTTCGTCATTTTCGTGATTTTCGAGGCCCTGCGTCCGTTCCACTTCCTGCCGACCCCCCGAGCTTTTCATTGGGCTCCGTTTATCGGCTTTATCGAAGGCTCGCGCGAAGGCGCCAGCCGCGTTTTTCTGGAGAAAACCTACATCTATGGAACGCTAGTCTGGCTACTGGCGCGCGCGGGATGCTCATACCTGGTGACTACCATCTCAGCCGCGAGCCTCGTGCTTGGTCTCCGACTGATCCAGGTTTATCTCCCCGGACGATCCGCCGAAATCAGCGACGCGGTGATGGTCGTGATCCTCGCCGGCGTTATGGCGCTGCTACATCCTTCTCGCCTCGAACCATATCCACCCTCGCCAGCAACACCAGCCCCGCGATAAAGAATACGATCAGCGACAGCACCGACAGCCGGTAGCTGTGCGTGTACTGCATGGCGAGCCCGAAGATTAGCGGGCACATCCAACTGGTGCCCTTGTCGCTGACCTCGTAAATACTGTAGTATTCCGCTTCTTTTCCCTTGGGAACGATCTGCGCGTATAACGACCGGCTCAAGGCCTGGCTGCCGCCCAGCACCAACGCCACAATCGCCGCCATGATGAAAAACTCGACCGTAGTCTTCACGGCGACGTATATGTAAATCAGCACTGCCGTCCAGATCACCAGGCTGACGATCACAGCCCGCTTGGCGTTGATGATCGACGCTACCCAATTGAACCCGATCGACCCGAAAAACGCGACGAACTGAACCATCAGAATCGCCAGCGTCAGCGTCGACACCGGGATTTTCAGTTCGTCGTTGCCGAACTGCGAAGCCAGGTTGATCACGGTCTGAATCGCGTCGTTATAAAGCAGATACGCGATCAGAAACAGCAGAGTCTGCGGATACCGGCGGACTTCTTTGAGCGTATGCTCCAGTTGGCGAACCACCGTCAGGACCGCGCTCTGGCCCGCCGCCAGAACGCGCGCCGGTCCGCGATTGTGAAGCGTTAGGATGGTCGGAATGGTGAAAATCGCCCACCAGACCCCCGCCGAGCACAGGCTGATCCGCACCGCCAACCCCTCGCTGATCCCGATCTGGTCGGCTTTCATATACAGGACCAGGTTCAGCGCCAGCAGCAGCCCTCCGCCGATGTACCCGATCCCATAGCCTTTCGAAGAAACGGCGTCCCGGTCCTCGGGAGGCGCGATTTCCGGCAGGAACGAATTGTAGATCACCTCCGCCGCGCCAAAGCTCACATTCGCGATCAGGAAGAGCAGGCCGCCGAACAGATAATCGCCATCCTTCAGGAACAGCATCGCCATGGTCGCAGCCGCACCCAGGTACGCGGTCGCGGCCAGTACCTCTTTCTTGCGGCGACCATAGTCCGCAACCGCGCCGACCATCGGCAGAAACAGCACCTGCAAAATCACGGAGAGGCTGACCGCGAAGCTCCAGTAGCTGCGCGGTTCGATTCGTATGCCGAGCGGATGCACGTATCCGTCGGGACCGGCCGCAGCTTTGGCCAGGGCCGTCAGATATGGGCCCAGAAACAGCGCAATGACGGTGGTGTAGAACGCGGAATTGGCGAAATCGTACATGTACCATCCGCGTTGCTCTCGTACGCTGTATTGGAGCATGGGCCGCTATTGTATCCAATTGGTATGCCGGAAGGACTAGGACGCTACCGATGAAAACTTAGCCCCTCTACGTGATTCATCTTACACTTGACCGAAATTACATAACTCTTACAATCCACGGGCGAAATCCAGGTTACCGTGAACATGGAACTCCCGATAGGATCACTAGTGGATAAAAAAGACCTCATTATCATTCCGCGCCATGGATGGAACTGGGCGACGTCGATCGCCATGGTCGTCTTTCATGCGGGCGCGATTGCAGCCCTCTTCTTCTTTAGCTGGCACGTTTTCTTCGCGACTGTTTTTCTGTACTGGATGTGCACCGGGCTGGGCATCAGCCTGGGCTATCATCGCCTGCACACGCATCGCTCGTATGTGGTGCCGAAGCCGCTCGAGTACTTTTTCGCCGTTTGTGGCGCGCTGACGCTCGAAGGCGGACCGATTTCCTGGGTCGGCACGCACCGACTGCATCATCAGATGGCGGACAAGCCGGGCGATCCGCATTCTCCGCACGACGGCGCGTTCTGGTCGCATATTGGCTGGCTGCTGTGGGGCGAGACCATGCATAGCAACACACGCGTCATGTCGAAATACGCCCCGGATCTGGCCAAGGACAAGTTTTACGTCTGGCTGAACAATTATCATTGGGTCCCGGAAGTGGCGCTTGCCGTGATCCTGCTGGCGATCGGCGGATGGCCCCTGTTTCTGTGGGGCGTTTTCGTGCGCGTAGTTTTCGGCTGGCATGCGACGTGGCTGGTGAATTCCGCTACGCACATGACCGGTAACCGGCGTTTCGACACGCGCGACGATTCGCGCAATACCTGGTGGGTCGCGCTGATCACGTTCGGCGAAGGCTGGCACAACAATCATCACGCGCATCCGACCTCGGCGCGGCACGGTCTGGCGTGGTACGAATTCGATCCGTCCTGGCTGCTGTTGAAAGTGCTGCGGTATTTCGGGATCGCGAAGTCGGTCCGGGTCGCCAAACTGAACAGTGCTCTCGCGGAACGCGAGGCAGCTTAAGTCGAACGCGAGGCAGCTTAAGTCGAACGCGAGGCCGCCTGATTGGCGGCCCTGCTAATCTGAAGGCATGGTAGTCGCGGGGCGCCGCAAGACGATTGCGTTTTTCATCGCCCTTGGCGCGGGCCTGATCCTGGTCACGCTGCTGCTCTACATCGGGTGGGTGGCGCTGAACTGGAGACACGGCATTCTGCTGTTTCTCGGCCTGCTTTTGCTGGCGGTGCTGATCGGCGGCGTGGTCTTGAATACCATTTTTCTGGTTCGCGAAATCCGCAGAAACGCCCAGCACGACGCGTTCATCAACGCCGTCACGCACGAGCTGAAAACGCCGGTCGCTTCCATACGGCTCTACCTCGAAACCCTGCAAAAGCGCCCGGTGGACGAACCGAAGCGCCAGGAGTTTTACCGCATCATGCTGGAGGACAGCGAGCGCCTGCTGGGGACCATCGAACAGGTGCTGCGTACCGGCCGCATCGGCCATGCCAGCCGCGCGGTCAATGTATCGCCTTTGAACTTGGGAGAAGTGGTCGAGGAGTGTCTGGAGCGCTCCCGCACCCTCAATCATGTGGGCGAAGGCGCCATCGAATATAAGCCCGGGGCTCCGGTGACCATCATGGGCGATCCCGACGAAGTGCGGGCCGCCGTATCGAACCTGATCGACAACGCAGTGAAATACTCCGGCAATGAAATCAAGGTCAAAGTGGAGACCGCGCTGATGGACGGAAAATTCGGGGCGGTGCGGGTCACCGATCGCGGCGCCGGGATCCCCAAAACCGAGCTGAAACAGATTTTTAAGCGCTTCTACCGCGTCCCTGGCCCACTGGCGACGCGCGTCAAAGGAACCGGCCTGGGGTTGTACATTGTCCGCTCCGTCGCCAAGCGCCATGGCGGACGCGCGTGGGCCGAAAGCGAAGGTCCCGGACGCGGCAGCACGTTCGTCCTGGAGCTTCCACTCGCAAAATGAACCGCGTCCTGATTGTCGAAGACGAGCAGCACCTGGCCGAAGGGCTGCGCTTTAACCTCGAAGCCGAAGGCTACCAGGTGCAGGTTGCCGAAACCGGAGAAGCCGCGCTCGATCTGTTCAAGAACGGTCCGCCGGCTTTCGACGTGGTGGTTCTGGACGTGATGCTCCCCGGGAAAGACGGTTTCACGGTGATGAGCGAGCTGCGCAGCAGCGGGCAGTACATGCCGACTTTGATGTTGACGGCGCGCGGCCATTCCGAGGACGTTCTGAAGGGTTTCGCCGCCGGGGCCGACGATTATCTCACCAAGCCCTTCGATCTGAGTATCCTGATCGCGCGCATCCGCGGTTTGCTGCGGCGAAGCGAGTGGCTGCGCGCGTCGTTCCGTCCCACGGTCCCAGTGCCGGAGCCGCCTCCGAGTCCGCCGGACCGGTTCGTATTCGGCGATAAATCGGTGGAGTTCGATTCGCTGGAGCTGCGCGTGCGCGATCAGACCTTCCCGCTGACGCTCATGGAAGCCAGCGTCTTGCGTTATCTGATCCAGCACGAAGGCAAGCCGGTATCGCGGAAGAAGATGCTCGAGGAAGTATGGGGATTGCATGAGGACACCGACACCCGCGCGATCGACAATTTCATCGTGCGCCTGCGGCGCTATATCGAAGACGACCCGGCGCGGCCCAGGCACCTGCTGACCGTACGGGGCGTAGGATACAGGTTCGTGGCATCTCCCGAGAGTTCTCCGGGCGACGAAAAATAGCGGCCATCATTCGCGGCCGAAGGCGAATTGTTCCAGCGCGATACGGACCAACTGGCTGCGCGTCCTTACGCCGGCCTTTTCGAAAAGCTGCTGGATGGCCGCCTTCACCGAGCTTTCCGAAATACCCAGGCGCGCGCCGATCTCTTTGTTGCTCAAACCTTCGAAGACTCCGCGAAGCACGTCCTGCTCCCGGGCGGTGAAGCTCTGGCGGGGTTGCACCCCGGGCTGCGCCGCAAGCTGGACCACGTCTCTCAAGCATCGCTGGTCGATCCACGTTTCGCCCGCGTGCACCTTGCGGATCGCGTCGGCGAGGAGCGCGGGCGAGCTGTGCTTCAGGAAGATGCCGGACGCGCCCTGGTTCAGAATTTGCGCCGATTCGGCGGGCGCCATCCCGGCCGTAACGATCAGAACGCGAGGGGACAGGCGCAAGGCGCTCATGCGCGTGAGAAACTCGGGCGCACGCGCTTCGCCCAGGTCGTAATCGAGCAGGACCAAGTCGATCCGGTGGTGCTTCAGAGCTTCCAGAGCCTGATCGATGGACGCGCAGTGCGCGACCATTTCGAAGTCAGGCTCGGCGTCCAGTAGACGGCTCAGGCTCTCGCGAAACAGCGTGTGATCGTCCAGGAGCAGCAGACGCACTCTCGCGGTCCTCCAGTGGTGTGGCAGGCTCGAATCCGCGTTCGACCGCCGCTAAGGTGATCGTAAAACAAGATCCTCGGGCGCGTGTTTCGTAGCTGAGATCGCCGCGGAAGCCGCGGACCAGCGCGCGCGAAATGTACAGCCCCAGGCCGGTGGATTCGGCGCCGGATTGAAACGGCCGGAACAGGCGCTCCGGCATCGCCACGCCATGACCCGTGTCCTCTACGCGAACGTTGACGCGTTGGCCTTCGGCGGAGGCGGTGATGGTGATGCGTTTGTCGGGGCTCGACTCGAGCGCTCGCGTGGCGTTCTTGATCAGGTTCAGGAACACCTGGAGCAGCACCTGGCCTTCGGCCCACACCTGCGGGAGCGCACCCGGAACGCGCCAGATCACGTCGATTCCGGAATCGCGAAGAGCGGGACCGATCACGATTCGCAATTCGTCGAGCACGCAGGCGAGATCGACGCCGTGCATGGATTCGGCCGCGGATTGCCGCAGCTCGAGGGAAGAGATCTTTTCGAGGCCCTCCACCAGCGTGCCAAGGGCGCGATAATCGTCGTTTTCCGCGAAGGTCCGGTCTCGGCCGAGATTGGCGTGGACCACGGCGATGGCTCCGCAAAGATTTCGGATCTCATGACAGACGGTGGCCACTACGATGCGGGAGCCGGCCATGAACTGCTCGAGGCTCGATTCCTCCCGGTCGCGCAAATCCTGCGAAACGTCGGTCACCACAGCGGCGAGGCGTGGGCCGGAGCGCGTGCGATACGTCGAAAACCAGGCGTTCGAAAGAAACACGTCGCCGTTGCGGCGGCGGCCACGGCACTCCACTTCAGTGCGGAACAGAGGCGAACGGTCGGTCAGAGCGGGAACGTTGCCCAACGCGGGAAGATAATCCGCGATGCGTTCGCCGACGACGCTGCCGCCGTCAAAGCCCAGCAAGTCGTGCGCGGCTTTATTGGCCAGGACAACCCGGCCCGCGGCGTCGCAGATGAAGATGGCGGCTGGGCTGCTTTCCACCAGGACCTTCAACTGCTCCTCGGCGTCTCGGCGCAAGTCCATTTCGGTCTCGATTTCGCGAAGGTGGCGCAGCGCGAGCTGGCGCCGGCGGGCAGATTCGAAGACGAATAATCCGGCGCCGAAAAACGCGGCGAAGACCATGATTACGCGAGGAATCCCCTCACTGGGAACGAACGGGAACGGGTCGAACCACTCCACTAACTGGGTGCACAGAGCGGCGACCAGGGCGATCTGCCAGCGCGCCAGCTGCGCGCCGACCATCAGCATGGGGAACAGATAGAGGAAACCCAGCGAGATATTGGTTTCGACTTTCCAATCGACAAGGGCGATCAGAGCGATCAGCAGAGCCGCGCGAGTCAGCACGGCAGAACGCGTCGCGGAAGCAAAGTAGCGCAAAACCCGGGTTCTCTTTGGTTCTCATTCTAGCATCGCAGGTAAACGCTGTCGCATATGCTACGTTTGATAAATCGATGCGGGTGGTTTGCTCGGGAGCGGATGTAACCTTCAACAACCCGGGACGGAGTGTCGAAGCGCTGCGCGATGTGAGCTTTGAGGCGCGGTCCGGGGAATTTCTGTCGATCGTGGGGCCAAGCGGCTGCGGAAAAACGACGCTGCTGCGGACGCTGGCCGGGCTGATCGAGCCGCAGCGTGGGTCTGTGGAGCGCGTGCTGACCGCCGGCCTCTGCACGAAGGTGTTGCTGCTATTTCAGGAAAACAACCTGTTTCCATGGATGACGGTGCTTGAAAATGCGGAGTTCGGGCTGGAGATGCAAGGCGTGGAGCGCCGGGAGCGGCATGCGCGGGCACGCGAAATGCTCCAGCGGGTGGGGCTGGCGGGCTGGGAACGCTTTTATCCGCATCAGCTTTCGGTGGGGATGCGCCAGAGAGTGTCGCTGATCCGCTGCTTCCTTACAGATCCGGGACTGCTGCTGATGGACGAGCCGTTTGCGGCGATGGACTATCAGACCCGCCAGGTGCTGCATCAGGAATTGCTGGATTTGTGGGAACAGAATCACAAGACGGTGATTTTCGTGACGCATGACGTGGAGGAAGCGGTGCTGCTCAGCGACCGGGTGCTGGTGATGAGTCCGCGGCCGGGAACGGTCGTGGCGGAATTCGAGATCCCGCTGCCACGTCCGCGCACGGCGGCGATCGCGCTCGACGACGAAGTGCTGATCCTGCGCAGACAGATCCAGCGGGCGCTCGATCCGCTGAAATTAGCGGTTGCGGATTATTGTCAGCCATGAACGGGCGTGCGGCGGTCGCACGATTCGGTCCGGTGGCGGTCGCGCTGGCTGCGTGGCAGGTGGCGGCTTCACGTCGATGGATCGATCCGCTATTCTTTCCTCCGCCCACGGCGCTGCTACAGGAGGCCGGAAGAATGGTGGCGAGCGGCGAATTGTCGCGTAACCTGGGCGCGACGCTGGCGCGGATGGGAGCGGGCTATACCGCGGGAGTCGTGCTCGGAACCGTCTGCGGCATGACGATGGGCGCAATAAAGCCCGTGCGAGGTGCTCTGGAACCAGTGGTTTCAGCGTTGAATTCGACTCCGAAACTCGTTTTGCTGCCGATGCTGATGCTGATGCTTGGCGTCGGGGAGGCGCCCAAGTTCCTGCTGATCGCCGCGAGTTGTTTTCTCACCATGGCGATCCAGACGATGGACGCCGTGGCGGGTGTGAATCCGGCGTTTGTTGAGGTCGCCACCGTGTTCGGCGCGGGGCGCGCGACGCTTTGGCGCAGAGTGTATCTTCCGTCGGCGCTGCCGCAGATTTTTACGGGATTGAGGCTGGCGCTGGGCCGGGCGCTGCTGGTGACGATTTCAGTGGAGCTGGTCAGCTCGCAAGTCGGGCTCGGCGGGATGGTGTGGATGGCGTGGCAAACGTTTGCGACAGAAAAGCTATACGTGGGAGTATTCGTAGCGGCGGCAGTAGGCCTGATCCTGCATGCGGGAACCAAGCGTCTGGAGACGCGGCTGATCCCGTGGCGCTAAGAGAGCGCGGGGAGCTTGTTGAAAAAGGGGACAGACTACTCTGCCCCCAGCCGCAACCCGCTGATTCCACAGGAGAACGTGGTCGTGGACAGAGCGGTCTTTCCCCTTTTTCGACAAGCTCCTAGTCGACCCGGTCGAGAATCGATGGGCCGGGAACGGGCTGCTCTTCAGGCGCGCGTTCTCCCGACACGTGAAGAAGCAAGCCGGCGGCAAATGCCAGGCCGCTGTAGCTGAAATACAGCAAATGAACCGGCATCGCTGCGAGCGCGAAACCCCACCCCTTCCGGGCAGCGAAGAAACGCCAAAACTCGCTTTGAAGCGACAGCGTAATTCCGATGCAGAAAGCCACCAGAATCAGAAATATAGGATGGTCGATCGAGATTACCAGGGACAGTTGCGCGAGCCAGGTGAAGATTACCGAGAACTTCTCTCGATGGCGCAAATTTAGATCGTTGGGAATGTGATTCTCCCGCAGAATCAGACGAGTCCAGGGCAACGCGCGATCGAATATATCGGACTTGATGAGATGGGGAAGCGTCCAGCTCTTAAGATGCTTCACGCGGATGAGCGGATCGAGTGCCAGGTGCCGTCCGGCCGCAATCATACGTCTGCCGAGCTCGATGTCCTCGATACATGGCCGGGAATAGCGCTCGTTGAATCCGCCGAATTCGAGCATGGCCGACCGCCGAATGCCGCCGCAGCCGGTCCAGAAAGTGCTGGCGTCATGCTTGCCGCCCTGGTGGAAGTAGCATCCCATCAGATTCTTATACTGGGAAATGAAACCTGGATCGGCGGGCGCTTCATCGTACGATCCGATGACGGCGTCGAGCTTGGGATCGGCGGCAAAACGGCTGACGATGCGCTCCACCGTATCGGAGTGCACGCACACGTCGGCGTCGATAAAGAATAGAAGTTCGGTATTCGCGGCTCGGGCCCCCCGGTTGCGGGCGGCCGCAGGTCCTTCCGGCTGGCGATTAGCGATGACGTCGGCTCCATATGACCGGGCAACTTCCACCGAATTATCCGTCGACCCATCGTCCACGACGATGCACTCGAAACCGGAGATGGTCGAGTTGCGAAGGGCTTCCAGACACTCGGTCAGGTAAGCTGCTGAATCTCGAACCGGAATGATGACGGTTAGCGATATGCTGGACGCCGGCGCTGGCTCGATGTTCGGCGACGCATCCGGCGATGTTACTGGCGACGGTACTAACAACGTGTATGACAAGGTTTAACCCCCACCCTGCGGATAAAGTTGTATAAAATAAGCGCTAACGAATTGGCGGTGGCCGCTCCGGGTCGACACCGGCCGCAGTCTCATGATTGTCGGGCGCCCTCCGGAACGCCTCCCCTTAATGGGGTCCTAAGAGTCCTGATCGATCTAACACTCAGTATAGATGTGCGGGCAGGGATTTCATAACACAAGAAGTTTAATTGGTTGGTCTTCATTGGGTTAGGGGCTAAGCACGGGATTTTTCCAACCTTGGACCGCGCTCGCGGTGACGAAACAGGCTGTGAATTCACGCGTAGGACAGCGTTCCAGGGCGGCAAAAAGGTCCAAAAGCCACTGAATCGGCCGGTCCGCACGCGCACCGAGGAGCCGGCGCAGCATCAGAATCAGGGCTGTCGAAAAAAGCCTGGGATTGTGCAAGAGCCGCCCCGTGTGGATCACCTGAAGGCCGGCGTGCTCCAGGGCGCGCCGCAACCCGGTTCTTGAAGTGGAATATCCAAGAGCGAAAGGGGCCCAGCGTAGACGGCTAATCCAGCGGAGGGGCCAATACAGAGGGTTCGCGGAATTGTCGACCGTGACGATGAGGCGTCCGCCCGGGCGCAGGGCACGGGCCAGTTCTTCGACGGCGGTCTCAAACTCCTGGCGCGTATCGAAATGGTCGAGCGTGGAGTTGGATAGAATCGCATCCAGGCAATGAGATCGCAGCGGCAGAGAGCGGAGGTCTGCCGCAAAAAAACTCATGCTGGGCAGCTGCGTCCGGGTCCGGGCCCGGGCGGCGATCTCAGAAGAAAAGTCCATGGCGATCCAATGACTGGGTCCTGTAAACGCCGCGCAGAGTTCCGGCAGCAGGGCATCGTCGCCGAACGCTTCCTCGAAAACGTCGGTTTTCAAAATGCGGCGGGCATCGTCCGGCAGCCAGGCGCGAAAAAACTCCAAGTGAACCCGTTTCTTCTGCTCGGCCACTAACGGGTCGAGATACCAGGACGGGCGTGCGCGGCCAGCGACCTGGTCCCAACGGGTCATAAGGACAGTCCTCTTTCAAAACATTCTTTTTATACCATGTTTCAAATGAGGACCGAGTCACTCAACGAAGATGACTGAATCCGGTGTCACTGGTAAAGTAGTTGCGAGTCTTGCAGACGGGGCAGAGGAAGACCGGTGGACGCAGGCGCCGGCGGCGAACAAAGCCCGCGATTTCGAGGTATGCGGAGGGACTGGCCGAACCGCAGCCGACGCACACATTCGAGGAAGCCGCTGAGTCGACCGGATCGAGGTTTTCGCCGAAATAGTAAGCCCAGCCATACACGCTCAGGCGGCAACCTAGCGTGCGATCGAGCAAACGCAGCGCGTAGACCAGGGTGCGAATCACGCTTTCTCTTCCGTTCCCGAACAGCCACAGTTTGCGCGGCGGCCTTCCGGCGATATTGCGCCGATTGAGAAACGAGAGCGACGTGCAGAGCACCCGCGTGACCGCCAAAGGGGATCGCGTCGAGCCGGAAATGAGACGCGGGACCGCATGGACATCCGAGATCTGATTGATGTGTCCCCCGCCGTTCGCGAGCCAACGGTAGACGTGGTCGGTTAAGGTGGAGGAATCGGGAATCGCGACGTATACGAAGGCGCCCGGCGCCAGAACCCGCGCGATCTCCTGAATGCAGGTGTCGAGATTCTCGAAATGCTCCAGGCTGTGATTGGAGACGACCGCCTGAAAGGATCGATCGGCGAACGGGAGCGCAGAGGCTGAACCGGCGATGAAATTCTGAGGCGTGCGATTGGGGATTTCGAGGTCGAGGCGGACGACGGTCAGAGGGTAGACGGATGCGTCGAAACTACCTCGCTGGCAGCCGAGGTCCAAAACCCGGCTGCCGGCGGGAAGCTTGCGGAGAATTTCATGCACGTGGGCTAGAAAGCCAAAATGCGGTCGGCTTCCTGCGCGATGGTATCCACTTGAGGAAGAATTTCGGCTTCCAGATTGGGATGATAGCCGACCCAAGTGTCGAGCGCGGCCACGCGTCCGATGGGAGCGTCCAGCGAGGTGAACATCTCGTTCGCGAGGCGCGCAGAAATTTCGGCTCCAAAACCGAACGAAAGCACGTCTTCATGGGCGATGATCACGCGATTGGTTTTTTCGACCGAAGCGCGGATCGATGCCCAATCGTAGGGCGCGAGCGTTCGCAGATCCAGAATCTCGATGCTGGTTCCAGGCCGGCGCTGCTCGATTTGCATGGCCGCTTGCAGCGACTTCTGGACCAGGGCGCCGTAAGTGATGATGGTGAGATTCGCGCCGGGCTTGACGATTCTCGCTCTCCCGAAGGGAATGGTGAAATCGGAGCCGGGATGCGGGGAGCGGTTATACGGTTCGCGATACAGGCGCTTATGTTCCAGGAACAGGACCGGGTCGTCGCAGCGGATCGCGGTTCTTAGCAGGCCGCAGGCATCCAGTGCGTTCGACGGAAAGACGACGCGCAGGCCGGGGATGTGGGTGAAAATCGATTCTCCGCACTGGCTGTGATAAATCGCGCCGCCGTTCAAATATCCGCCAATAGCCACACGAACGACCACCGGCGCAGAGAACGCATTGTTTGAGCGCCAGCGCATGGTGGCCAGCTCGTCACGAAGCTGCATCATCGCGGGCCAGATGTAATCGAAAAACTGAATTTCGGGAACGGGCTTCATGCCGCGGGTGGCCATGCCGATGGCCCGTCCGACGATGCCGGCCTCAGCCAGCGGAGAATTGAAACAGCGCTGGGGGCCGAAGACAATTTGCAAACCTTGCGTAGCTTTGAAGACGCCCCCCTTGCCCTTGACTTCGGAGAGATTCGCGGCGCGGCTGGCATCGGCCACGTCTTCGCCAAAAACGACAACGAGAGGATTGCGGCGCATCTCCTCATGCAGGGTGAGGTTGATCGAATCGACCATGGTGCGCGGGTCTCCGGTGAACTGGGGCTCGGCTGCGAATTCGGCCGAGGTGGGATCGACACGGTCTGAATAAAGATAGCGAAGCGCGGAGCCTTTAGGCGGTGGATCGGCTTTGAGAGCGCGATCGGTCGCAGCCTGGACTTCGAGATCGACCTCATGGGTCAGGGTCTCGATGCCGTGGCGGTCAATGACGCCTTCCGAGATCAGCCACTCAGGAAAGCGCACGATGGAGTCGCGGCGGGCTTCCTCGGCCCGCTCGGCCTTGGTCTTGTAGAGCTTTTCATCGTCGGAGAGCGAGTGGGAATAAGGCCGGATGCAGGTGGCGTGCACCATCACGGGGGTCTGATTCTCGCGGCACCAGGCGACGGCTTCGGTCATGGTGGCGTAGGAGGCGAGGAAATCGGTCCCGTCGCACTGGAAGATCTTCAGACCGGGGAACCCGGTGACCAGCTTCGACACATCGCCGCCGGCGGTTTGTTTTTCGACCGGAACGGAGATGGCGTAGCCGTTGTCTTCGACCAGATAAATGATGGCCAGCTTTTCCAGGCAGGCGATATTGAGCGATTCCCAGAACTCGCCTTCGCTGGTGGCTCCGTCGCCGGTGGTTACGAGCGTTACGGCGTCGGAATCGGGATCCAGGCGGCGGTTGGCGTCCGCGCATCCGACGGCTTGCAGGAATTGAGTACCGGTGGGCGAGGACGTGCTGACGATGTTAAGCCGTTTCGACCCCCAGTGCGAGGGCATCTGGCGTCCACCGGATGCGGGATCGGCCGCGGCGCCGACGGCTCCTTCGAGCATCTCTTCGGTGGTGACGCCGAGGGCCAGGCACATGGCGCGATCGCGGTAATACAGATAAAACCAGTCATGCGCGGGCCGCAGGGCGAAGCCTGCGGCGCAGACGATGGCTTCGTGCCCGGCGCCGCTGATCTGGAAGAAGATCTTATTCTGGCGCTTGAGCAGGATCTCCCGGTCGTCGATGCGGCGCGAGAGATACATGGTGCGGAACGCGCGGATGAGGTCTTCGCGTCCCAGGGTGTTCAGCAGCGCTTCGTCCTGGACTTGCTTGGTTGTTGAACTGGTCAGCATGATGGCCGATACAAGTTTATCAGGATCGCGTCCACGGGCAAGTGACCGGAACGGGTATGGAGTACTATTTTTCTGGTCCTAAAGGTATACCAATGGAAGCTGTAAGTTGATAGAATTATGGTTCCAACGGTCACGCTGGAAAATTCATCGTTCAGGAACGGGTACGAAACATGGCGGTTACTGGTGCGGGTCTCGAAGGGATTGTCGCTGCGGAGTCGAGGATCTGTTACATCGATGGCGATGCCGGCATTCTGAGCTATCAGGGATTCAACATCCATGAACTTGCCGGGAAGGCCACGTTTGAGGAAGTCATCTTCCTGCTATGGAACGGACGGCTCCCGAAACAGGCCGAACTGGACGAGCTGAAGTCCGCGCTGATCGCGAGCCGTCCGCTGGCACCGGAGGTGGTCGCGTTTATCAAGGGCGTCACGAAGGCCCTGCCGATGGATATGCTGCGCACGGCGGTCTCGATGCTGTCGCTGTACGATCCGCTCAGCAAGGACATGTCGCCCGAGGCGAATCACAAGAAGGCCATCAAGCTGATGGCACAGACCTCGACCATCGTGACGACGTTCGAGCGCCTGCGCACGGGTAAGCCGGTGGTCGAAGGAGATCCCAAGCTCGGCTTCGCTGCGAATTTTCTATACACGCTGACCGGCAACAAGCCCGATGAAGTCATGGAGAAGGCCTTTGACGTGGCGCTGATCCTGCACGCGGATCATGAGCTCAACGCGTCGACGTTCGCGGCTCGCGTGGTGGCGGCAACGCTGTCCGATATTTATTCCGCGGTGACGGCGGGCATCGGCGCGCTGAAAGGCCCGCTGCACGGCGGCGCGAATGAAGACGTGATCAAGATGCTGCTGGACGCCGGATCGGCGGACAAGGCCATTGAGCATGTGAAGTACCGGTTGGCGAACAAGATCAAGATTCCCGGCTTCGGGCACCGCGTGTATCACACCACCGATCCGAGAGCGACGCATTTGAAGGAACTGTCGCAGGAGATCGGCAAGCGCACCGGTCACATGGATTTGTATGAGACTTCGAAGCAGATCGAGCAGTACATGAAGGAAACCAAGAATCTGAACGCGAACGTCGATTTCTATTCGGCGTCGACGTATTATTCGCTGGGGATTCCGATCGATCTGTTCACGCCGATTTTCGCGGTCAGCCGCATGTCGGGCTGGACGGCTCACGTCCTGGAGCAGTATCACAACAACCGGCTGATCCGCCCGCGCGCGGACTACACGGGGCTGCCGGTCGGGCAGACCTACGTGCCGATCGGCGCGCGGTAGCGTAGCGTGTACGATCTTTCCTTTTTCAGAAATAATCTGGATGCTATCGCCAGGCGGCTGGGGGATCGCGGATTTGTGCTGGACGTCGAGGCGTTTCGCAAACTGGATGCGGAACGGCGCGCGGCGGTCACAGAATCCGAGCAACTGAAAGCGCAGAAGAACGCGGAATCCCAGGAAATCGGGAAGCTGCGGAAGGCTGGTCAGGATGCGACCGAACGGCAACAGCGCGTGCGGGAGATCGGGGACCGGATCGGCGCGCTGGACCAGAAAGCGAACGAACTCGACGACGCGTTTCGACTAATGATTGCAGGGGTGCCGAATACTCCGCATGAATCGGTCCCGACCGGCAGGAGCGCTGAAGATAATTTAGAGGTGCGGCGTTGGGGCACGCCTCGCAAGTTCGATTTTGAGCCAAAGGCGCATTGGGATCTGGGACCCGCGTTGGGGATTCTCGATTTCGAGAGAGCCGCGAAGATCACCGGGGCCCGGTTCGCGGTGTATTGGGACCTGGGAGCCAAGCTGGAACGCGCGCTAATGAATTTCATGCTCGACGTGCATACGAAAGAGCATGGATATAAGGAAGTGCTTCCGCCGTTCATGGTCAATTCGGCCAGCTTGTATGGGACCGGGCAATTGCCGAAGTTCGAAGCGGACCTGTTCAAGCTGCAAGGCACGGATTATTACCTGATTCCGACAGCGGAGGTTCCGGTGACGAATCTGTATCGCGATGAGACCCTGGATGCGGAAGCGCTGCCGATTAAGTTGTGCGCGTACACGCCGTGTTTCCGCAGCGAAGCGGGATCGTATGGACGCGACGTGCGCGGGATCATCCGGCAGCACCAGTTTCAGAAAGTCGAGCTGGTGAAGTTTGCGCATCCCGAAACTTCGTACGAAGAATTGGACGCGCTGACCCGCGATGCGCAGAACATCCTGGAAAGGTTGGAACTGCCGTACCGAACCGTGGTTCTGTGCACGGGCGATATCGGGCCGTCATCGGCGAAGACCTACGATATCGAGGTGTGGCTTCCGGGGCAGAACGGGTACAAGGAAATTTCATCGTGCTCGAATTACGAGGCGTATCAGGCCCGGCGCGCGTCCATTCGCATGCGGTCGGGGAAGAAAACGGATTTTGTCCACACACTGAACGGCAGCGGGCTGGCGATCGGGCGGACCTGGGTCGCGATCGTCGAGAATTTCCAGCAGGCCGACGGCAGCGTGGTGATTCCGGAAGCGCTGCGGCCGTACATCGGCGCCGAAGTCATCAAACCGGCGTAGTTCATGGATCGAACCGAGCTGGCATCTCGCTTCGATGCTCAGCGGTCTGCGTTTCGCCGCAACGTGCCGGATTACGCGGCTCGTTTGAAGGCTCTGCGTGCACTGGAACGCGCGCTGATGAAGCAGCAGGACGCGATCGCGCGCGCGATTTCCGACGATTTTGGCGGGAGAGCGGCGGAGGAGACCATCGCGCTCGAACTGGTTCCCACGCTGGGCGAGATTCGTTACGCGATCGTGAATCTTCAACGCTGGATGCAGCCGCGCCAGGTTCCGGTTTCCTGGCAATTCTGGCCGGGACGGGCGCTGGTGTTGTATCAACCGCTAGGGGTGGTGGGAATTCTGTCCGCGTGGAATTATCCGCTGTTTCTGAGCTTCGGCCCATTGGCCGGCGCGCTGGCGGCGGGGAATCATGTGATGCTGAAGCCGTCCGAGCTGGCGCCGCGCACCGCGGAAACGCTGCGAACCGTCGTCGCTGAAATTTTCCCGCCAGAGTACGTCAGTGTGATTCCGGGCGAGGCTGAAACCGGCGCGGATTTTTCGTCGCTGCCGTTCGATCATCTTTTATATACGGGCTCGGCGCGAGTGGGAAAGCTGGTGATGAAGGCGGCGGCGGAGAATCTGACTCCGGTGACGCTGGAGCTGGGAGGAAAGAGCCCGGCGCTGGTTCATCACGATTATCCGCTGCGGACTGCGGCTGAAAGAATCCTTACGGGCAAGCTGTATAACGCGGGACAGACCTGCGTCGCGCCGGATTATGTGTTGATCCAGGAAGATCGGCGGGATCAATTCGTTGGGTTGGCTCAGCAAGTGACGGCTCGGATGTTTCCGCGGCTGGTGTCGAATCCCGATTACACGCGAATCATCAATGCGCGGCATTATCAGCGGCTGGCGGGTCTGGTGGGGGACGCGAAGAATCGCGGGGCGCAGGCGATCGAGATCAACCCGGCGTCTGAGACTTGCGATAACGCGAATCGCGTATTTCCGCCGACGCTTTTGACCGGCGTCGACGATAAAATGGCGGTGATGCAGGAAGAAATCTTCGGGCCCGTGCTGCCAATCTTGACGTATCGGACCACGGAAGAAGCTGTCGACTACGTGAACGCGCATCCGCGGCCGCTCTCGTTTTATTATTTCGACAACAGCGGCAATAGAGTTGACGAGATGCTCGCGCGGACGTTCGCGGGCGGCGTCACCGTGAACGATTGCGTGTTTCACGTGGGGCAATGCGGGCTGCCGTTCGGAGGCGTGGGCGCGAGCGGAATGGGCCGCTATCACGGCTTCGACGGTTTCGAAACGTTTTCAAAAAAGAAGGGCGTGTTTCTGCAGGGACGATGGAGCTCGCTCAGCTTCCTGCGGCCGCCTTACGGCGCGAGTGCGCGGCGGCTTCTCAAATTTATCGTCGGAAATTAACGCCGCGTGGTTCCATGGCGGCCCTCGCCGCCTGCGAATCGGCTGGCGCCCGCAACGGTTTCGCCGCTCTCGACGACTTGCCGGCCGCGACGGAACTCGTTGCGCATGGCGGAATCCTGGTCGTGGCCCCACTGCTCATATACGGAGAGACGGTCAGAGCGCATGCATCCTTGGGGAAAGGCGCACAGGGCGCGGGCGAGTTCGATGGCGCCTTCGAGCGCATAGCCGGTTTCGGTCAAACGATTCACCAGTCCCATACGCCAGGCCTCCTCGCCCGAAACACCGCGGCCGGTGAGGATCAGGTCGAGAGCGTTGCTCTGTCCAATCAAGCGGGGCAGGCGCACGGTGCCGCCGTCGACCAGCGGGACTCCGAAGCGTCGGCAGAATACGCCGAGCACTGCATCTCTGGAAGCGACGCGCAGATCGCACCAGAGGGCGAGTTCCAGACCTCCCGCGACCGCATAGCCTTCGACCGCGGCGATCACGGGTTTCGAGAGGAGCATGCGCGTGGGACCCATGGGGCCGTCTCCCTCCTCGGACATCGAATTGCCGTGGCCTTCCGCCAGCGCTTTCAGATCGGCGCCCGCGCAGAAGTGGCCGCCTGTGCCGGTGAGAATCGCGACGCTCAGCTCGGAATCGGCGTCGAACTGGCGGAACGTGGCGGCCAGTTCTCGAGCGGTTTGAAGATCGACGGCGTTGCGCACGTCGGGTCGGTTGATGGTGACGATGGCAATCTGGTCTCGCGTCTCAAATCGAACTGGCATCGTTAACGAGCCGCGGCTCCCGTGGCCTTCTTCGCAGGCGCCGCGACGGGAGCCTTTGGAAGGCTGATCAGGTTCGCCAAAAGCTGGTATGCGCCGTCCGTTCCTGCGGGCAGTTGACGCCATAAACCCAGGCCTAGATAGATCCAGCGGCCTTTACCGACTTTGCCTTCGACGAACGAACCAAGCTTCTCTCCTGGATTGTCTTTGAAAGAGTCCACCATCGAGACCAGATCGATGTATTTCGGATCCTTTTCGCCCAGGAAGTACAGACCGCGCTCCTGGACCCACCCCGCCCATGTCGCCGCGCCGATCCGGTTGGGGAAGTTGAATACAGGGTCCGCGGGCGCGAGCACTTTCACGGGAACCGTTTCATCCGAGACGCGATTCCCGCTGACTTTCGCCGGGAACGGACCGTATTGCGCCTGGTTGAACTCCATCTTGTTGTACTGGACGATCACGGTTCCGCCGCGTTCAGCGTAATCGAGCAGGCGGGAATTATAGGCTCGCAAGTCCGCGCGCCGCTCATAGGCGCGGACGCCGGTGACGATGACATCATACTTCGACAGATCGCCCCAGGCCAGTTCATCCTGATCGATGAACGCCAGCTTGCCGCCTAGCTGCTCGATCGCCTGCGGCACTTGATCGCCGACACCATTCACGTAGCCGACACTGATGTTGGGAATCACCTTCACGTCGACGATCTTGAGCGCGGTCTCGGCGGGCTTAATCACCTGGCGGCGCTCGACATGAGGATATTCGATCTCCTGATATCCTTCCGTGAATTTTTCATCTCCGGTCGACGGAGACGTTACCACAGCGCGCAGCGTATATTCTCCGATCTTGGCTTGTGCCGGAGTCGTGATCTCGAATCGAGCTGATAACGATTCATCTTCGTGTACGAAATGAATCGGGACGCTCGCGGGAGTGGCCTTCCATCCGGCCGGCACGTCCAACGCGACACTTGCTTGCGCTGCGCCTTTGGTGCCGTTGGTCACCGTGACGTGGATCTCGCGCTGGACTGCTTTGGCAGCGACGGGAATCACCGCGAGAGGGGGCGTGACCCGCACCGAAAATGCCGGGACGACATTCACTTCCATGCGCTTGTCGCCGGTGTAGATGTCTTTCACATAGCGGAATTGAACCGGGATTTCCTTGGCGACTTCGGCCGACCCAGCCTTGATGTGAAACGTGACGCGGAAAGGCGTCTGCCGGAAGGGAACGCCGAATGGCACGTCGGGATCGAACTTGCTGATCGCCGGATTCGCGGGATTTTTCCAATAGTCGTCGGTGAAATACGGCGTCGTGAGCTTCGCGTTCTTGGGTACGTGCGCATCGGAGACACAGGTGTAGACGGCATCCTTCTTGATCGGCCCCGTGACGCAGGGAGCAGGTGAATCCAATCCGGCGATCGCGACGCTGGTGACGCTGACCTCGGTCGCTCCATGGTTCACCGCGAGCATCGACACTTTGACAGGCTGGCCGCCGATCGCCAGGCCATCATCCGCGACTGCGTCGAAACTCAGGTCGTGCGCGGCCAGCACAGCGTCTTCGTAATCGCGCTCCTTGATCGCCAGACGAAAATCGACTTCGTAACGCGCCAGGTCGCCCAGCCCCATCGAGCCGAGCTGCGCGCGAAGCGACCGGATTCCCGCCAAGCCAGCCTCCACGGGACCCGCGGTGCCGGCATCGTTGCCATCGTCGAACGCGGCTTGCGCGCGCTTGGCATCGCTGAAAATATCGGCCAGCGCTCGCGTGAGCGTCTCCGGCGGATGCGGACCGGCATACTGCGCGATCGAGGTCAGGCTGATGTCCACGCCGTCGAACAGAGACGTTTCATTCTTCGCCATCTGTCCGGGAATGGTGCTGTCAACGAGTTGATAACCTCCGGGACCGCGTCCGCCCCGTCCGCCGCCGAGTCCAGGCAGCGGAGGCAATCCTCCGGTTCCTTGGCACTTGTGACTGGCTCGCGCATCGGAGCCGATCTCAGCATAAGTCCGGCACAGCAGCGGATCGTGCATCGCGGTGTTTTGGATCGTCAGCTTTACCGGCGGAGGGGGCGGTGCAGCCTCGCCTCGACCGCCACGGCCGCCGAAGCCGCCCGTCATGTAAAACTTCTTGGGCTGCCATGGCCGCAAGCCTTCTTTGATCTGCTCCGGATAAGCCGACGGATCGCCAGCCTGGTGATATGCCTCCGTCGCCAGGATGGTCGTCGCTTCGTGAGCGCGATCCCCTCCGCGGCCCTGAATATTCATGGTCACGAACACGTCGGGACGGAAGGTGCGGATCAGGCGCACGAAATCGCCCACGATCTCCTTGCGGCCCCACTTGTCGATCACTTCCTGCGGATCGAAGGAGTACCCGTAATCGATCGCGCGCGTGAAATACTGTTCGGCGCCATCCAATCGATGCGCCGCGAGCAGCTCCGAAGTGCGCAGCACGCCGATGTCGCGAAACAGCTCCGGTCCGATTTCGTTCTGTCCGCCTTCTCCGCGATTGGTTTGCAGGTCAATCGATCGCAAGCCCATGCCGCGCGTGAACATCGCGAACAGAGCGTTGTGCTCGTCGTCGGGGTGGGCGGCGGATTGCATGAAGGTCCCGGACACGCCGAGCTTCCTGAGAGACAGGCCCAGCGCGACATGGCCGCTGTCCTCGGAGACCAGCGGGAAATTCATCCGGTTCTGCGCCAGAGCGGCAGCGGCGAGCGTAATCGCGAACGCGAGAGTGAGCGGACGTTTCATCAGGTGTAACCTAGAGTTTGAGTTTATCCTATAGATGTCAGCACGTGCCCATGACGGCCATCCTTGACCCTGTCGTTTGAGACATTTATCATGAGCCTGCGGGGAAGGTGGACATTGCCGATCGAATCGCTCGCGAAATACGCGCTGCTGGGTTGTGTGTTTGCTCTCGGGACCGCGCCTGCACAGGACGCGGAATCGTTTTCAACACCCGCATCGCGGCAGGCATTCGTAACCCAGTATTGCGCGGGCTGCCATAACGAAAAGCTCCGCTCCGGCGGATTTTCGTGGACTAAAATCGACCTGGCGCAACCAGAACAGACGGCGGCGCTGACCGAAAAAGCGATCAAGATGGTGCGTGCCGGAATGATGCCTCCTCCGGGCATGCCTCGGCCCACCGCCGCCACGGCCAGAGCCTTTGCGGGATCGCTTGAGGCGCGCATCGATCAGGCCGCTGCCGTGCATCCGAATCCCGGATCGCCGGACCTGCATCGCCTGAATCGCACAGAGTATCGTAATGCCGTTCGCGATCTGCTGAATATCGACGTGGATGTTTCCGGAATCCTTCCCGCCGACGACATGAGCCACGGATTCGACAACATGGCCGACGTGTTGACCGTGTCTCCCGCGCTGATGGAAGGCTATATTCGAGCCGCCGGGAAGATCAGCCGGCTGGCGGTCGGCGATCCGCAGGTGGCTCCCACCACGGGGAGTTTTCCGGTGCTGAAGATCCAGAACCAGATGCGGCACGTCGAAGGCGCGCCGTATGGAACCCGTGGCGGAACATCGGTTGTTTATTATTTTCCGGCGGATGGCGAGTACGTATTCAAGGTGTCGTTCTTCCACGATCTCGACGGTCCGTGGTGGGGCAAGAATCAAGGCAAAGGGCAGCAACTGGAGATTTCGGTCAATGGCGCTCGCGTCGCATTGTTGACGCTCGACCCGAACATGATGCCGACCGATACACGGGAGACTGTGCCGGTCGCGGTGAAGGCCGGACCGCAGCGGGTTTCCGCGGCTTTTCTCGAGAAATTCGAAGGACCGGTAGAGGATATCGTATCGCCGGTTGAAAACGTGCTGATCGACACCACGCATGCCGACCTCCCGGGGCTCACTTCGCTGCCGCATTTGCGCGAGCTCGATATTACAGGACCGACGAAGGTCACCGGGATATCGGACACTCCCAGCCGTCGTGCGATTTTCAGTTGCCGTCCCGCAGCGGGCGCAGACGAAATTCCATGTGCGAAGAAGATCATTTCGAGGATCGCGCGGCAGGCGTATCGCAGGCCGGTAACGGATTCGGACGTCGAGGACCTGCTCAGCTTCTATCAGAAGGGCCGCAATCAGGGCAATTTCGACTCGGGCATTCTCGCCGTGGTGCAGACGATTCTCTCCGATCCCGAATTCGTGTTCCGGTTCGAGCGCGCGCCTTCGAACGTCGCGGCGGGAACGAATTATAAGGTCAGCGACCTGGAACTGGCGTCACGCTTGTCTTTCTTTCTATGGAGCAGCGCTCCAGACGACGACCTGATCACGATCGCGAGCCAGGGCAAGCTGCGTGACCCGGCGCTATTGGAGCAGCAGGTGCGGCGCATGCTCGCGCATCCTAAATCCGAATCGCTCTCGAACGTCTTCGCGTATCAGTGGCTGCATCTTCAGAATCTGAACGACGTGCAACCGGACGCGTTTCTGTTCCCGAATTTCGACCGCAACCTGGTAGATTCGATGCGCCGCGAGACGGAGATGTTTTTCTCGAGCATGGTCCACGAAGACCGTCCGGTTCTGGATCTGCTGACCGCGAACTATACTTTCGTCGACGAGATTCTGGCCAAGCACTACGGGATTCCCGACGTTCTCGGCTCCAAGTTCCGGCGCGTGCAGATTACGGATGAAAACCGTTTCGGGTTGCTGGGCCAGGCGAGCATTCTGACGCTGACGTCGGTTTCGAATCGCACGTCGCCGGTGGCGCGCGGGAAATACGTGATGCAGGTGTTGCTGGGTACGCCGCCACCGCCGCCGCTGCCGAACGTTCCGGCGCTTAAAGAGAATGAGGACAACGGCAAGGCGCTGCCAGTTCGTGAAAAAATGGAGCAGCATCGCAAGAATGAGCCGTGTCATTCCTGCCATCAGTTGATGGACCCGATCGGTCTTTCGCTTGAAAATTTCGACGGCGTGGGACAGTGGCGAACGCGCGACAGCGGAGTTCCCATCGACGCATCCGGCCGCATGTTCGATGGAAGCAAGCTGGATGGTCCGGTCAGCTTGCGGCAGGCGATATTGAATCGCTCCGACGTGTTCATCGGTACATTCACCGAAAATCTGCTGGCTTACGCGCTGGGCCGCGTGATCGATTCGCGGGATCTTCCCGCGGTGCGGTCGATCGAGCATGAGGCGGCTCGCAACGGCGATCGTTTCTCGGCGTTTGTGTTTGCGATCGTCGAAAGCACACCATTTCAGATGAGAAGAGCGGAGGCCGTGGAGCCCGCCCCGTCCAGCGCGGCGCCCACGCAACCTGTCAGGCGATAATTCGGCCCGTCAGGCGATAATTTCGGGAGGAGACGAGTTTTGATCATCACGAAGAAACATCTTTCGCGGCGTACCGTACTTCGCGGCATCGGAGTATCGCTGGCGCTGCCGTTCCTGGATGCGATGGCGCCGGCGCAAACGCCGCTGTCGAAAACGGCGGCCAGCCCGCGATCGCGCCTCTGCTGCATCGAGATGGTGCATGGGTCGGCGGGCAGCACCGTGGATGGATCGAACAAACATTATTGGTCGCCTGAGAAAGACGGGCGCGATTTCGAATGGACCCAGACCCTGGAACCGCTGGCTCCGTTTCGCGACAGCATCACCATCATCAGCGATACGGACCTGCTTCCCGCCGGCGCGTTCGCGGACAACGAAGAAGGCGGCGATCATTTCCGTTCGAGCGCGTCCTACCTGACCGCGGCTCACGCCAAGATGACCGAAGGCGCCGACATTCTGTGCGGAACGTCGCTCGATCAGATGTACGCGCAGCAGTTCGGCCAGGACACTCCGCTGCCGTCGATTCAGCTTTGCATCGAAAGCCAGTATTCATCCGGATCGTGCGATTACGGCTACGCCTGCGTGTATTCGGATACGATTTGCTGGGCATCGCCCACGCAGCCGCTGCCCATGACCATCGACCCGAGGATGGCGTTTGAGACGCTGTTCGGGGACGGTTCGACGCCGGAAGAGCGGACGGCTCGGCAAAAAATGAATGGCAGCATTCTGGACCGGATCACGCAGCGCGTCGCCATGCTCCAGAAAGATTTGGGTCCAAGGGATCGCAGCCGGTTAAAAGATTATCTGGACGATGTTCGCGAGATTGAGCATCGAATTCAGCGGATCGAGAAGTACAATTCGAGCGGCGCGGCTCGTGCGCTTCCGTCGGCTCCCATCGGCGTGCCGGATTCCTTCGATGAGCATGTCAAACTGATGTTCGATTTGCAGGCGCTCGCGTTCATGACCAACACCACGCGCGTGGCGGCATTCAAGATGAGCCGCGACGTTTGCCAGCGCGTGTATCCGGACAGCGGCGTAAACGTCCCGTTTCATTCGGCGTCGCATCACGGCGAGAGCCCCACGCGCATCGCCGATTTCGCCAAGATCAACCGTTATCACGTCAGCCTGGTTCCTTATTTCCTCGAAAAACTGAAGAACACGCCGGATGGCGACGGCAGTCTGCTGGATCATTCGCTGGTAATGTACGGAAGTCCGCTGGGCGACTCGAATGCGCACAATCACAAGCGCGTGCCGATTTTCCTGGCCGGTCATGCAGGTGGCAAGGTCAAGGGAAATCTGCACGTCCGCTGCAAGGAAGGGACGCCGATGGCGAACTTGCTGTTGACGGTCGCGCACAAAGTCGGAATGAACCTGGACCGGATCGGCGACAGCACTGGAGAAGTCGCAATTTAGGGGGAATCGATGCGAACCACACTCATTGCGGGATTCTTGGTGAGCGCAACGTTGATTTGGGCCGCCGATACTCGTCTGGCGGACGCGGCGCAGCAGGGTGACTCGGAAGGCGTGCGCACACTGCTAAAGCAGAAGGTGGACGTGAATGCGCCGCAGGGCGACGGCAGTACCGCGCTGCATTGGGCCGCTCATAATGACGACGTCGCGATGGCGAAAATGCTGCTCGCGGCCGGCGCCAGCGTAAAAGCAACAACCCGCATCGGCACAGCCACACCTCTGTTCATGGCTTGCCGCAATGGCAATGCGGCGATGATCGACCTGCTGATCAAAGCCGGTTCCGATCCGAATTCAACGGACGAGCACGGCACGACGCCGCTGATGATGGCTGCGTCGGCCGGCAACCCTGATGGCGTGAAGGTCCTGATCGAGCATGGAGCCGGTGTGAACGCTCGCGAGGGTGTGCATGGGCAAACGGCGTTGATGTTTGCCGCTGCGCTCGGACGCGCCAGCGCGATCCAGGCGTTGCTCGCTGGCGGCGCGGATGCCGGCTTCACCAGCAAGCCGGTAAAACTCGCCAAGATTCCCAGCTCTTTTGAAGCTCTGCAAAAGCCCGGTGCGGAAGCCGCGTCAAAGGGTCCGCAGGCGCGCGGCGGCGCGAAATCAGGCGACGCACCCGCACAGGATAAGGCGGCGGTGGATGCGCTCGCCAATGCCCTCGGATTCAAGTCGGCTGAATACCGGGCCGGCGCAGAACAAGGTGGCGGGGACCTAAAGGATTCCGTACAGAAGCTGATCGCGAAGGTTGACGCGCTCGAAAAGAAATTGCCCGGCGCCGCCGCCAAGGGCGCGAACGACGACGACCCGATGCGCCCGCCGCGCGATCGCGGAGCCGGCGAAATGGGCGGGATGACGGCTCTGCTGTTCGCCGCCCGCGATGGCCACATGCAGGCCGCGCGCGCTCTGATTGAAGCCGGGGCCGATGTGAATCAGATCAGTCCCGCCGATAAAACCAGTCCGCTGGTGATGGCGGTGGCGAACGGGCATTTCGATATCGCGAAATTCCTCCTCGATTCCGGCTCCGATCCGAATGCGGCGAACGATCTGGGATTGACCGCGTTGTACGGCGCCGTCGACATCCAGTGGGCGCCCAAAGGCTGGTTCCCGAATCCCGACATCGGGCAGGAGAAAGTTTCGTACCTCGATCTGATGACCGCGCTGCTCGACGACGGCGCGGATCCGAACGCGCGCCTGGGAAAGAAGCTATGGTTCCGCGCATCCGGTGACCACTCCTGGGTCGACTCCGGCGGAGCCACCGCGTTCTGGCGCGCCACGCAAGCGCTGGATCTCACGGCAATGCGCCTCCTGATCGCGCATCACGCCGATCCCGACATCCCGACCACCGGCGGCGATACGCCGTTCATGGTCGCGTGCGGAATCGGCTGGGGCTATCACTACAGCGTCAGCTCGCCCGATTACACGGTGATGGATGCGGCGAAATACCTGACGCAGTTGGGCGCGGACGTGAACGCCGCCGACGCCCGGGGCTACACGCCGCTGCATGGCGCGGCATACCTCGGCAATCATGAGCTGATCGCGTACCTGATGGATCACGGCGCGGATATCAAGGCTGTCGCGAAGGACAAGAATACAGTCGCCGACATGGCCAACGGTCCCACGCGATTCGGCATCCCGCATCCGGAGACGGTCACGCTGCTCGAGAAATTGGGATCGGCGAACTCGCACAACTGCCGGTCCGATCAGTGCCTGGTAAATCCTAGAGACGACCGTAAGCCGACGCCGACTTCAGCGCCGCCGTCCAGTTCATCTCAGGACGACAAGAAGCCGTAATTTAATTTACTTCGCTTTGAACCACAACACGTGGTTTTGACTGGTGACGGCGGTCAGTACTTCGTCGTTTTTGCTCACGGTCACCGAGTGAATGCCGTTGGATTCGACTGACCCGAGCACTTTGCCCGTCTTGCGGTCGAGCTTCACCATCCAGCCCGGCGAAGGCACCGGCGTGTCGATGGTCTGCATCGCGGCCCATACCACGCCTCGGCTCACTTGAACGGCGTAAGTTCTGCCGAGCGGCCACTCGCTCAGGAATTTGCCGTCCAGATCGAAGCGCTGCACGCGTCCGTTTTCCCGATCCGCGACGTAAAGAATATTGTCCTTGTCGATGGTGATCCCGTGCGGCAGCCGAAACTGACCAGGACCGTTTCCCGCGGTGCCCCACTCATGTACGCGCTTTCCATCCGGCGTGTATTCGAGTACGCGCGCGTTTCCGTAGCCATCGGTAATGAACAGCCGTCCATGCGGACCGAACGTGATGTCTGTGGTCCCGACGAAGCGGCTGCGTCTTCCGGTAGGCTGCTCGCCGACGTCGATCTGCATGAGCTTCTCGCCCTTCGGAGTGAACTTCAGCACCGCCGAGCTTTCCGCGTCGACAGTCCAGATATTGCCCGCGGGATCGATCCGGATGCTGTGTGGAATCTTGTACAGCCCCTTGCCCCATGACCGCAGCACGCGGCCGTTTCGATCCGCGACGATCACGGGATCGGCCTTTTCGCCGCGTTGCAACAGGTAGATGGTTCCTTTGGGATCGATCGCGACCGAAGAGATCATCCCGAGTTCCCATCCGTCGCTGGGAGCCTGAATCGTAAGTTCGGTCCGGTTGAGGATCGATTTGGGCGCAGCGTCCAGCAGCGCGTGAAGATGAGCCGTGGCTTGCGCCTTACTCGCGTCGTCCACGGTCTGCGCGCACAGCGGCAAGCAAATCAAACATAAAAGATTTTTCGGCATCTGACCGCAGGATTATGGCACAACGAATTGATCCGAGCAAGTAGAATAAAGATTCTATGCGTGTTTTTCTTTTCCTGGCCGCGGCGCTCACCACGTTCGCCGCCGACGCGAAGCTTACGCCTGAAATGCAGACCGTGGTGAGCCACGTTTCGGCGGATTCGCTGCGCGGGAATCTTTCCTTCATCGCGTCGGATATGCTCGAAGGCCGGGCCACGCCGTCGCGCGGGCTGGATCTCGCCGCTGAATACATCGCCGCGCAGTTCCGGCGCGCCGGCCTCGAACCCGCCGGTGACGACGGATATTTTCAGACCGCGTCCCTGCACGTCCGCGAACAGAATCCAAGTGGATTCGAAATGACGGTAACCGTGGGAGGGAAAACCATTCACGTCGAGGCGGGTCAGGCGTCGATCGTGCCGGATCAGCCAATCCGGCTCGACAACGCAGGAATTCTCGCGACGGATGGGCGAGTTTCGCCGGAGCAGGCCGCGGGAAAGGTGGTCGTGTTCATTGGACGAAGACGGTCCGACGTTCCCCGTGGAGCCGCGCTCGTGCTATTCGCCGCGCGAAACGGCGTGCGACCCGCAGTCAGCGTAGGGGACGATCCGGTGCCGAATGTAATCTCTTCCGCTGAATTGCTCGATGCGCTGAAAAGCGCAAAAGACGCGCGCGTCACCATGCACGTCGAGCCAGCGATCGACCGGTCAGTGAAAGTCCGCAATGTAGCGGGAATCTTGCGCGGGTCCGATCCGGCGTTGCGCGATACCTACGTGATGCTGACCGCGCACTACGATCACCTGGGCATGCGCGCCACCGGCGAAGACCGGATTTTCAATGGAGCGAACGACGATGGCAGCGGAACCGTCTCCGTCATTGAAATTGCCGGCGCATTGGCCACGCTCAATCCGCATCCCAAGCGAAGCGTTCTGTTTATGACGTTTTTCGGCGAAGAGCTAGGGCTATACGGATCGCGCTATTACGGAAAACATCCGCTGGTGCCGCTCGCCAAAACCATCGCCGATCTGAACCTGGAACAGGTGGGCCGCACCGATGCGTCGAATGGCCGCCAGGTCAACAACGCAAGCCTCACCGGTTTCGATTTTTCGGATCTCCCGCGCATTGTGGCCGATGCGGGGAAGTTCACCGGCGTGAGAGTTTACAAGGATGAAGCGGCCAGCGATCAGTATTTCGCACAGAGCGACAATCAGGCCTTGGCGGACGTCGGCATTCCCGCGCACACGCTATGCGTCGCGTTCGAGTATCCGGATTATCACGGCGTCGGCGACCACTGGGAGAAGATCGATTACAACAACATGGCGAAAGTCGATCGCGCGGTCGCATTGGGATTGCTGCACATGGCGTCGGATGCGCCGCCGCCAAAGTGGAACGAATCGAACCCCGCCGCGGCGAAATACGCGGAAGCTGCGAAGAAACTCAAGCAGTAATCTGGTCGATCGCGGAAATGTCCTCGGCCGTCAACGCCCAATTCACTGCGTTCACGTTCTGCTCGAGTTGCTCCGGCTTGGTCGCTCCCGCAATTACGCTGGCGACGCCCGGCCGCGAGGCGAGCCAGGAAAAAACCAGTTCGAGCATGGTGCGTCCACGGTCTGCGCAAAACTGAGCCAGACGCTCTACTTTGCGCCAGTTTGCTTCGGTCAAATAGCGATCCGCGAGAGCCTTTGTGTTCGACAGGCGCGTGCCTTCAGGCAAATGGTCGCGGCGGTATTTTCCCGTGAGCAGTCC